>ERZ780144.1978-NODE-1978-length-19434-cov-6.970845_pt1 | contig 19434 bp, 20 predicted proteins | sample MGYA00511380_ERZ780144 | MGnify/ENA primary metagenome ERZ780144 (study PRJEB29588, sample SAMEA1965858) | human gut metagenome | biome: human gut; feature: human-associated habitat; material: faeces | place: Denmark | collected 2008/2010 ... | reverse complement strand
ATGTTCATTTTCAGCTGTGCTGAATATAATCACTCAAGATTCCGAGAGATTATTTGATTAAAATAGTACTTTAATTATAGCCCTATCTGTAAGATTATTCTATGATATATTTGGTACTTAAATTGAATTTTCTAGCATCTGTTTTCCTTTATAACAAAAAAATCCACAGGTAACATTCCTGTGGTTGAAGAACTTCCGTCCTTCGCCTTTTCTTCTTCTGTTACCTCTTTTCAGTACTTTTTTTCTCTGTTTCATGAGAATCCTCCTTGCTAATTTAATTTTTCTATGCTTTTTAATGATTCTTTCCCGGTGTCTTAGCGCTGCTATTGGTCTTCCATATAGACAACCACACCACTCAATCTTGCTTCAATAGCAAGTTCTGTACGACTCTCACATCCCGTTTTTTCCATCATATGGCGAATATGTTGTTTGACTGTATTTTCAGCAATTCCGAGTTCTCGAGCAATCGCCGCATTCGAACTTCCTTTCGTCATAACACGTAACACTTCCAATTCCCTCTCTGTTATCTCGGTACTAAAAGCCTGTCCAACCGATACTTTCGGTGGTTCATTCGGATACACCCGTTCTCCTGCCATCGTTCGTTTTACTACGGATAAAATAGTTTCCTGAGAAGCTTCTTTATACCAAAAACTATCTATCCCCATATTTTTTGCCTTATTAATCCATGACACTTCCGGCATTGATGTTACCATAACAATTTTTATTTGAGGACAGATTTTTTTATGCGTTTAGCCATAACAAACCCATTAACATCATCTTTCATCAGCACATCCATAATAACGACATCCACTTGATTTGTTTTTACAAATTCTTCCACAAACGAGACTGTTTCCGCCTGACAAACCACAACATAGTCTTCCTGTCCTTCAAAATACCATGCGAAAAGTTGTCTTGCCATCTCCTGATCATCAATGATCATCACCTTATATCTTTTCATCTCTTCCTCCTGTTACAATTCTAATTTAATTTTGAACACAGGCTGGGACTGAATATCCATTATCCCCCCTGCTCCTTGTACCATGCGGCGCAGATTTCCAAGACCGCCCCCTTCTATAATCGGTTTTTTCGGACTTTCCCCGTCATTTTCAATTTCTATACACATTTTACCACCTGCCTCTGTTATCCTGCACATTACTTTCGTTCCCTTTGTATGTTTTACAGTATTTGTAAGTGCCTCTCGTATCGCCGCATAAAAAATATTTTGTATTACCGTTTGGTTGGGTATTTTCCCTAAAATTTGTAATTCCAGATTCCATTTCTCTGCATCCTTTTTCAGGCGCAGCCAGGAATCCTCCGTAATTCTTCTTTCTTTTTTAATATCCTCTGCCAAGCTTCTCCACCGGTTTAAAATCTCTTGTTTATTGCTCCGTTCCGGTTTTGCGAAATAATGCCTGAACGCAATCAGCAAACTTCCGATATCATCATGTATCTTCATCTTGGCAAGCAGTATTTCCTTCTGTACGACCGTCTGCTCAATTTCGTCATCAAACTGCCGCAGATGATCATTGTACTTCTGAAGCACTTTATATTGCTGCTCTCTCTTTTTCTTCAAAGTATAAACCTCAGTAACATCATATGCTACCACCTCTTGAACATTATGTTTTCGAATTAAAATATCCGTTTTTCGAAAATCCCATATTTTGCCATCTTTTGTCTGGGTGATCCACTGGCCACCACGTCTTGCCAATTCACTTATAATCTTTCTTTCATCAATCCTATCGGAGTCCCCTATCAAGTCACAAAGCCGCAGCATTTGTTTGTTTACCAAAAAAGGCATCCCTTCCTCAGAAAAGTATCCAACTCCATCTGAAAGTATGTCAAAACACTGTTTCACAGTCTGCGGCATAATTATTTTTCTTTTCTTTTGACGGATATAACCATCCCAGACAAGCTGCAGCCCCAAAAACAGAAAAAGCATCCCCACTATAAAACACACCGGAATACTTCCCGTCATTTTCCCAATTTCCACCATCTTCGATGGCTCATTTTCTGCTTCTGCCAATCCATGATTAAATACGCATGCAGTTATTGTAAGCAAGACAGACGGAATCACAAATTGTTTTTCCATTCGTGACACGATACAGGATACTACATTATAAATTGAACATAGCAACCATAAAAGTCCGATAATTCCAACCACAATATGCACACTGCCTGATACATCTACATATTTCATCCTGTATTTTCCCCTTTCATCACCGCCAAATCAATATAGACCGTCTCTTGCTCCTGATGAATACTCATTTGTGCCTTTTTGTTTTCTGTTTTCAGCTGACTTCCTATTTTTTCCTTGCTCACCCTTCCTGTGTTTTCAAACTCCATATGTATTTCAATTGATTCTTTAAAAGAAATCTGAACAAGAAAAATATAGCACGAATACAATATCGTTTCCAAGACATTTTGAAACAGACGGTATGCCTCCTGAATATCCTCTCCGGCATATTTCCCATTTCCATGAAATTCTGTATATGTCTTTACACCGTAAAGTTTCATGTATTCCACAGATTCTTGAACTGCCAGCTGAAGTTCTCTGCCATCTATTATTTTCCTTTCTTTTCCCAAAAGAATTAAATTGGCACATCTCTTGCAATAAACCTGTAAAACCGCGGCTTCCTTTACATTATCATCAAAATGCTCCGGATTTTTCAAAATGTCATGATATAATTCTTTTAAACGGATGTTTTGCTTTTTCGTCTGCGTAATAAGTTTATCATAAAGCTCGTTTTTCCTTGCAATCTGCAATCTCCTTTTTTTTATTCTGTTTTCCTGTTTTAATAACATATTCTCTTTTACAAGAACATCCCCTGCTTCTTTCAATTGTCGAGTAAGTTTATGAATTTCCGAAACATCTCTGCTCCAATACCCATATCCTCCCATCACTCGACAACTTTTTATTTCTATATTATTCTGTTCCAGCAAAATGCTGTTTTTCTCTGCTTTTTTTACAACTTCAAAAGAGACCGGAAAACAATTTTTCGAACAATAACACAATTTCCCATATTCATCCATGATCCCTCCACCAAGAGAAGACAAATTCCAAAGCAATTCATAATTATCATTTGTCGGAAATAAATGTGCCAGGATCAAAGCCTCCATAAATGCTTGAAATACAACACAACAAATCTCCGCCATTTTGAATAATCTTTGAAATATTCCATCCGGATCCAGCCAAAACAGAACAACGTACAAAAGCCCAATTCCAAGAGGAATAATGGGCATCCATATCTTCTTTCTATATTCAGCAAGTGCGCATCTCTGCATTGCCACAACCAGCATTGCTGCAAATAAAACCAGCATCCAGATCAAGGCCGCATAATAAATTACTCCATGCGTATAAGTTTCATTGGCATATTTAAGACCAGCCGGAAATCCAAATGCCCATTGATGTCTGTCATTTGTCATAATAAGCATTACAAGAAGCGTCGCCGGCAAATACAATATTTTCCATTTTTTATCAATCTTTTTTTCGAGCGGTTTTCCTATATGTAAAACCGCAAAAAACATTATAAGCACACTAAAAATCTGTGGGAAATAATACAAATACCAAAGCATTCTGTTTATCGCAGTCCCCTCTGCAGTATATACAAATTTTACTGTCCGGATAAAAATAAGAAATCCAAGAAAAACTGCCACACTGATAAGGTACTTTTTTTGTTCCTCGTGAAGCAGTCTTCTCTGTATCTGACATCCCCAGATTGATAATTCCAACATAAACAGCACACAAATAATAATGTTACTGATTCTCCCCGGGAAATAATCCCGTACCAAACGAATTCCCCCTGTCAGCAGCACTAATACGACACATATACTGTTCTGAATTTTAGTGTTCCTACTACTTTGCATATATTCCTCTTCAAACGATACAATTTCTATATCTTTTATTCATTCGATTCTAAACTGTTACATAAAGAGTATAACATACTTTTCACCAAAAAACACTATTTTTATCCAGGTTGTCAGCAAAAACACAACGTGTTCGAAATACAAATGCGTGCGACAGGGGGCCGGATCGTTAAAAGTTATCGAATTTTAACTGTTTTTGCCTTAGATACTTCTCCGTAGGCCACAGAATAACTATTAATTTTCCGTTTTGCAAATACTTTTAATTTAATCTTCTTCGGAAATTTCTTTACACTTCCTGTTGTCTTAGCCAAAACAACCGTACCCTTTTCTTTTTTGATCTCATAACCACAACTAAAATAATAACTTGTGGCTCCCTTAATCTTTGTTACACGAATCTTGGCCTGACATGTAAATACATTATAGTATTCACGCCGTTCCGTAATCTTTCCCGGATTATGCACTATTGCATCGCGGCTTTTGATGATCTTTTTCTTTTTAACCGATTTAATCTTAGGAACTTTTTTCAACGCAGTACCCGCAGTAAACACTTTGCTGAGTTTACTTTCCATCCCGGATGCCGAGTCATAATTTGATAAACGAAATTGATAATTCGTATTTTGTTTCAATTTTTTTAACGTAATTCTTCCTTTTGCCGATTCAATTGCGCTCTTTTTCATCGTTCCTGACAATTTCCACTTTTTACCTTTTTTTGTGTACAAACGCATACAATCCCCATTTCCGGTAAGTGATTGCGCAGATGGGTAGATAACAATTTTATTATATGTTCCTACACATTGAACACTGTCTACCGTTTGCGGAACAATTGTCACTTTTACTTCATCTACTTTCACACCACGTTCATCCAAATAACCGATCGTTGTGCGTCCGTATTTTTTTACATTAAATGTATTGATCGGATCCCATTTTCCCACACTGGAAAAATTTGAATCATGTACTGTACTCACAACTTTTCCATCTGTATTTGCCGGGTTATATGATATTATTTTGTTTTCAAAACTTCCTGTCTTGTATATGTCCTGAAATTCTACTGTAATATCTTTTCCTTTTGTAAAATTAATACTGTTGATCGGAATATAATCCGTAAAACTCATATTAATTTTTCCATCATAACCCAGACTGTTTTTAATATGCAGATAATAGGTTCCCGGATAAGAAGCCGTTCCTTTCAAAACCCCATCTTCCGAACCATCAAATCGATCTAAGCGGAAAAACATGATCATATCCTTGTCTTCGTCCGTGTCTTTATTCAGTATACTTTGTCCTGCTTCATTACAAAGGCTTACATAACTTGAAGAAGTTTTTACTCTCAACTCAAATTTCATTGATTTATCAATCGTAAATTTATACCAAACATCATTCTTTGTTTCTTGAAATGTGGAATCCATAGCATTGTAGCCGGCTGTAATATCTTTTGCCTTTTCCTTTGTACCAAAGTCATCCAAGGATTCTCCGGTTGTCTGATCCACAATACTCGTATAAGTACCGGCTGTCAACTTATTTCCCCGAATTTTTAATGTCATCTGCGTACCTGCTTGACAGAGTTCGTTACGAATCCAGATAACCGGACTTGTCGCACCATTTACATACATATTATAGGACCCTTCATTATCCAGACTAAGTTTTCCAGCCTCCGCAAATTTAAGGGTAATATAGGCATACCCATCACTTTCTTCCCCAATCAGATAATCTTCTTCTCCCGCTCCAAATGTATCTACCGAAACAATCATCGGATCTTCTTTTGTTCCTTCCCCTGTAGTTGTGGCCGCTTTCGTTTGCATGACTGGCAGCATACTGATCATCATTATCACGATCAGACATATCGCCATACTTTTTTTGATTATTCTCTTCATATTGTTCCTCCTTATTAATAATATTTGAACATTACTCTATCATATTCTCATAAAAAAAGCATGACACAAAAGTGTTATGCACGAATAAAAATATTAGGACCTAATGTATGTGAGATCAAATCTGTTTTCGTGCAAGCACGACAAATTTATTAATTTCCATACATTGGGTCCTAAGTAGTTTTCTTTTAATAAATAAATACCGCTTCCTGGTATTTCGTCAACTCATAAATTTTCTTCGAATTTTCCGGTGACAGGTTCAAACATCCGTGGGAACCTCTTGTTTTGTACAGATCCTTGCTCCAACGGCTCCAAGGCTGCCATGTCGCGCAGTGGAATCCGGTTCCGGTCCAGGTAATTCTTACCCAATATGTAACCGGTGTTTTATAATTATCGCCAACAAGTACACGGTGTGTCTGGTGTTCTTTGATGAAATACATTCCCGTACGGGTCTTTCGTCCTTCTACCGGTCTTCCGGAAATGGTCTCACACTCAAATACCACTTTTCCTTTTCGCCATACATAAATCTTCTGGTCTTTCAGAGAAATCTCCGTAAAGTTCTGCGTATCCCAGTCATTGGTTTTATTTTCAAGATCCATCTGATATGCAGTATTGGCAAATTTTGTCTTCCTCTTCAATGTGATCGCTGCCTGATTTTCTTTGGTTGGATCTTCCTGATAAGCGCTTTGAAGTTTTGCATCAATCTCTGTATTCAAAGCCTTTTTCAACTGTTTCAACGTCTCTTCATAACTGATTGCCCAGCCATAATCTCCACCGGCTACGGAAATTTGTTTTCCTTTATGGTTTGTAAATGTGTGTGTCGAACCGACCGTCTTATACTTCAAACACATTTTTTCAACCCAGTCGGACATTTTCTCTTCATTAAAAGAAACTTTTCCATTTTTATAACGAAGCCAGGAATAAATCAATTTAGGTCCGATTTTTTCTGTCCTGTCATCCGTAATCTTCCAGGAAACCCATCGCATCACATAAGGATTACACGCATCTAACTTTTGTTTCAATACGGCATCATCCGAAAAGATCTCCGGACTCTCATAGACTTCCGGATACTCTTCTTCATTTGCCAGATCAATGGTTTCTTTTCCTTCTGCGAGTGCCTCGTCAACTGCCTCTGTCAACTGTTGGAACTGCAGGACATTTCCTTTATCTTCCGGCACAACGACAAGACATTTTTTCTCGTCCGAAAAGGCTACCTTTGCATCCTTCGGTACATTGATCGCATACTTTGTACTTCCCTTATACATTTCTGACTTTTTAAGGCATTTATTTAATTTCTCCGCATCATATGTCGGATTCATGTGAAGTTCCAATGTCTTCTTTTTCGGTATAGAAAAAACAGAGAACGCTTCATGCTGCGCATCGTATTGTTTCTGCAATGCTGCTTTCAGATCGACTTCATACGAAATGTCTGCTTTTGTCACTACAAGATTCCCATCATTTCTTCCTTTGATTTCCAGTTTATAGTTGTCGTACACTTTCTGAAGCATCTGCTCAGACTCGTCATAACTCATTCCGGATAATTCATGCTCTCCGATCCAGGTGTTCGCATACCAGCGGTTTCCATAATAGACATGTGCTGCAATCACCAGCGCAGAAACCGCAACGACCATTGCTGCGGTAATAATTATCCCTATTTTTACTTTCTTATTCATCGTCTTCTCCATTTCGAAGCATTACTAAATTATTTATTAATATGGAGGCTTCTAAAAAAGCCTACTATACGAAGTATAAAAGGATTCCGGATACTTGTCAATAGATGTCACAGTATTGTAATATATTTCTAAAGAATATTTTACTCATATGGGCGCTTGCGCTATACAAGCACGCAGTGGTATGGAATGCCCGGCGGCTTCGCCCCCGCCCAATCTCATACCAGCGCACTTGCAACCCATATTCTCAAAACATTCTTTAGAACATAGGATTACATCTTGGTTCTGGGCGGCACCCGTTCCTACCGGTTCTCGACATCAAAGGTAATATCCAAAAAGTACTGGTCCTCGCTGCCCTCGTTCAGCTCCGTTTCGATCTGCTCCTGAATCTGTTTTTTCTTTCGTTCCAGGGGTTCGGGGAGGACAAGGTCGAAGGTAAGGCGAATCTCTGACTCACATTTGCTCACGCGAAAATCGTGCAGCGTGATCTGCGGATCTATTTTTTCGATACAGGCAAGAACTTTTTGCTTCCGTGCATCTGCTTCCTTGTCGTCGGTGATAACCGGGTCATAATGGATCACGAGATGCGTATCAAATTTTTTCAGGCATTCCCGCTCCATGCGGTCGATTACCTCATGGCTTACGAGTGCATCGACATTTTTGTCAATCTCAACGTGAATGCTTGCAAAGCACTGCCCCGGTCCGTAGTCATGCACCATGAGGTCATGACAGCCGATAACCATATCGCAGGACTGAATGTATTTTGTAAGTTTGTCATGCAGTTCCGTATCTGCGCCTTCGCCAAGAAGCGGTGAAATAGTTTCTCTGGCAAGCGAAATTCCACTGTAGAGAACAAATAGCGAAACGACAAGTCCCATAAATCCGTCAATCTGATACCCCATGCCATGTTCAGCCAGTGTAGCGACCAAAACCGCACTCGTCGCGATCACGTCATTGCGGCTGTCGTCCGCAATTGCTTTTAATGTCATTGAGTTTATTTTTCTTCCCATCTTATAGTTGTAGACCGCCATTCCCATCTTAATCACGATGGAAAAAAGGAGAACACAAAGGACAGCCCCGGAAAATTCGACCGGGGAAGGGTGAAGAATCTTTTCCACCGAACTTTTGGCAAGCTCAAAGCCGATAAATAAGATCATCACAGCAACGGTCAGGCTCGCCAGATATTCGGAACGGGCATGCCCGTAAGGGTGTACTTTGTCTGCCGGTTTTTCCGCAATTTTAAATCCGATCAGCGTAACAATCGAACTTGCCGCATCCGATAAATTGTTCAGTCCGTCTGCCGCGATCGACATAGAACCGGCGAAATTTCCGATAATAATCTTACTCCCTGCGAGAATACAATTGCAAAAAATCCCTACAATCCCCGATATTTTCCCTATAGATGTACGTTTTTTCGACTTTTCTTCCTGCTGCATCTCATTTCCTCCAATCCTTATTTTCTCCTGCAAATTCCATATTTTTCCTGCATGCGTACCAGTTTTTTCCGCATCGGCTTCCAGGCAAAATAGACAAAAACAATCGTACTGACACCATGTACGACATCAAACAAAAATCCACTCGCTTCCATCATCCAGAATCCGTTCCACGTCGGTGTATTTGTCACCAGTAACAGCGACGCAAAATTGAGAATTGGGCCATACACAAATACCGTCGCCAAAAATCCGATGATCATTGGCAGGATTTTTCCCTGCATCGAGCGGCAAAAGCCCCCAATGATACCGATAAGTCCCCAGCTGAGCATCTGAAACGGAGTCCATGGTCCCTGTGAAAACATAAAATTTGACAAAAAACCGGAAAACATGCCGACGAGCATTCCCGGCACACTGCCAAAACAGCTTCCGGTAATGAGAACTAAAGCCGAAACCGGCTTAAACTGGGGAATCCAGAAAAACACACCGCGCGAGATGGCGATAATCGCCGAAAGCACTGTGATCATGATCATGTCTTTCATACGCACCCGTCGCGCAAGATATAATAAAAAGCCGGCAAATCCCAGTAAGATCAACACCGCGCAAGGCACATAATAATGGCTACATAACCAGTCCCGCATCTTCCATCTCCTTTGTATTAATGCAATCAAACAACGTACTGACCTGCGGTTTATACACAAGATTCTGCATCAGAACCTCGTGCGGCTCGCCCTCACTTGCCACATCGCCCTCAAACAAAAAGACAACATAATCCGCGATCTCGCCCACCAGATCAATATCATGTGTGATAATGATAATCTGCTTTTTCTCTCGGAACATATTTACCACTTTTTGGAAATTTTCTTTCATCCGTGGATCCATTCCTTTCGTCGGTTCATCCAATATGACGACATCAGCGTGTTTCATAAGAAATTTCAGCGATGCCGTAAGATGCTGTTCACCCCCGGAGCAGTCCAGCGGATTTCTGTCCGCGATCGGCGCGATCATTTCCTGCAGTTCTTCCGGAATATCATCTTCCACATCAAGTTCATCCCTTACTGTGTCTTTGGTAAAAATAGTAAGTACATCCTGTGGCATCATCACACAGCGCTTTATCATTTTTTTACCAAAATATCCGCTGAACATTTTCCCAAGCGTCGTTTTTCCTGCGCCATTGGGACCAATCCAGCAATTCACTCCGGCTGCGATCGTTATCTGCGGAATATTGAGAACATTTTCGTTACCATATGCTTTCCGGATATTTCGCACCTTCTGCCACACCTTTACTTCTCCGGGCTCCGTGTGAATCTCCGTTTTTTCTGCCAGTTTTCTAATCTTCTGCCGCACTTCCGTCAATGACATCTGCGGAGCATCCAAAATCCGGCGCTGCCACGGCAGAAACCGTCTCTGATAACTGCCTGTCATCCCTTCGGAAAGCCAGAGCACTTTGTCCGCCTTTTCATATATATATTCACTATCGTGCTCGACAATGACAAAGGAAATTCCCATTTCCTCATGCACGCGCACAACCATTTCCCAAAACATCCGCGCTGAGATCGGATCCAGCTGCGACGTCGGCTCATCGAGCACAACCATCTCCGGATCCATACAGATCACCGACGCCAGCGCCAGTTTCTGCTTCTGTCCGCCGGAAAGTTCCGCCACTCCTTTATGAAACCAACTTTCAATACCAAAATACGTCGCGATTTCCGCTACCCGGTTACGGATCGTCTTTGCTGGCACGGCAATATTTTCCAGTCCAAATGCTAATTCATGCCACACTTTATCACATACGAGCTGATTATCCGGATTCTGTCCGACGTAACCGATCGTCCCCGCCGGCACCTCGTCAATCGGCATTCCGCGGTAACAGACAGTTCCCTCCAATGTTCCTACACGATTGATCCGCGGAATCATTTCCCGAAGCAATGTCGTTTTTCCTGAACCGGAAGGCCCCATAATAAGAGTGATTCCCTCTTCAATTTTCCATTTTATGTCAGAGAGAATGGGAGTTCCCCCGATCTCTTTTTTTTCAATCGCAATCTCTATCATAGTTCCTCTCTTTCGGTCTGCCACCAGATCAACGCGCACAATGCTAACGTAATGAAAATATTTGCCACTCCAAAATGGATCTCGATCCGTGGAATCAGCAGGCAGAATGGTTCGCTTACCCTTTGCAGCACGACAATTCCCACAAATGCTGCCATAATCAGGATATCCGCCGGCAAAAGCCGGAATGGAGTATAACTTGTCCGCAATTTGCTGCCATACGCCCGGCATTCCATCGCATCCGCGATCTCCAGTCCGTTTTCCAATGCCCAGTTGATCAAGATGGAAATCGAACGGATTGCTGAAATCATGCGGTTCCACAGTCCTCTTGCCGGCTCCATGGACATTTGAAAATGATAGATCTCGACCAATTTATCCGTGTAACGATTCACAGAACGAATCGCCATGGACAGCACGATTGCCGCCGGCGGAAACAAGTATTTGAACACGATTACCATTTTCTCTGATGTCATTGCGCGCCCCATGCGGTAAGTCCAGCGGCACAAGAGCCAGAGCTGGACACCGGCAAAGACGCCATACGCCAGCGACTCCATTGTCACAATATTATCATTCAGATAAAATAGGTAGGTCTCCCCTTGGTGGTTGACGAGTGCATTTACAATAACTGACAATGCAGTCATCCCCAAAAGCGCCAGCACACTTTTTACAGATGGCGCAATGACAAATTCAAGTATCAGAAAAAGAACTGACACAGAGGGATTTCGCGTCAAACATAAAAGCACGATTGCCGCCAGAAATTTTACAAATTCTACCAAAGGATGTCTCATTTACCTTCTCCGCTCATAAAATCACTTCCAAGGTCTGCGCCCAGTCCATTGCAGGTGTAACGCCATTGAATCGCTTCTCCCGCTTTCAATACATACCGCGAGCATCCGTAATTTGGATACCAGCCGTCAACATTGTACATCCATCCTGACAAATTGCCGCAGTCAAACTCATACAAGTTGCCAATGCCTTCGATGTAATTGGATCCATACAGCGGTGTATAGGAATTTTCCATCTGAATGGAATAGGCCTTGCAGACCTGCTCAAGGATATCGTACACCGTCTGACCTTTTTTGCATTTTACCTTTGTCGTCTTCAAAATCCAGCCGTCGCCGACATATTTTTCTTTTCCCTTTTCAAGATTATCCATATTTTGTAAAACCGTCAGGCAATCAATGGAAATCGTCACATAAAATTCTTCGTCGTTATCGACTTTCTGGTCTTCCTGGTTGACCGGAAGCGGTTTTCCGGATGGCACAGGATCGGTCTGGAACTTATCTTTGTCTGTCGCCGTTCCATCGCTCGTCTTGCGGTCATCGTCTTTTTTTGTCTCATCTTCCTGCCGAAGTTGCTCGTTTTTCGGAACCGTTATAACTACTTTCGGATAATCCGTATTCTGCTTTGCTTCCTGTTCTTTCTTTTTTCCGATTTCTTCCTTTGTCTGTGGCGCTTTTGTCTGTTTTGGCGTCGTTTTGCTTTTCTTTTCTTTTGTCTTTTTTTCTGTCTTTTTCTCTTCCGGTGCTGTTTTCCCCGTTGTCTGCGTCTTCGGTTTCGCTGTCTCTGCCGCCTTTTTTCCTGTTTTTTCTGTTTTCTTCCCTTTTTGTTTTGCCTGTTCTTTTTGTTTTGCCTGTTCTTTTTGTTTTGCCTGTTCTTTTTGTTCTTCCTTCGGCTGTTCCGTCTCCGCTGTCTCTGTCGCAGCCTCTTCCTCCGATAAAATCTGTTCTTCCCCGATCTCCACCGGCTGAAGTGCCTCCATCGCCCGTTTCTGCTCATCCTTCACGGAATGAATCGAAGTGCCGGCAATCGCTGCCGCAATGACAAGAAGAACGATCACAGCAGACAAAATAGTCTTCCAATTCCGCTTAAAAAATCTCATAACATTCTCCTTTTAATACAGCTGCACATTTCACTACAAAATGCGCAGCCGTGGTTGTACTGAATTTACTTCACTGTGATTTTGACCGTCTTTTTGACTGTCTTTTTGCCCTTCTTATATTTTATCACAACTTTATATGTTTTTCCAGCCTTCGCCTTCTTCTTGGCTTTAATTACCAGTTTTCCGTTCTTAACCGTAACTTTCAATGCCTTTTTGTTATACGAAGACACTTTGCATTTGACTTTCTTTCCGTTTACTATTGCTTTGATCGTAATCTTTTTGCCTTTTTCCACTGCTGCCTTTTTCACAATCTTGGAAATAACGGTAGTTTCCGGTGCTTTTGTAGCAGCCGGTTTTTTCGTAGTTTCCGGAGTTTTTGTAGGCTCCGGTGCTTTTGTAACCTCAGGTGTTTTCGTAGGCTCCGGTGTTTTCGTAGGCACCGGTGCTTTTGTAGGCTCCGGTGCTTTTGGTGTCGCGGTTGGTACAATGTCCGGATTTTCCGGCTTTGTTGTCGTCGCCGGTGTCGGAATTGCCGGTTTTGTTGTAGCTGCAGGTGTCGGAATTACCGGTATCTTGGTAGCTACTGCTGTCGGTGCCGGTGTCACTGGTGTTGCCGGAGTTTTGGTAGGTACCGCAGAAGCCGGTGTTGTAGGTGCCGCGGATGGTGTCATCGTTGGTACAGCTGACGGTGCCGCCGTTTCACCAGCATCCGGATTTTCGGACTGAACCGGTGTAACCGTTGGAACTGCCGGTTCACTTGGTGCTGCCGTCGGTGTTTCTGTCACTTCCGGTGTCGCTATCGGTGTTACAGTCGGTGTAGTATCCGGAATATCACGGAATCCATTCTGATACAATTTCTGCCCTTTTTTCTGGCACCAAAGTGCAACCATCGCATAACCTGCCTGCTCTGTCGCCATCTGATCATATTTCATTACTCCATTTTGTTCTGCATGTGCATATCCACGATACTCTGAATACGTAACTTTATCTTTTACACAGTCCGCACTAAAACTCTTTAATGCATCCACAAGGGTATTTCCATTTTTGATAAAACGCTCGTCTGTCGTCGGATCGATACCAAGCATTGTAAGTCCACAAATCACCTGTGCGATAGACTCTGCATTTACAGAACCCCAGGAAGAATATCCCCCCTGATCATTCTGTTTACTGCTCATTACGGTAAGTGCCCTTTCAACAGCATCATTTACTTCCGGAAGATAAGTATATTTACTAAGCGCCTGAACCGCCATCATGGTAATATCCGGATCTGCTGAATCGCCAAATAATGCCCAGCCACCGCCTGGAATTTCTTTTGATAATATATAGTTCAGATAATCATCGCGAAGTGTGGTCGTATTTTCTTCCGTCACATTCGTAACTTTTGTCTCGCCTTCTGAGTTATATCCGGCATAATCCAATGCGATCAATGCATAAATCGGTCCATTGATTCCCTGTTTTAATGTTGCTGTATAATCTGCGGATTCTTCTGTCTTATCTCCGCCAACATTATCACCGGCAAGCGGTGCGCAAAGATTCCATCCATTAAAATCGGTCACATCCGCACCAGCAGAATACAGTCCGATAATTGCTCTGGAATTTTCTGTCAATTTTGTGCGATGCAGCTTATTCTGTGCTTTCAATGTTTCACTCACATTATCAAATGATGTTTTCACTGCAGCCAGATATTTTGTTTTCCACTCCTCTGTCATGCGGCCGGCACGTCCCAGTACCAAAGCGGCCCATTCGCCGCCCATGGAACCAAATGCCGGGTCGGATACGACAAATTCCATCGTATCGCAGACTTCATTGACTTCCTGACTGTAGTCTCCTGTTACTTGTGTCACGCTCTCCGCGTCAGCTTTAGGCACATAACCAATTCCGCTCACGACAAGCGCAGCAGCCAATGCAATGGCTACTCGTTTCTTTGCTCCTTTTACTCTCATTGAGTACCTCCTTAATTTTGTCCCAATCGGGGTAACATTGTATTTATGTAACTATTCAGGATCAATGTGTGGAAATCAATGAATCGTTGTGCTTGCACGTAAGAGACTTTGATTTCCATACATTTAGATCCTAATAGTTACGTATTTATAAACAACTCAGGTCTGACTCTGACAGTGGGGGCAACCGCGATGACTTTCACATACATTCCGAGAAGCTTATATCGATTTTAAGCGCAATCACGCTTTTATACTATAACATTTCACGCAAAAAAAGTAAAGAGCGGATAACTCTTTACTTTTTCTGCACAATGGTCCTGAATAGTTACTTTCAAACTATTTAACTCATAAACATTTGTGCCCAGTAACGCTTCATTCCCGTTGTTGTCTCGACATATCCTATTCCCATATAACGATATTTCGCAGACAAAATATTCGCACGATGTCCCGGAGAACTCATCCAGCCACTTACGACTTGTTCCGGTGTTTTCTGCCCTGCCGCAATATTTTCGCCACAGGCATAATAAGAGGAAATGCCTACTTCTTTAAATACAGTAAAGCATCTCTCTCCGCTTGGCCGGGTATGGGAAAATGATTCCACAAGCTCATTTGCACGAATTGCGGTAGCCTGACTCAATTTGCTATGCAAATTCAATGCCTGCAAATTTTCCTTTGACCTTTCAACATTGACAAGGCGCAATACTTCTTTTTCGTAATTTGCCGCCTGCTCCGTGATCGTTACCTGTGGAGCAAGGGTTGGCTCCGGTGTCGCTGCCGGTGTCGAAGTCGCTGCCGGTGTCGAAGTCGGCGCCGGTGTTTCCTCCGTTTTTTGTAAAGCTTCTTTTATCGTAATCTTATAAACGATTTTTTTCTTCCCTATTTTTGCCTGCAAGCGAACAGTTCCCTTCTTTTTTGCCAGAATGAAAACCGATTTTTTTTCGCCTTTGTAAAGCCGAATTTTGTTCTTTCCGGAAAGTGTTTTCCAGGCCACTCGCTTCTTCGCATTTTTAATAGTTAAACGTTTAAGCTCTCTGACACGCATTGTAAACCTCTTCTGTACCGTTTTTGCCTCTGCGGGTTCCGGCACAAGAATACTCAGCACCAATGACAGTGTCAATAAGAGCGCTGCTATTTTCTTCATATCTTTTCCTTTCCGCGAACTCAGATTTTTTCAAATACCATCGTCGCCTGAATTCGATCTCCGCCTAAAAATCCTCCGCTCTGCGCCGAAGCCGTCGTAATCGTGTGCAGACGATACCCCTTTGCAGCCTGCTCATTTAACACTTCTTCGAGCGCGGACAGATTTCCGGAACCGGTTCCTAAAAATTTTTCTTTCAATGTTACCTGTAAAACTACGTACTGCAGCCCATCCTTTCCGGATGCTGTCGAATATGTAGAAGAATCTCCGTAATTTGCCATATGTATTTCCTCCTTTTTCTTATTGGTCTTTTATTACTACACTTTTAAGTATACAGGAAAATGAGTGGAGATGCAAGCGAAAGGGGCGGGAAATAGAGGGAAAGGGGGATTACTGCCTTAAACACAGTTCTCTTACACTTTCTTCAATAGAAACATACTCATAATTCATAAACTCTTCCCTCTCTGTCGTTCCGGTCAATACCGCCACGAAATCCACGCCCGCGCTCTGGGCTGTTTTTGCATCTACGATACTGTCTCCCACATAAAGAACCTGATTTTTGCTGACATTCAATTTCTGAATTGCCGTCAGCAGCCCTTCCGGATCCGGTTTCTCATTTTTCACATCATCGCCACCTATTATCACATCGATAACACTCATGGCATTGTTTTTTTCCAATATCTGCTCAATCCTATAATGATACTTTGTTGTAACAATCCCCAAAAGAATTTTGTTATCTCGAAGTTTTTTCAGCATCGCTAGTACCCCCTCATAAAGCCGGGTATTGTCCACCATGACTTCATCCGCTTTTTCTTTAAAATACTGAGTAAACTTCTGTGCTGTCTCTTCGTCTTGTATCCCCGTCAATTCAAACAATGTATCTTTCAACGAGAGCCCAATTGTCCTTTGAATGGTCTTCGTGTCCTGCGCTCGAAATCCAAGTTTTTCCAACGCATGGTTGATACTTAATACGATTCCATTTGTAGAATCGCCTAATGTATAATCAAAATCAAAAATTACTGCTTTGTACATTTTTTTACCTCGGGTTCTTGATCTGTATCACTATTCCGATTATTCACACGGACGAATAGGAAACTTCCCATACTGATCATTTGCATTCCACTCCGCAATCGAAAGAACTTCTATCTTTTCAATTAGCCTCTTGCCTTTTCCAATATTTTCCTGAAGTGTAAAAGGTAGTTTTCCCTTTAATCGATTCCTTACCATCTTCCTCGAAGATGAATCGCCATACGGATATTCTAAAATGTACACATACTCTTTGGGCTTTTCCTTTCCTAACAACGTAAGATAATGTAAAGAATCATAAAACTTTTTCGCTACTTTATTCAGAACTTTCTCATCCTTTGGTTTAAACGCTTCCGGTTTTTTGCTCCCTGCACCTTTGCATTCTTATATTCGACAAGAAATAACTTGTCCTTTGTTTCCATAATCCAATCGACATCACTTAGAGAACACTTAGCCGTATGGTATTTTGCATTTATTTCGTCCGTAGCCCACACCGCATTTGACCAATCGATACTGTAATATCCATTTTCCTCCGTAAATATTTTATCCATAGACTATTCCCCCAAATCATAGATTTCATCTAACAACGCATCAAACGATTCAATAATAAGATTATTTTTCAGTTCACCAAACTTTTTTGCTGATGAATACTCAACAATTTCATCCACACGTCTAAAAGAATGAAACATAAGCGAATTATTCTCTTTTCTTCTTGTTTCAAAATACTTTGCAAGCATATAATCATGTGTAGAAATAAAAATCTGAACCCCGCTTTTCTGCAATTCATACAGCAATTCTACTATGACTGACAAATAGGCGGGATTAATATTTGCCTCCGGCTCATCCCAAAAAAGAACTGAACCTTTCTCCAAGGTTCCATTTTTAACAAGTTGCCATAACAACGCCATCTTGCGAACCCCTTCAGCAACCAGGTTAAATTCCTGCTTCGAATTCCCCTTTTTCAAATAGAACTCATCTTTCTTGCTATCATAAAAAACCGTACCATTGATGATCTTTTCGATTGCTTTCAATCTATTATCCCGATCCGCACTATTACGCCCAACGGAAATATCCACCTTAGCTGAATTAATGATATCAATATAGGTATCATCAAAGCGCACGTTATCTTTTTCCACAGCAGCTGTAAGATTATAACCATTTGACAAAATTTCTTTTGCAGGAATAAAAATGCTGCTAATCTCACAAAATGTTTTTTCCCAAGTTTCCTCCCCTTTTACTAGTGCATCCCACTTCTTTGTTTTATTATTAAAATCCACTGTTAAGTTTTTTGTGGAGGTATCTTCATCCATCTTTGCACAGATTTTCACATTTGCGTTGTGATTTCCTCGATTTCTTGTAATAAGTCTGGAAATCTTAAACTCATCCGGTAGCATTGTACGAACAATCTTATTTGAAAATGACACTTTGGGATTTGCTGCCTGACAAGCTGAATACAACACCTTCAAGATATGTGTCTTTCCTGTACCATTTTCACCAATAAATATATTGATTCCTTTATCAAAACTTATCTCTGCATCTTTGAATACAGTGAAATTTTCCAACTTAATCTGTGTAATATTCAATATAAACACCTCCGACTAATCTTATATAGATAATTGTAACATAGTTCACAACATATGCAAAGTAAAAATCCCCCATTTCTGACTCCATTTTCTATACGCTATATTTCATAGCCAGATCGTTAAGTTCATCTGTCAGTTTCTGATTGTTGATCCGTCGTGCCAATGGCATATAAATCTGAATCGTTTCCTTTGCCTTCTGCGCTTTTTTGTCCGCATCAATATAATCAATTGTACACATATTATGCAGCCTTTCCGCAAGTTTTATAAGAATGACTTCTTCTGTATTTTTCTCTTCTATTTTCCGTACAATATTCCACACATCTGCCGGCAGTTTTTCGGCAAGACCAGCCGTATTTCCTTTTGAGCTGCTATTGCAAAACAATCCTGCTAAAATAACATTTTCATCAATTCCAATATCTGCCAGTAATATGGATACATTTAACAAATGAGTAATGTATTCTTCGCCGGAATATCTTCTTTTCCCGTTCCTACTTTTGTTGTCTTTAAAAAGATTCGTCCCATATAACCACCTCCTAAACAATCAAGTTGTATTTTCATGATTCGGAGAAGGGATGGCGAAAATCCAAATTCCCTATGGAAGGATTTAGAAAATGCACTATGCGATTTCCATCCATATTTCATAGCCACATCAATCAAACGCAGCCCTGAAACAATATTATCACACGCCTTAATCAACCGCTGCCTGCATATATAAGCCATTACTGTTTGATTTGTATGCGCCTTAAATTTACGGATAAAATGCGACTTCGAGTATCCTGCAATCTCGCACAACTGCTGTACATTCAATTCCTCTTCCAAATGCTCTTCAATAAATTGTAATATACGATCCATAACCATCACCTTCCCTGTTCATGTGGTAGTTATATTATAAAATTTATTTTCAATATATGCTGTTCCTGAATTGCTAAATTTGAAAAGAATCATGACCACCGGCTTAGCCGGTGGTTTGTTCTGCGGCTATAA
>ERZ780144.1961-NODE-1961-length-19618-cov-3.880693_pt1 | contig 19618 bp, 17 predicted proteins | sample MGYA00511380_ERZ780144 | MGnify/ENA primary metagenome ERZ780144 (study PRJEB29588, sample SAMEA1965858) | human gut metagenome | biome: human gut; feature: human-associated habitat; material: faeces | place: Denmark | collected 2008/2010 ... | reverse complement strand
CAATCACTGACTGCCTCGTACCGTTCCCGAACATCCCGGCAAGCATCTCCATGACCCAGGTGGATTTCGTCTGTGTCGTAGATGAGATCGGCAACCCGGCTAAGATCGCAACCGGCGCGGCAAAACCAACCACCGATATGAGAAAACTGAGAATGGCAGATTACTGCACCCAGTTCGTAATCCGTACCCCGTACTTTAAGAACGGTTTCTCCTATCAGACTGGTGTAGGTGGCGCATCCATTGCATCCACCATTTCACTGGCAGACGAGATGGAAAAGCGTGGTATCCGGATGAGCTTTGGTGTTGGTGGACTGACCAAACCTATGGCTGATCTGCTGGACCGTGACCTGACAGATCTTCTGGTAGACACGCAAGACTTTGATCTTGGGGCAGTAGAGTCTATTAAGAAGCACCCGGACCGTCACATTGAGATCAGTGCTTCCGAGTATGCAAACCCGTTTAACAAGGGCGCGTATGTGAATAAGCTTGATTTTGTTATTCTGGCCGCACTGGAAGTAGATGTAAATTTCAACTGCAATGTTGTAGTAGGGTCAGACGGAATCATTACCGGCGCCCAGGGTGGACATCCGGATACCGCCGCAGGCGCAAAGTGTACCATCGTTATTGCGCCGCTTCTGCAGGGAAGAATCCCGGCTATCTGCACGAATGTAACTACCGTGACGACTCCGGGTGAGACCGTAGATGTTGTCATCACCGATTATGGTATCGCAATCAACCCGCGCAGACAGGATCTCATCGAATGCATGAAAGACAGCGGGCTGCCAATCTGCACCATCGAGGAATTGCGAGATCAGGCTTATGCCATTACAGGTGCCCCGGATCCGGTACAGTTTGGCGATAAGGTAGTCGGTATCATTGAAGCGCGTGACGGCAGCATTATGGATGTAGTTCGTGAGGTAAAGGAGTATTCATTTGATTGATTCTGTATGATGCATGCAGATGAAATAAAAACATACAAGGGGGTAAGGAAATGTTAGCAGTAATTGGATTTGCGTTGATGATCATCCTGATGTTTGTGTTGATCAAGGAGAAGATGGCGCCGCCGCTGGCGTTTATCTTGCTGCCGCTGATTGCGGCGGTATTGGCCGGATTTGGTCTGGAGGATATTGCAGGGTTTATTAAAACCGGTATGAATACCATGCTGAGTACCGCAATCTTATTCATTTTCTCGATTTCTTATTTCACCATGATGTCAGATGCGGGATTATTTGATCCAATCATCAATTTCCTGATTAAACGGGCAGGAAAGAATGTGGCAACTATTTTCATCGCAATTGTGCTTACCACTTTTGTGGCACACCTGGATGGTTCCGGAGCAACCACATTCCTGATCGTGGTTCCGGCTTTCCTTCCAATCTGCAAACGTATGGGAGTACGTCCGCAGGCACTCCTGGGAGCAATGTGCGGCGCATACGGTGTCATGAACCTGGTTCCGTGGGGCGGTCCGACCATGCGTGCAGCAAGTGTCGTAGGGGTAGAGGCCGGAGATCTGTACGGCTTTATGATTCCGGGTGTTGTCTGCCTAGTGATTGCAGCATTCTGCATTGCCATTGTGGTTTCCATGATTGAGAAAAAACATGGAGCAGAAGCAGGCGCTCATGTACAGGAGATGGCTGCTGCAGATGGAGAAAAGAAAGAAACAAAAAAAGGTGTTTATTACTTCAATCTGGTACTGACCCTGCTAATGCTGGTACTGTTATTCCGTGATCTTCCGGTGCCGCTGTATTCCATTTTCATGGTGGCATTTGCAATCGGCCTGATCGTAAACTTCCCGAATGCAAAGCAGCAGAACAAGAAAATCAAAGAGTATGGAACCAATGCCATGGTCATGACCATGACTCTGTTCTCTGTTGGTATTTTCATGGGTGTCATCAAGGATTCCGGCATGGTAGAGGCTATGGCAAACGCAATCGTTGCAGTGCTTCCGGCAGCCATCGCTCCGCATATGCACTGGTTCATGTGCCTGTTCTCTGTACCGCTTTTGATGATCCTTGGTACCGATGCATTTTACTATGCACTGCTTCCGATCATCATCGGTGTGGTAGAGCCGTTTGGTGTAGCTCCTGAGACCGTAGCGGCAGCATTCCTTTTGACTGCAACCCTGGGAACTCCGGTCAGCCCGTCTGTAGCAGCAACTTATGTAGGACTTGGTCTTGCGGATGTATCAATTGGTGAGCACATCAAATATTCCCTGAGACTGGTGTGGCCGGCAAGCATTGCGGTGCTGGTTATGGCTACCGTGATCGGTGTGATCAAATTCTAAAATTTTATCAAATCAAATAAATCATTTCTGCCAAAGCAGAGACTTGCTGGAACGTATGCAGGTCTCTGCTTTTTTGTTGCCATGTATCCAGAGGAAGATTAAAATTTATTTTCGGAGACGGAACTGCCGAGCAGCGCCTCCAGAAACAGTTTTACCTGTGGGAGTTCGGCATACTGATGCTTGTAAAGCACATAGGTATTTCGGAGGAACGGAGAACCATCTTCCATATAAAGTTCTTCGATATAGCCATCAAAATCATCCAGACAGATGCGGGGAAGGATGCACCAGCCAAGGCCATACCGCGCCATTTCCTTGCAGGTATCAATGCTGTCAATCCACATATGCGGACGGATCTGGGCAAGATCGTGTGCAGTCAGCCATCGGTCAATCCGGGTGGATAAATCTGAGTCTGTGTGGCGGCCAATGTAGGAATATTCGCTTAAAGACCGTCCCTGGTTTTCTTTGCTGCAGACGAAGCACATCGGTTCGGAAGAGATAAGCTGTATGGCTTCATCCCAGACATACCGTCCCCGCATGATTGCAATGGCAATTTCATCCCGGTTTAATAACTGGAAGAGATGCTTGCTCTGTCCGGTCGTGATCTGGACGTCCACGAGCGGATACTGGTCGGTGTAAGCCTTGATAATTCTGGGGAGCCGGTAGTGGGAGAAGTTTAAAGAAGAACCGAGGCGGAGTGTGCCGCAGACCTGATTCTGACAGGCAGAAACCTGTTCCTTTAACTTCCGGCTATTTGCCAGGATTTCAGAAGCATAGGGAAGAATCTGTTCTCCGGCAGGTGTAAATAAAATCCCCTTTTTGGAGCGCAGAAACAGAGTACACTGAAGTTCTTCCTCCATTTTCTGAATCCGTTTGGTGATGGCGGGCTGTGTCATATACAGTTTTTGCGCTGTCTTTGTGATATTCTTTGACTCATTTAATTCTAATAACAGTTCATAATCTTTTTCATCCATGGTGAGCATGCCTTTCTGAAAACATTCCAACAGGTTATTGATATTGATAAAATTATACCATTGTACTTTATGATAAGCAAGGTGTATAGTAAAGATAACAAGAAACGAGGAGAAAAACAGGAAAGGAGTTGTGACTAATGTACAGGTGCCACCTCGTTTTTTGAAAAATGTGAAGAAATAAACGATATCATGCAAAGGAGAAATGGCATATGGGTTTACAGGTAGTTGCATTGCTGTTTTTAATTGGAGCAATTGTGCTGGGGTTTGCGAAAAAGATGAATGTAGGCGTTGTGTGTCTGGGACTTGCCCTGATTCTCGGTAAACTGGGCGGTATGGGCGCAGGGGATATTTACAAAGGATTCCCATATAAATTATTTGCGACATTATTGGGAACCATGTTGTTTTTCAGCCTGCTTCAGCAGAATGGTACATTGGAGAAAATTTCAAAGCGTCTGATCAGTATTTGCGGAAAGAATACTTTTCTGGTACCGATTATTGTATATGTGGTTAGTTTTGTTCTTTCAGCTGCTGGACCTGGCGCAATCAGCGTACAGTCTGTAACGGTTATTTTTGCAGTATCCCTGGCCGTGCAGATGAAGGTAAGCCCGGTGCTGATGGGAGTTATGGCAATTCTTGGTGCGGTAGGCGGAACTGCATCTCCGATCGCGCTGACCGGAATTATCGTGGGGGATCTTTTGACAGAGATGGGCATTGAAGGTCTCGGAACTCCTATTTTTATCGGAGTTTCTGTTTCCAATCTGATCTGCGCAATTGCGGTATATGTTGTTCTTGGCGGTTATAAGTTTCGCGCAGCTGAAGCTGGTGGCCAGCAGGAAAAGGAGGCTTTTGATCGAAGCCAGATGATTAGTTTGGTGGCCCTTTTGGTCATGGTGGTTCTTGTTGTCGGATTTTCTTATGACGTTGGTTTGATCTGCTTTACCCTGTCTCTGCTGCTGATGCTGACCAAAGCAGCGAATGAAAAGGCAGCGTTAAAAATGATTCCGTGGAGTGTGTTAATTCTGATCGCTGGTGTCAATGTGCTGATGAATATTACGCAAAAACTGGGAGGAATTGATTTATTGGCTTCCATTCTAGCTTCATTCATGTCTACGAGAACAGCTGCTCCGATCATGGGATTTACCGGAGGTCTGATGTCCTGGTTCTCTAGTGCAAATGGTGTAGTATTCCCAACTCTGATCCCAACAGTACCGGAGATCGCACAGCAGGTCGGCGGTGCTTCTATCGTCCAGATGGTAAGCGCGATCGTGTGCAGTGCAACGGTAGCAGGTATCAGCCCGCTTTCAACAGGAGGCAGCCTGATCATGGCAAGCTATGCGCAGGAAACAGGCTGTGATGAGAAAGAACAGCAGAAGATGTTTGGAACCTTGTTTGCAATTTCAGCGAGTGTCGTAGCAATTGTATTCGTGCTGAGTTTAACGGGTGTACTTGGATTTATTGGTTAAAACAGGGAGGAAAATAAGAATGTATGCATATATTGGCTGCCGTACCACAAAAGAACGGAATGCCCGGGGAAAAGGGATCCGCGTATATGAGATAAATAATGGAGCATGGGAGTTAAAGCAGATTGCAAAAGGGCAGGTGAACCCGTCCTATCTGTGTCTGAATGAGAAGCAGGATCGTCTGTATGCGATTCATGGGGATTTTTCGGAAGTAAGCGCCTACAAAGTAGCAGAGGATGGAACGCTTACCTATCAGAATACAACAGAAACACATGGTACGAATCCAGTGCATCTGACCATGGACCGGACAGGAAAATGGTTGTTTGTCGCAAATCTGCAGACCGGCGGCGTTTCTGTGATTCCAATCGAAGAAGATGGATCCCTTGGAAAGATTAAGGAGCTGAAATTCATTTCCGGGAATGGTGGACCAGGATATATTTCTCATCCGCACCAGGTGTGCCAGGACCGGAGCGGAAAATGGCTTCTGGTTCCATCGCAGGGACGTCTGCAGGGAGTTGGTAAAATAACGGTCTTTCGGATTGACTCTGAGCATGGTGATCTGAAAGAGACCTCGATGGTAAAGGGAAGAAGCGGATCTGAACCGAGACATTGTGTATTTCATCCGAATAATCGTTTCTGCTATTGCCTGAATGAAAAAGACAGTACTGTTGCCTGTTACTACTTTGATGAAGATAGTGTGACCGTGTTCAGACTGGATCAGGAAAATGGTCATATGACTTATATCCAGAATATCAAGACAAAGGGTGAGCAGCCTCGCTTTATTACCACCAATCCGGACGGAACGATGCTTCTTGCGGCAAATGAACTGACAGATACGATTTGCTGCATGGACATTGATCCAAAGACTGGACTGTTAGCCTACAGCGGAACCGAGATCGCGGCAGAAAGCCCGGTCTGTGTGGTGTTTAAAACAAAATAGACTATGAAAACAAGGAATATAGGACTGTTGCATTTTCGTGCTTCAGTCCTATATTTTTTTGTATGATAGCCTGGATAAAAAACTTCAGCTGGGGAAGAACCATACTTTTTTTGCATGGCTTCTCATTTCTTTTCCGCATTTCTCCAAAAGAAGAAAGTATGCTAGCATAAAAACAGAAAGGGGAGAAAGCAATGGAGAAGGATAAAAAAACAATCGCGCTTGTCAATGTGACAATGAACGCGGTGAATCCTATGATACGTTATCTGACAAAGCATGCGTCGGAATGGAAGGTGCGGACTTATCTGGACAGTTATCTTCTGGAAAAGGTTGGAATTGAGGGGAAGGTAACGGACGATTCGGTGGGAAGGATGCTTGATATGATTGCAAAGGCATGCAAGGATGGGGCAGACGCAGTGCTCGTAACCTGTACCATCTTCTCTGCATTTCAGCCGTATTTTTCCAAAATATTTTCTGTACCAATCCTCACACCGGATGGAGCCATGCTGGATGAGGTTTCAAAGAAAACAGGGAAAAAGGCAATTATCTGCACATTTCATGGGACAGTAGAAATCACACGGAATCAATACGTGAAGTATTGTCAGAAAAACAGTATGCCGGAAGATGCCGACATGTACACGGTGCCGGATGCGTTTGCGGCAGCTGCAAAATCAGACATGGAAACCTGTTGGCATATCATACGGGAGAAGGTTCAGGAACTGGATGAACAATATGATCATATTGTTTTAGCCCAGATTTCCATGGCTGTTGCAGCAGATGAACTTTCCACAAAACATGCTAAGGTATATACCAGTCCGCAGAGCGCTGTGGAGGCCATTCGAAAAACATTGGAAAGTAACTAAAAATTTTGTGTGTCAGGCTGTGGAGATGTTGATTCTGTTTGTCTGGCATACTGTTCAGTAAAATCCAGAAAAGATGCAATATGCTCCAACACGAGAGATTCCGACCGGCAGGCAACATAATCCGTTCTCAATACGGGGGTATTGTCTTTGAAATCCATTTGTTTATAAAAGGGATTTTTGTCATGGAACCATGGTTCTGTATTCAGAAATAATCCAAAACCAAGGCCATTGCGGACCATTTCATAGCAGATATTCGCGTTTTTTACCGTCATAGCGGTGTAGGGTGGAACAGAAAAACGGTCGTACCACCAGTTTTCCCGGATGCTGCTGCTTGTGTGGTCGGATTCAAACGAGATGTATGGCAGATCAGGCAGATCGTTTAAGGAAAATGGAGTACTGCAAACGATATATCCGTGATGAACGGAAAGTTTTTTCTGAATAAAATTTCCGGTGTGATCTCCGCGGAAAAAAGCAATCTGTGTCTGGCGGGTGTTCAGGGCACGAAGACTCTGGCTGCTCATACAGCTGTTTACTTCAAAGGAAATAGCGGGATGCAGTACCAGAAATTCTTTTAAAAGTCCCGGGAGAAAAAACTGGGTCTGGGAGACGGATGCGGAAATCTGTATGGTGCCGGATAAGCTCGTATTGCTGCTCATAGAGGTCTGTAACTGGTGATACTGTTTGAGCATACTGCGACAGTACTCGACCAGACGTTCACCCTGTGGAGTAAAAGAAATACCACGAGCAGAACGGAGGAGAATGGCGGTAGAAAATTCTTCTTCAATCTGGTGGAGTCTCCTTGTTAAGGCAGGTTGTGAGATAAAAAGCCGTTCACTGGCTTTGGTGATACTTTTGGAACGATAGAGCTCCAGCAGCATATTCCAGTCTTGCATGTTCATAAGAAATTACCTCCGTTTGGAGAGAAGTATAGCATCTGGCAGAAAAAAAGAAAAGAATTTGAAAAGAAAAAACAAAGGAAATCCAGAAACAAAAAGTTAAGAACAAAATTAAAAATGAGGAGGAAGTATTTTATGAGAGTAGGTGTTTTAAAAGGAAATGGCATCGGACCGGAAATTGTCAATTCGGTAATTCGCGTGATTGATGCATGTGATCTTGGGATTGAGTGGGTAAATGTGCCGATTGCTGAGGAAGCAGTTTCATTATATGGCAGTGAAGTACCGGAAGAATCAATTGAATTGCTCAGAGAGTTGAAGGTAGCCGTCAAGGGACCGATGAGTGTAGAAAAAATGAAAGGACGGTTTGTATATCAGCGAAAAGACGGAAGCAGCCATATTTACCCATCCAACAACAATGTAATACGGCAGGAACTGGATTGCTTTGCATGTCCGAGACCGGCAAAAGGAATTCCGGGAATTTCCGGTAAAAATGCAGATATGGATGTCGTAGTGATCCGGGAAATTTCAGAAAGAATTTATTCTGCGATTGAACACCGGATTGGCGGAGATACTGCTTCGGAAGCTGTAAAACTGATCACAAAAAAAGGGGCAGAGCGGATTGCGAATTATGCGTTTGAATACGCATTGAAATATGGAAGGAAAAAGGTAACCTGTGTCCACAAGGCAAATGCGATCAGCCTGACAGATGGTCTCTTTTTGGAAACATTCCGCAGAGTAGCAAAGAATTATCCACAGATTGAATCGGATGATCTGATGGTTGATGCAACAGCATTTTATCTCGCTACGGATCCGACACGTTTTGATGTGATCGTTACCATGAATCAGTATGGGGACATTTTATCTGATTTGTGCGCAGGTCTTGTGGGAAGTCTGGGATTGGGCGCTGGCGCGAATATCGGTGACCAGTGTTCTGTTTTTGAAGCCTGTCATGGTTCTGCCCCAGATATTGCCGGGAAAAATATTGCAAATCCAACGTCTCTGCTTCTGTCCGGAGCTATGATGCTTCGCTATATGGACCTTAAAAAGTGGGGAGATCTGCTAGAGGAAAGTGTAAGAGCTGTTCTGACAGAAGGAACGTGCATTACACGGGATGTAGGAGGAACTGCGTCAACGGATGAGTTTACGGATGCAGTGATCAAAAAACTTCTGGAAAAGAAAAAGGAAATCTGAGTGGAGGAATTTTATGGCCATTTTGGGATGTGTCGCAGATGATTTTACGGGAGCAGCAGACATGGCTTCTTTTTTGAAAAAGGGAGGGATGCGGACACTGCTGCTTAATGATGTACCGGAAGAAACACAGGAAACAAATCAGGCAGATGCAATCGTGATCGCATTGAAAACCAGGACGCAAGAAACAGAAAAAGCGGTCAGCTTCTCACTGGATGCCTTACACTGGCTGAAACGCCAAAATTGCAGTCATTTCTATATCAAATATTGTTCTACATTTGATTCTACCCCAAAAGGAAATATTGGTCCGGTGTGCGATGCTGCTATGGATTTTTTACAGGTAAAAAGTGCTTTGATCTGTCCTGCATTACCGGTAAACGGTAGAACGGTAGAAGAGGGAAACCTGTATGTGAATGGTACTTTGCTGCAGGACAGTTCCATGAAAGACCATCCGCTTACACCGATGAGGGATTCCAATCTGAAAAGACTGATGGAGGCGCAAAGCCGGTATTCATGTCTGGAAATTGGAACTTCTTTTTCGGATTCTGATCGAAGCGGGAAAGAAATTCAGACGCCGCATTATCTGATACCAGATTGCCGGACAGAGGAAGACGCAAAGAAAATTGCGGAAACATTTGGCAGCATGAAGCTTCTGACAGGGGGAAGTGGAATTGCAGAACCGCTTGCACGGTATTTGCTTCGGTGTCATCAAAAAGAAAACCGAAGTATGTATCCACTCCTGCTTGCCGGAAGCTGCAGTGTCGCGACAAGAGGGCAAATTGCGCAATATCAGAAAAAGGGCGGAAAAAATATTCAGATCACACCTGCGATGCTTTGCGGACACGACTGGAACATCGTGGAATTTTGGGAAAGTATCAAATCAGATTTATCATCCGGTCCTGTTTTGGTTTATTCCAGCGCCGCGCCGGAACAGGTAAAAGAGGACCGGGCATTATATGGCGATGTATCCGGACAAATTGAAAAAACGATGGCAGCGCTGGCCCGACTGGCTGTAGAGTCAGGAGTTACCGGAATCATATCTGCGGGCGGAGAAACCAGTGGGGCAGTGACGAAAACATTGAATCAGAAAGCATTTTGGATCAACGAAAGCGTAGCACCGGGCGTTCCGGTTATGACTCCAGTGGGAAACAGACGTTTGCGCCTGGTTCTGAAATCAGGAAATTTTGGAAATCAGGACTTTTTTGAACAGGCGCTTGACATGATTGAAGAAAGGAATTTATGGACGAACTATTAAAACAGAAGTTAGAACAGGCAGTCTGGGCAGCACATGTGCTATTCGAGCGGGGAACCGTGAAAGGAAATACTGGAAACATCAGTGTCCGGCATGAAGACAAAATTTATATCAGTGCGTCTGGCACCTGCTTTGGAACATTGCAGCCGTCTGATTTTGCAGTGATGGATATCGAAGGCAACCTACTTGAGAAAAAAGCAAGCAAGGAATGGCCCCTGCACCTGGCTGTATATCGGCATAAGCCAGAGGTACGAGGAGTGATTCATACGCACAGCACCTATGCAGTTTTATGGGGAATGCAATGCGTGCCTGGTGCTTTAGATGTAATGCCGGATATTACGCCGTATCTTCGCATGAAACTTGGAACCGTGGGTTGTGTGGAGTATGCCATGCCCGGATCAAAAGAATTATTTGATGCGTTTGAAAAAGAAGCGGACCACAGTGAGGGATGGCTTCTTGCGCGCCATGGAACCGTCGTTCCAGGAAAGACGATATTAGATGCGTTTTACGCGCAGGAGGAGCTGGAGGAGACGGCGAAGATCTTGTGGGAGATGCAGGGGAAGTAACGTCAGAAGAAGGGGGATTACATTATGGCTTTACAGATAGTTGCATTATTGTTTATTATTGGCGCAATCGCGCTTGGGTTCGTAAAAAAGATAAATGTAGGTATTGTTTGTCTGGGAATTTCTTTGATTCTTGAAAAATTAGGCGGCATGGGAGCAGGTGATATATACAATTGATAGCTGGTGTAAGTGTACTGATGAATATTACTCAGAAACTTGGTGGAATTGATTTGCTGTCGGCTATTCTTGCGTCTTTTATGTCTCGTCGAACTGCAGCACCGATTATGGGATTAACTGGGGGAATCATGTCGTGGTTTTCCAGTGCAAATGGAGTTGTATTCCCAACACTGATTCCTATGCTGCCGGAAATTGCTGAGCAGGTTGGTGATGTTTCTATTTTAAACATGGTTGTAGCAATCATTTGCAGTGCAACGGTTGCAGGAATCAGTCCATTATCTACTAGTGGAAGCCTGATTATGGCAAGCTATGCACAGGAGACAAACTGTGATGAAAAAGTGCAGCAGAAAATGTTTGGTATTTTATTTGCATTATCTGCCAGTCTGGTAGGACTCGTTTTTATCATAAATCTTGTTGGTTTGCTTAGTTTTATTGGATAGGAGGAAACGAGAATGTATGCATATATCGGTTGCCGTACCACAAAAGAACGGAACGCGCGGGGAAAAGGAATCCGCGTATATGAGATAAATAATGGAGCATGGGAGTTAAAGCAGATTGCAGAAAGGCAGGTGAACCCGTCCTATCTGTGTCTGAATGAGAAGCAGGATCGTCTGTATGCGATTCATGGGGATTTTTCGGAAGTAAGCGCCTACAAAGTAGCAGAGGATGGAACGCTTACCTATCAGAATACAACAGAAACACATGGTACGAATCCAGTGCATCTGACCATGGACCGGACAGGAAAATGGTTGTTTGTCGCAAATCTGCAGACCGGCGGCGTTTCTGTGATTCCAATCGAAGAAGATGGATCCCTTGGAAAGATTAAGGAGCTGAAATTCATTTCCGGGAATGGTGGACCAGGATATATTTCTCATCCGCACCAGGTGTGCCAGGACCGGAGCGGAAAATGGCTTCTGGTTCCATCGCAGGGACGTCTGCAGGGAGTTGGTAAAATAACGGTCTTTCGGATTGACTCTGAGCATGGTGATCTGAAAGAGACCTCGATGGTAAAGGGAAGAAGCGGATCTGAACCGAGACATTGTGTATTTCATCCGAATAATCGTTTCTGCTATTGCCTGAATGAAAAAGACAGTACTGTTGCCTGTTACTACTTTGATGAAGATAGTGTGACCGTGTTCAGACTGGATCAGGAAAATGGTCATATGACTTATATCCAGAATATCAAGACAAAGGGTGAGCAGCCTCGCTTTATTACCACCAATCCGGACGGAACGATGCTTCTTGCGGCAAATGAACTGACAGATACGATTTGCTGCATGGACATTGATCCAAAGACTGGACTATTAGCCTACAGCGGAACAGAGATCGCGGCAGAAAGCCCGGTCTGTGTGGTGTTTAAAACAAAATAGAAATGAACATGGAGAGAAGGACAGCCCAATTGCTTGTCCTTCTTTTTTCTTTAACGTCATAGCATAGACAAAGTGACATGATATTTATACAAAACCATGCATTTTACTTATAAGAACCCATGCGCTATAATCAAACCAGAACAGCGAGAGGGGAGTACACATGGGAACATTGACAAAAAAAGAACAATCTACTCGTCCGCCGAAGGAACTCATCGAACGTTTGAGGGCATTTACCACTCCGGAACTCTGCGATGGAGCGGGACTTTACCACTCCATGGATTACCAGATTAAACCCTGGATCTGCAGAACCAAAATTGTCGGACCGGCGATTACGGTGGATGTGCCCAGCGGCGAGGGAGACATCGTTGCGGACGCAATTCTGGAACTGCAAGAGGGCGATGTGCTGGTCGTTGCAGGAAAAGGTAACTGTGACTGTTCCTACTGGGGCGATCACCGGAGCATTTGCGCGGCTATGATGAAGGCAGAGGGCGTGGTGATTGATGGCGCGTTCCGGGATCTGGAAGGCTGCGAGGAGTCAGGCTTTCCGGTCTATGCGAAGGGCCTTACCTGCGGTACAGCAGCCAAGAGCGGCGCGGGTGCTATCAATGTTCCGGTCAGCTGCGGCGGTGTCTGTGTAAGACCGGGGGATATTGTAATCGGTGATGTCAATGGTGTCTGTGTGCTTACTCAGGAGGAGGCGGAGGGCGTCATTGAGCGGGCACTGAAAAAAATAGAAAAGCAGAAATATACGCTCGCAGAGATGAAGCGTACCGGTCAGGTTTATACGAAACTGTTAAAAAAATAGAGAACAAGGAGAGTATTCACATGGGCATGAACATTACAAAGAAAATCTTATCCGCACATCTGGCAGCACCGTCCGAAATGAAGCCGGGCGAGGAGATTCTGTTGAAGGTAGATCAGACTCTGACTCACGATATCAATGCAGTTATGACGTATCTGGCTTTTGAGCAGGTGGGACTGGACCGAATCCGCACCGAGTGCAGTGTCAGCTACCTGGATCACAACCTGTTATATCTGGACAACAAAACTCCGGATGACCATATTTACTTACAGTCTGTTGCGAAACGCTATGGCGTTCACGTTTCCAGACCGGGCAATGGTATCTGCCACGCAGTACAGGTGGCTCGTTTTGGTGCTCCGGGCAAGCTCTTAATGGGCGGCGACAGCCATACTCCACACGGCGGTTCCATCGGTATGCTGTGTATCGGCGTTGGCGGCATGGATGTGGCAACGGCCATGACCGGCGTCCCGATGCGCCTGAAAATGCCGCAGATCATCAAAGTCAACTTAACCGGACATTTACAGGCAGGCTGCAACGCGAAGGAAGTCATTCTGGAAATGCTGCGCCGTGTCGGCATCAAGGGCGGTCTCGGAAAGGTCTTTGAGTATGTGGGCCAGGGCGCAGCTACCTTAAGCGTGTCTGAGCGTGCCAGCATCACCAACATGGGCGCGGAGATGGGAGCAACCACTTCCATTTTCCCGGCAGACGAGCAGGTGAGAAAATTCCTGAAAGCAGAGAAGAGAGAAGAAGACTTCACGGAAATCTTACCGGATGCGGATACGGAATACGACGGCGAGATGGAGCTGAATTTAAGCGAACTGGTTCCGTTATGTGCCTGCCCGCATCAGCCGGACAATGTGATTCCGTTAAAAGATGTAGAGAAAAAGAAAGTACAGCAGGTTTTCATCGGAAGCTGCACCAACGCCAGCTATTCCGATATCGCGAAGGCAGCTCTGGTGTTCAAGGGAAGACATGTAAGTGAGGATGTGAGCTGTACCTGCGCGATCTCTTCCAAACAAATATACAAGCTTCTGATGCGTGATGGCTATATTGATATGTTGTTAGATGCCGGCGTAAGACTTCTGGAAATTGCTTGTGGACCGTGCTGCGCCATTGGCCAGTCTCCGGCAACCAAGGGTGTGGCGGTGCGTACTTCCAACCGTAACTTCAAGGGCCGTGCAGGCAACCCGACCGCGGAAATTTATCTGGTAAGCCCGGAAAGTGCTGCGCCTACCGCCATAACCGGAACCTTTGCAAGTGCGGAGGATATCCTTGGCAGTGACCTGTCCGTTCTGACAGAAGTAAAAGAACCGGAGGAGTTCCCGGTAGATGATTCCATGATCATTGAGCCGCTTCCGGAGGAAGAAGCAAAGAAGGTCGAAATCGTGCGTGGACCGAACATCCAGCCGCTTCCGATCCCGGACGCGCCGGAGCAGCATTTAAAGGCGCAGATCAGCTTAAAGACTGTGGACAATATCACCACAGATGATATTACTCCGGCCAGCGCGGAGTTCTCCAGCATGCGTTCCAACATCCCGCTGATGAGCCAGTACTGCTACCACCGTTATGATCCGGAGTTTGCAGCCCGCGCCAAAGCCATGGGCAAGAGCATCATCATTGGAGGCGAGAACTACGGTCAGGGTTCTTCCCGTGAGCATGCAGCCATCAACCCGATGTACCTGGGCGTGAAGATGGTTGTTGCGAAGAGTATTGCCCGTATCCACAAAGGAAATCTGATCAATCACGGTATCATTCCGATGGTATTTGCGGATCCGGCTGATTATGACAAGCTGGATCTCTTGGATGAGCTGGAGATAGAGGACCTTCTGGACCAGATGAAGACCCGGGAAGTAGAAATCAAAGATCTGACCAAGGGCATTTCCTTCAAGGCAAAGCTGGAGCTTTCCGACAATGAACTGGAGGTTATTCTTTCCGGAGGTCAGCTGCGTCACCTGCAGAATCAGTTAAAAGAAATGGAGGAGAAATAAGATGAGAACATTGAAAACTGTTTTTATGCGCGGCGGCACCAGCAAGGGCTGCATGTTTCATAAAGAGGACCTTCCGGAGAACCGGGAGGAGTGGGACAGCATTTTCCTTCAGGCCATGGGCAACCCGGATCCGAAGCAGATCGATGGCATGGGCGGAACCGTCTCTTCCAATAATAAGATCGTCATTGTCTGGAAAAGTGAGGAGCCTGGCATCGATGTGGAGTATCTGGTAGGCCAGGTTATTGTCGGCAAGAGCCAGGTGGATTATAAATCCAACTGCGGCAACATGACTGCGGCAGTTGGCCCCTATGCGGTAGAGGAGGGACTGGTGTCCATCACTGAGCCGGTGACCACGGTTCATATGTTAAACCGCAATACCGACAAATACATCGATGTGACGGTCCCAATCGATCCGGAGACAAAGACCTTTGCACAGGAGGGAAATTGTGCGATTGCCGGTGTAGACGGAACAGCTGCGGAGCTGAACGTGAAGTTTTTAAATCCTGCAGGAGCAAAGACCGGTAAACTGCTTCCAACCGGAACTTGTGTGGAAACATTAGATATTCCTGGATTTGGCCCAATCGAGGCAACGATTTTGGATGTATCCAATCCAATGGTTCTGGTAAAGGCAGAAGATATCGGTATGACAGGAACAGAGCTTCCGGAAGAAGTGAATGGAAATAAAGAGGTATCTGACCTGTTAGAGAAGATTCGTGGTGTAGCGTGCTGCAAAATGGGATTTGCAAAAGATTTAAAAGATGCTACAGAAAACAGCCCGGCGGTACCGAAGGTTGGATTTGTGACTGTTCCGAAGTCTTATACTGACATTTCCGGAGCAGAGGTCCATGAAGAAGATATGGATGTATGTGCAAGAGTGATTTCTGTATTTAAGTGCCATAAAGCGTGTCCTTTGACTTCTGCAAGCGCAATCAGTGTAGCAGCAGCGATGAAGGGGTCTGTGGTAGAAAAAGTACTCCACAGCACTGGCACTACAGAATGTGTGCGCATTGGACATCCGAGTGGAATTATGACCATGGTTCCGGAACTGAAAGAGGAAAACGGAGAACTGAAATTGCCGAGTGTAGGTGTTCAGAGAACTGCACGTCGTATTATGGATGGAACTCTGTATATCCGAAAATAGAAATTGTTTGCATTTCCAGATAAATGAAAATGCCGCAAAATGTGAAAATAGCATTTTGCGGCAGCTTTTTAACCAAAATTGGAGGATGAGGAAATGGTAACCTTAACAAATCATGGAGTTATGCTTTCTGCTGATGGCAGTTTTTCTGCAACAGAAGATGCAGCATTGCAGGGCGAAGGAAAAACGAAGACGATGGCTTACCAGGTATTAAAATCACATAATCACAGTGATAATATGGATCAGCTTCAATTGAAGTTTGATGCATTGGTATCGCCGGATAACAACTATGTAAACATTCTGCAGACAGCAAGAGCGAGCGGGATTAAAAAGTTCCCAGTGCCGTATGTATTATCAAACTGCCACCATACGCTCTGTGCGGTGGGGGGAACGATCAATGAGGATGATCATGTATTCGGCCTTGGAAACGCGAAAAAATATGGCGGTATTTTTGTCCCGCCATACCGGGCGGTGCTTCATCAGTATATGCGCGAGATGATGGCAGGCGGCGGCAGAATGATCCTTGGCTCGGACAGCCATTCCCGCTATGGAGCACTTGGCACAATGGGAATTGGAGAGGGCGGCGGTGAAGTAGCGAAACAACTGCTTGGCCGTACTTATGATATTGCTTATCCGCCGGTTCTGGCTGTGAAGCTGACCAGAACGCCAAGACCTGGTGTAGGACCGCAGGATGTAGCGCTTGCCCTGATTGCGGCAACCTTCCAGAATAACTTTAATAAGAATAAGGTATTGGAGTTTGTCGGAGACGGGGTATGCAATCTGAGCATGGAATACCGAATGGGAATTGATGTCATGACAACCGAAAGTGCAGCACTTTCCAGTATCTGGTGTACTGATGAAAAAACGGAAGAATTTCTGACAGGTCACGGACGCGGTGACGCTTACCGTAAAATGCAGCCGGAGACAGGGGCGTACTATGATGGACTGATCGAGATTGATCTTTCCAGTGTAGAATGTATGATTGCACTGCCGTTCCATCCGAGCAATGCAATGCCGATCCGTGAATTTAAGGAGCGGATGCCGGAAGTGATCCGTGAAGTGGAAGAAGCCGGAAACAAGATCAAAGGAAAGCACGGAGAACCGTTTTCCATTCAGTCCCATATGCGGGACGGAGCGTTTTATGTAGATCAGGCACTGGTCAGCGGATGCAGTGGTGGTTTGTTTGAAAACATCGTTGCCATGGCAGATATTTTAAAAGGTTATGGAATTCCGGGAAGTGGCCTGAATCTTGGCATCAACCCAGCCAGCTTTCCTGTTATGGCAGATCTGATGGAACAGGGGATTGCCGGAGAGCTTGCAGTTTCCGGGGCAACCTTACGCCCCTGCATCTGTGGTCCGTGCTTCGGAGTTACGGATGTTCCGGCCAACAATCAGGTCAGCATTCGCCATATGACCCGAAATTACCCAAACCGGGAAGGTTCGAAACCTGGTCAGGGACAGATGGCCTGCGCCTGCCTGATGGATGCCCGTTCCATTGCAGCTACGGTAAGAAACGGCGGAAAACTGACGGCAGCAACCGATCTGGATGTAGAATACAGGACTCTGAAGCACCATTTCGATGCAAAAATTTATGAGAATCAGGTATTTAACAATTTCGAAAAGGGTGACGATACCGTAGAACTGACGATGGGGCCAAATATCGCAGACTGGCCGAAGATGCAGCCATTGACAAAGCATTTACTGTTAAAGACAGCAGGCTCTTATCATGGTTCGGTTACTACCGATGAACTGATTCCGTCCGGTGAGGCGTCATCGTTCCGGTCAAATCCGGAAAAAATTTCGGAATATACCATGATCAGCCGTGATCCGGATTATGTAGGGCGTGCGAAAGCAATCCGGTCACTGGAAACAAAGCGGAGAGAACAGGCAGCAAGCGGACAGGTACGCCCGGTGCAGACAGGAGATGCGGAATTTGATGCTCTGCTTGAAAAACTCACAAAAACACTCGGCTGCCCGGCTTCGGACATTACCTTTGGAGGCTTGATGGTCAGTGACAAGATTGGGGATGGATCTTCCAGAGAACAGGCAGCAAGCTGTCAGAAAGTTTTGGGCGGATTTGCGAATCTGGCAAATGAATACGCAACCAAGCGCTACCGTTCCAATCTGATCAACTGGGGGCTTCTCCCTCTGCGAACAGAAGAAAAGCTGGAAATCCCGGTTGGAAGCTATCTGCTCGTCCGGGATGTTGAACAGGTCATTTCGGAATGCAAAAATACGGTGAAGGTGCAGCTGTTGGATGCGGTAACCGGCGATGTAAAAAAAGAAATTTCCTGTACATTAGATACTTTAACAGAGGATGAGAGAAAAATTTTGTTATCCGGCTGTCTGATCAATTATTACCGAAGCTAAGCAAACATTGCGAAAATCTTAAAAAATAGATATAATATAGCCGATAAGACAGGGAAGAACCTTGTACGTCAGGAGGAATTGTATGGATTTTCGCGAAATGCCCTATATCACAACGGTTGCGGATTGCCGCAGTATCACGGCTGCGGCACGCAAGCTTTATATATCACAGCCTTCCCTGAGCCACATTGTCTCTAAGGTAGAGCAGGATGTTGGCGTGAAATTATTCGATCGTGGAACTTCGCCTCTTACGATCACATATGCCGGAGAGAAATATGTGGAGACAGCAAGAAAGATTCTGCTCATGAGTGATAATCTGCGAAAGGAATTGATCGATGCAGGACTTGGTGAGAAAGGCCGCATTAATTTTGGTATGCCAACCGAACGGGCTGGTTATATGCTTCCTGCAGTAATACCGGAATTTAAGAAGCAGTATCCTGGAATTGAATTGCAGGTGATGGAGGCAAAGTCCGATGAACTTCTTCAGGCAATTCTGCGGGATGATATCAGCTTTTATGTAATTCCACGCAGCCAGAGAGAACTTCCGGTCGGACTGAAAGCAGAACCTATTTATCGGGAGCAGCTTCTGCTGGTGGCGGAAGAAAGTATGCTTACAGAAGACATGTTTCTGGATGAGTCATGTGTGTCGAATCTGACAGAAGGTAAGAGGAAAAACAGGTGTGTGAATCTGAGTAAAATGTCATGCCTTCCATTTGTTATGTTGAAAAAAGGTCATGCAATCCGTAAAAAGACAGATCTTGTGTTGCGGCAATATGGCATTGATCCGAAGATTATGATAGAACTATCCAGTTGTATTTCAGCAGTTCAACTGGCCGCAGCGGGATTGGGAGTGGCAATTGTTCCGCAACGGGCAATTGATGCGCTTGGGGGAATGGAGCGTTTCAATTGTTATGATTTCTCAGTGACACCAGAATTCTGGAGTGTCAATGCAGTGTACAAGGAGGATATGTATCTCGGGCGGGCAGAGCGTTTCCTGATCAATCTGATGAAACAAAAATTCAATTTATAAGATGATCTGAATGGAACAGGAGGCTAATCATTCGTTTGATTAGCCTCCTGTTTGACTGTAATTCGATATTTTGTTATTTGTACAGTGCCATAAGCCGTTCCTGCACGGTTGCTTTTCTATCGGAATCTAATATCTGCTGGAACCGGCAGTTACAACACGGGAACCGCCTTCGGTTCTGGTTTCCTGTGTGGTCTGGCTGTTTGGTTTTTTGTTCTGGTTATTTGCCTCATCACCAATGGTGAAGGAGTTTGCGGTATCCACATGGGGGATACAGGTTCCGTTTGCATTGAAGGTGTAGGAAATACCGTTGATGGTGCGGGTGGTTCCTGCAT
>ERZ780144.1960-NODE-1960-length-19620-cov-7.154868_pt1 | contig 19620 bp, 14 predicted proteins | sample MGYA00511380_ERZ780144 | MGnify/ENA primary metagenome ERZ780144 (study PRJEB29588, sample SAMEA1965858) | human gut metagenome | biome: human gut; feature: human-associated habitat; material: faeces | place: Denmark | collected 2008/2010 ... | reverse complement strand
CGTTTGGTGACAAAGAACAAGGAAGCGTGCTGATGCACGCGCAGGTCATCAAACTGCGTTTGGTGACAAAGTATAACATAATAGTCATAAATGAATTTTGGAAAAGGGGTTGCTAAATTTGAAAGAATATGATATGGTAAAAAATGTAAGCATAATATGACTGGGATAGATATGAATTGAATTCTTAACGATTACAATAGATGGAAACATTCGATAAAATATCCCCCGGACGTACTTGCAAAATAAAAAACGAATGGCGGATATGTGATGAATCACAAAACAAAGAGGATGCGTTTATTGGCATTATACTTGCAGCAAGTCTGATCCTAAATCTGGCCTGTATCACAGATTATGCCAAAGCGAGTGGAAGGAAGAAAGCATATTCGGGAGATGACTACCGGATCGAACTGACAGAAAATTCTGTCTGGAATGAGGGGTGCACAGTCAATGCCGATGTTGAGAATGTTTCACAAAAACAAATTCGGAACTAGTCAGTAATCTTGAATTTAAAAAGGGAAAGATTTCCAATGCATGGAATGTTGACAGTAAAGTAAACGGAAATAATGTCATATTGTCATCAAAAGAGTACAATATGGTTTTGGCTGAAAACGGCGAGACATCTTTTGGTTTTCAGATGCAGGGAGCCAATCTTTCAGATATAGAGAGTGCATATCTTGTTACGGAAACCGCTTCGGTAACAAAAAATCTGTCATTTGACTATAGAGAAACGAGTAGCTGGCAGGGACATAAAATTGTTGAAGTAACTTTGACGAATACAGGAACTAAAACTATCAAAGACTGGTCTGCTGCTTTTCGGATGAACGGGGAAATTGACAATATATGGAATGCAAGAGCGTTGTCCGGCGACGAGGGAATGTTCCAGATTAAAAACGCAGATTACAATGCAGTTATCGCGGCGGGAGCAAGTGTGACATTTGGTTTTCAGGTGTCTTATTCGTCGACAGTATTTTCTGGAATTAAAGATATCGTGCTTTTTGGCTCAGAGGAAAAAGAGACTTTGGAAACGGAGAAACCGACATCTGTTCCGACGGCAACGGCAAGTTCAACTCCGACAAAAGCACCGGAACCATTGCCAACAAAGACACCGGAACTTGTTCCTACCAGCACACCAAAGGAAAGTGCAGTGCCGATCGTTACATCCGTGCCAACTGCTACGCCGGAAGTAGAGACAGAAGAAATGGAAGAAGGCGATGCACAGTTTGTCTCTGTGGAAAATAGAGATTGGAACATGGATATGATACATGCCAATGATCCGAAAGTAGAACAGGCTAAAAATGCACAACAACGCAAGATAAAAGTGACGATGCTGGATTCCGGAATCAATTATAGTTCTGAGGTGAACGTGGTAGAAAGGAAGAACTTTTTTGATGAAGAGACAAGCTGTCTGTATGAAGATGAGAGCGGGCATGGAACAGCAATTGCAGAAATTCTTGCATCTGATCCGAAAAGAGCAACTCAAAAGTTTACAAATGATATTACAGTAGATGGAACTTCGTATACATATTATGACAATACAGATACGGAAGAACCGGAAGAAGAGCAGGAAGAGACTTTGGCAGAAGGAGAAACCACACTTTTTGACCTTCTTGATAGTGGTTATGAGTGGACAGAAGGTGTGAATCCGAATATTGACCTTTATTCAGGAAAAATTCTTGATGAGAACAATGAAACAACAGTTGATATGGTTGTAGAAGGAATTGACTGGGCAATTGAAAATCAATCCGATATTTTATGTCTCAGTCTGGGAATGCAAAAAGGTTCTGATAAACTTCATGCGGCCATAAAGCGGGCAAAAAAAGCCGGAATGCTGATTATTTCTGCTGTTGGGGAAGATAAGCAGGCAGATTATCCGGCGGCGTATCCGGAAGTGATGTCAGTCGGTATGACAGACAGTATGGGAAAATATGTAAGTGCACCGGCGGAAGTTGCGGCACCCGGACAAAATATAATCTCTCGTGGAGTGTTTGACAGTATGCAGATTTTTAGTGGAAGCAGTTTTGCAGTACCACATGTAGCCGGGCTGGCAAGTATTCTCTGGCAGAATCATCCGGATAAGGATGCGGATTACATTCGTGGATGGATTGATGTAACAGCAAATAAAACTACGGATATGGAAAACTGTGAGTATGGATTGGTGGATTGTCTGTATGCCCTCGAATCTTATGAAGAATATAATAGAGAAGTGAAAGCAAATCCACAGATTCTTAAGAAAATAGAGAAAAATACTTCCGCAGAGAAAGTTATGGCGGCAGTAGACGAAATCGACAATGAAGCTGAGGTTCCGGTAGAGGAAGAAATGCAGAAAGTGCATGGAAACTGGCACTGGAGTGAACATCAGAAGTTTGTTAGTAAAAAGTATCAAAAAAAATACATTAAAATCAATAAATATACAGATGTTTTGAAGAGCGGTTTGCGTTTTGTTGATGATCATAAGTATAATCCAGATTGCTATGGTATGCGGGAACATCCATGGTTCCATGGCTTTATGGGTGGCGTTCCAGTAGAGAAAGGATCCAGTGAAAAAACAATTGCTTCCAATTATATGACAAGTGTGCGCTGTTTGGTTGAAATGTCAGACTATATGAGAATGACAGGGGAAATTTATAAGTTGCATACGAAGGAAAACAATACTCAGATTGTAAACACCATCAATGGGATTAATAAAGCTTTTGAAAAAGATGGAAAAATTGGCAGTCAGACATGGAAATCTATTGATGCAAACTGTGCCAAGGTAGACGGTAAAGTTCCAAAAGACTGTCGGAGTCTCTTGATCTACGGTATGGCAATGCATACACTTACCGATACATTTTCACATAGCAGTTATGTTATAAAGAAGACAAAAGATAAGAAAACAAAGAAAAAAAGATATGAATGGGTACGTTTAAAACATGGTAAGAATAAAACAGCATCAGATTATGCAGATAAAACAGATAATCATCAGCTTCGATTTGATGCAGCAAAAGTTGCCGCTCATAAGGCGCTAAAACGTATTCTTGTAGATCCCAAGGAGGGTTTAACAGGTTATACAAACATTAATAAAACGGCAGATTTATATGCTTCTACAAAAGAGTTTAATAAATTAAAAAATATGATAAAAATATATAATGGTGAAAGTAAGCCCCAAAAATCATTCAAATTACGATATACAAAAGATGCTTTTTCTTTGGGAAGATTTTCAAAGTATTATGAAGCAGATAAGCAGGTTGCAAACTACAATTCAACGAGACTGGAAAAGTACATTGATATCGTGGATCTGCAGCATTTGAAAAAAACGGAAGATGGTATAAAGGCAATTCAGTTAAATACATATAAATCAGAAAAGTACAAAGTATACTGTGGAACTAATCTGGAATATACAGTCCAGAATGAATCCCAAAGTCCAGTTGTTTTGTTTGTTGATAAAGAACTAGACTATGTAATAAAAGATGAACAAGAGAACGTGCGATTTACTGTTAAAGATGGTGAAATGAGAGATGCTTTATCTCGTAAATTGGAAGTTTATCAGGATACAACAGAGAATGTTCCAGACTCAGAAGAGGACGAGGAAAATATCTTGAGTGAGATCGATGATGTCTGTCCTTCTAAAGAATGTGTTTTAGAGGGAAAAATCGTTGAGTTTTCCGAACGTTCTTATAGTATCGGTTCTTTTGGTGATATGCCGGGACTTTCTGATACAACGGTAAGTCTGACATCACGTGTAAGTGGAAAAACATTCACTGCAAAAACAGATGAAAATGGGAACTATAAAATCCAGGTTCCAAAAAGTATATATGATGTATACGTACAAAAGGATTCTTCTTATACAGCAGAAAAACAATATCTGAAGTTAATGGAAGATAAAGTGATCAATAAAACTCTCATGTTAATGAGTGAAGATTGGACAGATGAAGGTATTGTTGACGGATATGTTTATACCACAGCAGGAAAAGCATTGGCTAATGCGAAAGTGGAAGTTTATAGTGGTGTGGATTACACGATGGAAGAACCGGAAATGACTTTGTATACGGATGCAAAAGGCTATTTCAATACAGATTTTATGATTACGGGCGGATATACTTTTGTAATCAGTAAAGATGGTTACAAAAAGCAAAGTGTATATCAACCCGTGATTGGTTATGTGCAGAGTACAATCAAACGAATAAAAATGCGGAGGGAAAGCAATGACTAAGATGAAAACAATTTTTGCAGTGATCTTTCTTGCCTTGCTGATTCCGGTGCTGTTAGCAGCACCGGAAAGTGAGGCGAAAGTATATCAGGGAAAATGGAAAAATAACACAACGTGGAATTATGATACAAGAGAAAATACTTTGATGATAAAATGTTGTGGTAAAATGATTGATGATATCGAAGACTGCGGGGAACATTCGGGGTGGCCTCGTTTTTATACGTCAGCACAAAAAATAGTATTAGTAAAAGGAATAACTTATATAGGAAGTGGTGCGTTTGAAGGCTTTTCCCATATAAAGAAAATTCAAATACCAAACGGAGTGACCCAAATTGGAAAATCAGCATTTGAAGACTGTTATAAATTGCACAAGATTTATTTTCCAGAAACCCTAAAAAGCATAGAAAATGATGCATTTAATGCGACAGCTATAGAAGAAATTTCATTGAAAAATATTGAATTTTTAGGGGAGTCATGTTTTAGTGGTTCGCAATTAAAAAAGGTACATATTTTAAGAAAAAATAAAAAAATAGGTGCCTATGTTTTTGAGGGGTGTAAAAAATTAAAAAAAGCAACTATCGAAAAAGGTGTAAAAAATATAAGTGATGGTATGTTTCGTGCAACTTCGTTAAAGAATATCACCATTCCTGGAAGTGTAACGAAAATCGGGGAAGATGCCTTTTCCTACTGCCAGAATCTCAAAAAAGCGACCCTTCATGAAGGAGTAAAAAAGATCAGTAAAGATGCATTTAGCAACACAGCACTGGAAGAAATCACCATTCCGAGTACAGTGACGAAACTAGGCAAAAATGCTTTCCGACGGGAATCTACGGAAAAGTCATCCTTGAAAAAAGTAGTCATCCGTTCCCAAAATATCAAAAAATGGGGAACGATGGTATTTGGGGCGACGAGAGATGACCTTGTGATTTATGTTCCGCAAAGCAAAAAAGCAGAATACGAAAAAATACTGCGGAGTACAAACGGATTGGATTTTCATGCGAAAATCGTGGGAAAGAAATGGTAGAAGACGTATTTTCTGTGTGCTGACAAAAATACCATGGCTTTTTTGGAAAAACTATGGTAAACTGTAAAATATAGCGACAAAATGAAAATATTTGCAGTGGAGGATTTTGCAGAATATGGAAGACAGAATACCTGTATATATTATTGGACATAAAAATCCGGATACCGACTCAATCTGTTCGGCGATCGCGTATGCGGATCTGAAAAATAAAGTGCATGGCGGCGGTTATTATGCAGCGCGTGCGGGGCAGATCAATCAGGAGACCCAGTATGTGCTCAAGTTTTTCCAGACGCCGGCACCGCAGTACATTGAAGATGTTATGACAGAAGTGAGTGACATCGAGATCCGGAAGACGAAGGGTGTGTCAGGAAAAATTTCATTGAAAAAGGCATGGAATATGATGCGCGAGCTGGATGTAGTGACACTTCCGATTACGTCGGAGAAGGATGAACTGCTTGGTTTGATCACGATTGGAGATATTGCGACCGCGTACATGGACGTGTATGACAATTGTATCCTGTCCACGGCAGCAACTTCCTACAAAAATATATTGGAGACACTGGAGGCGGCAATGGTCGTCGGGGATGAAGACGCAACCTATAAAAAGGGCGAGGTAATCATTGCGGCAGCGAATCCGGATGTCATGGAAGATTATATTCATGAAGGGGATATGGTAATTTTAGGAAACCGTTACGAGTCTCAATTATGTGCGATTGAGATGGGAGCAGACTGTATTATTGTGTGTATGGATGCGAAAGTATCGCGGACAATTCAGAAAATGGCACAGGAGCACAACTGCAATATTATTGTAACCCCATATGATACCTTTACGGCGGCGCGTATGATCAATCAGAGTATGCCGATTGAATATTTCATGAAGAGAAATGATCTGACGACATTCCATCTTGCGGATAAGACGGAAGATATCAAAGGCGTCATGGGTAAAAAACGCCACCGCGATTTTCCGATTTTGGATGAAAATGACCGTTACGTGGGTATGATCTCCCGCCGAAATTTGTTGAATCTTCGCAAAAAACAATTGATTCTGGTCGATCATAACGAAGTTTCGCAGACCGTGGATGGCATCGAATTTGCACATATATTGGAAATCATTGACCACCACCGCATCGGTACATTGGAGACGCTGGAGCCGGTTCTTTTTCGCAACCAGCCTCTGGGGTGTACTGCGACGATCATTTATCAGATGTATCAGGAACATGGGGTTGAAATCCCGAAAAATATCGCAGGACTTTTGATGGCAGCGATCATTTCCGATACGTTGATGTTCCGTTCGCCGACTTGTACTCCGGTAGATCAGAAGGCGGCGGAAGACCTGTCGGAAATCTGCGGTGTTGAGATTGAGGAGTTTGCGGTAGATATGTTTGGGGCAGGAAGTGATCTGAGTTCCAAAGAACCGAAGGAAATTTTCAATCAGGATCTCAAACGGTTTGAAGTGGGCGATATTGAATTTGTCGTCAGCCAGATCAATTCGATGAACAGCATTGAGCTTCAGGAAATCAAGGAAAAAATTGTGCCGTATCTGGAAGAAGTGTTTGAAGGACTGGGTGTGTCGATGGCATTTGTGATGCTTACAAATATTGTAAAAGAAAGTACGGAGCTTTTGTGCTTTGGTGAGAAATCCAAAGATGTTGTCAAGGAGGCGTTTCAGCTTTCCGGCGACATGAAACGTATTATTTTAAAAGGCCTGGTTTCAAGAAAGAAACAATTGATCCCAAGTCTGGTATCTATTTTACAACAGTAAGGAAGGAGGAGTTTTATGATTGAAATGAGAAGAGAAAAGCGCTGGCCGATCGAGTTGCAGTTAGAGATCAGCAGTCTGTTCAAGCAGGATAATGTGAAAGTGGAGAATATCAATGCGCCGATTGAAGTGTTTGATGTATCAAAAGCAGGAATTGGATTCCGTACCAAAAGTGTGCTGCCGATCGGCTACTATTTTAATGCCGGATTGGTGCTCGGAGACCAAGGAACGCTGAATTGCGTGGTTCGTATCATTCGCCAGCAGCAAGATGGCGACGAGAATATCTACGGCTGCGAGATTGTCGGAACGGCATCGATTATGGACTATTTGTTTAATGATTATGCGGCAAGTCTGAGTCAGTAAATATTTATAGTTAATTAATAGAATATTAGTTAAATTATACCTCTCATTCTGTTACAATAAGTATAGTATTATAAGGTAGCGGAATGAGAGGATTTTTTTCTATTTATTTTTGAAAGGAGCGGTTTCGAATGAAGAAAACGACAGAAAAAACGCTGGCATTGGCTATGGCGGCAGTCCTTTGCATCACCACAGTGGCCGTACCGGTGGATGCCAAAGTAAAAAAACCAAAGTTAAGTATCAAAAAGATGATCTTGAATACCGGTGAGAAGAAAAAAATAAAAATTAAGAATGCCGGAAAAGTTAAAAAGGTAACATGGAAGAGTAAGAAAACTTCTGTGGCATTTTTGACAAAGAAGACGAAAAAATCGGTTACGATCGTGGCAAAGAAACCGGGAAAAACGACGGTTACCTGTCAGATCAAATCAGGAAAAAAGACGTATAAATTTAATTGTAAGGTTACGGTAAAAAAAGCGGCAAATCCGTCTGAGGCAGACGAGGTAAATACGCCGGCAGTTCCGTCTACGGAAACCGTGGCACCGTCCGTGACACCATCTGCTGCGGTGCAGAGCACTTCTCAGCCGGCGACAGAGAAACCGCAGGAAACAGTAAAACCAAGTGAGACACCGGCTCTTACACCAAGCAGTGAACCGGATATTACTCCAACGACAGAACCATCGAAAGCACCCGTGACGGCAGCACCGACCAAAGCACCCGTGACGGCAGCACCGACCAAGGCACCTGAGACGGCAGCACCGACCAAAGCACCCGTGACAGCGGCACCGACCAAGGCACCTGAGACGATATCACCTTCGGCTAAACCGTCAAAGGGAAATTTGATTGAGGATTCCTCACAATATACCAATAAAGAGGCCTATATAAAAGCGTGGTCCGGAAATGTATATGATCTGGGAACTTTGATAACGAAACAAGGATATAACATTGCAGATTTCGAAAAAGTGACGGTTGTAATCGAGTTATTGGATGCAGAGAAAAATGTGATCGAAAACAAATCCGGATCTTCGATAAAGTTGACCGCAAAGCCAAACGATTGGACCGGTTTTGTACATGCCGACGGAGTAAAAAGCGGACAAAAATCAGAACTGAAATTAGAAAATTATCCAAATGGAGAGTCGGAGTTATATCTGGTAGTGCAAAATGCAAATACGGAGGTAAATTATATCCGGGTTACGTCCATTACACTAGAGGCAAGCCAGACGGCAGAGCCCACGAGTACGCCGGCAGCAGAACCGACCAAAGCACCGGTGGCAGAACCGACAGGAACTCCGGTGGCGAAAGTAGAGCCGGCAATCAATACGAGTGAGTTCATCAATGCCAATGCCTACACAGGTACATGGAATGGAAGCTTTTATAATATCGGAAAACTGGTTACCGATAAAGGGTATAAGGTCAGTGATTTTACCGATGTGATATTGACTTTCCAATTATATGATGCAGACAAGAAACTGATCGAGAATACCGGTGGAGCGACTGCAAAGTTAGTCAAGACGAACAACGATTGGAGTGAACCAATCGTGCAGGTTCATGGAGTACAAAGTGGAAAACCATTTGGCATGTCATTGGAGACATATCCGAGTGGTCTCGATACATTGTATCTGCTGATTCAGAATTCCAATGCGGATGTCAAATATGTACAGGTTTCTTCTGTGATTTTTGAAAATAATGGCAAGAAAGACGCGACAGAAGTTACGACAAATTATCAGTCATTAGCCAGCCTGGCAGAGCAGTATGGATTCAAATTTGGAACCAATATTTCTTCTCAGGCATTGAGTAACAAAGAATTGACAAAACTGATCAAATACCATTTTAACAGCACGACATTCAGTAATGAGATGAAAGCTTATTCTCTTTTGAGACAGTCCACTTCGCAGTCGAATTATAAAAATGAACAGTCTACTGCGAGTATTGATTTTACGACAGCGGACAAAATGGTAGAATATGCACGGGCAAATGGCCTGCAGATCCGTGGACACGTGCTTACGTGGGATGCGGATATGTGCGACTGGTTCTTCCGCGAAGGATATACGACAGATGGTGCCTATGTGAGTGCAGATGTGATGAAATATCGTCTGCAGAAATACATCGAAGAAGTAATGACACATTTTGAGAAAAAATATCCGGGCGTGATTTATTGCTGGGATGTTGTAAATGAAGCGGTTGCGGATAATAACGGCGAATTTGCTGCGGATGATGTGCGTCATGTACGTACAGTTCGTAGTGGAAAAACGAATCTTTTCTATAATCATATCGGAAAAGATTATGTAGAACTCGCATTTAAGTATGCTTATGAAACGCGCAAAACACTTGGCGCAGAGGATCGTATCAAATTATTTTATAATGATTATAATACGTTTATGACATATGGTACCAACAAGCGTGATGCCATCGTAGAACTGGTTAAAAGTGTAAACTCATCGGTTTCGGATGGTCAGGGCGGTCACCTCAAACTTTGCGATGGTATCGGAATGCAGAGTTATATCGGAGGCTATGGACAGCAGAGCGGCTGCATGAATGACAATGATATTACAGCGGTTAAAAATGCCATCGAAAAATTCGCTTCCATCGGAGTGGAGGTTCACGTAACAGAACTTGCGGTTCGAAATTACGAGAGATCCGATGAACGCGAGGCAGAGCACGGAGCATTTTATAAGAAATTGATGCAGACATATGTCGACATCAATAAAGAGGCGAAGGCGAAAGGAAAGACAGGTCCGATCACGAGTTTGTCCATCTGGGGTTTGTTTGATGCACCGTATCTGGCAGAGACCGATTACAGTTACAAGATGAATGGTCCATACTGCGGATTATTTACCGAACTGTATCAGCCGAAGGAAGCCTTTAAAGAAGTGTACAAAGTGCTTTCGGGAGAATAATGAAAAAGTCCCAAACCGTTATATAAAAAATATAAGACCATATCGTGGAAAATATTATTTTCTGTGGTATGGTCTTTTTTGATGGATAAATTTGAATACCACAAAAATAGAAAGTGTGGTGGGTGTTTGTCGTTGATTCTATAGAAGAGAAAAGTGAAAAGAACGGAAAAAAATTTTGACTTCTTTCTTGTATAATAAAAAAAAGGAACATTCTGGAAGAAAGAGGTCAAAGAATATGATAGTGGCAGGGAAGCATCGTTGCATAAATTGCATGAGTAAAATGAATATTATGAGGAAAATATGTATTCACTGCGGCTTGAAACAAGAAGAGTATTGTCCGGCACCTTATTGTCTGAATCCGGGAACATTGCTTGTAAACCGGTATGTTATCGGTGGCACTTTGGGAAAAGGAAATTATGGGATTACCTATCTTGCTTGGGATATTGTGCTGGACAGGCGGGTGGCGGTAAAAGAATATGCACCTTGGGAATTTGTAAAAAAAGAAGTGATTCGCGGAATAAATCCGAAAATACGGATAGAAAATCCGGAAGAATTTGCGGAAGGGATGAAATATTTTGAAAAAGAGGCAAAATATCTTTCGAGATTTACTTATTTGACGAATGTTCCTTCAGCGTTGGATTTCTTTTATGCCAATGAGACGGCATACATTGTGATGGAATATATATCGGGAATTTCGCTGCAGGCCTATGTGGAGAAAATTGGAAAGATTAGGGGAAATAAGATGATTGATTTCCTCCGGCCTTTATTAAAATCTTTGGATGAAATCCATAAAACAGGCTTGCTGCACCGCGACATCAATCCCTCGAATCTGATCTGTGAAAAGGGAAAGCGGCTGGTGCTCATTGATTTTGGTTCCATGCAAATGAGGGGGACGACCCAGAAAAAGACCATTCAATTTTCGAAGGGCTATTCACCACCTGAGCAATATGCTGCGGATGACTCGGAAGGTTCCTGGACGGATGTGTATGCGGTATGTGCGGTAATTTATTTTATGCTTACGGGGCAGCCGCCGGAAGATGCTGTGCTGCGAAAAGCGAAGGGGAATTTTGAAAATGACCGAATGTCCGGCATTTTAGGAAAATACAAAAAAGTGATAGAAAAAGGACTTGCGGTAAATCCGCGAGACCGCTATGCTAATATACCGCAATTAGAGGCTGCGTTAGACAGACGAAAATAGGAAAAGGAGACAGGCTGCGATGAGAAACACATTTGAAAAAAGACTGAAAGAACGGTTGTCAAAAGAATTTCAGCGTTTTGACAAATTTATACAGATTCAAATGGGAACCGCTGAGAAAACGGATTGTGCCAGAGAGGCATTTTTGGAATTCCGCCGGCGGACACATCGGGCTGATATTGCTTCGCTTCCTACGATGCGCCGCTGGTTTGGCATCGGAACATTTCACAAACCAACCCGCGAGCATGTGATTCATATGTGTTTTGCTCTGGATTTATCGGAAGAGCAGGCTCAGGAGTATTTGAAAAAGGGATTGTCGGAGCCGGGATTTCAGGTGAATAACTATCAGGAGCTGATTTTTTTATACGGCATTGTCAATCATTATACCTATGAAGAATGTCTTTCCATGATGCGGCAGTTTGAGCAAAATTTTGATAGAGAATTTACGTATTCCAATCATGCCGCTACGCAACAGATCAATCAGAAATTTGAGCAAGTGAAACTATATCCCCGCGATGAATTTCTTCTTTGGATGGCAGATCACGCGGACTGGTTTAAGGGCTACAGCCGCACGACATTGGATTATCTGATCCAATACCGCAAGATTATTTTGACAGCAGCGCGCAAAGAACAGGAAGAACGTCTCTACTGTATGCTGGAAGAAATTGGATTTTATCAATGGCTCGCGAAGCACCCGGCGCAGTCAGAGAGCAGGGAGTCAATCCGTTATTATCTGCGTCGCAAAAATACAAAAGGCTATCATATCTCGGAACACATGAAGGAGAATGTGCTGGAACTGGTGCAGGTAGTTTATCAGGAAAAAGATACGAATATTTCAATTATTCGAGAAATTTATGAAGTGGCAAAAAATAAGCAGGGCGGTCAGCCGAGACACTATGGAAAAACGGGTCAGATCCGCCGTGTCAGCAACAAATATCTGTCAGATTTATTTTCTATTCCATTTCAGCGGGAGCGTGCCGGCTGGGTATTGAGTGCCGTCCGAAATTTGGAACGGATTCCGGCAGAGATGGCATGCCCTCCGGAAATTAACGAAAAGGCAGAACAATATTTCCACCTTATGCGTCCTTTTTCTACCGTAGGAGAAGCACTTGAACGGCTGTACCACGAAAAGAAGGAGCAAAAACGACGCTGTATCGTAATCCAGCGAAGTGACCTCCTTCCTTTGATCCTGCACGCTGCGCAGTTTTGTTACCGCATGGAAACTACGGATAAACGATACGATGCCAAAGAGGCAAAAACGTATTTTGAACAATTTGCCAATGCTGCCCTGACAGCCTGCAATATGGCTCCGATCGACCGAACTTATGAACTGGACACGGCACTTCTGACCTGCTTTCAGCCGGAGGAAATGTACGGATATCCGGATGTTCTTGAGGTGCTCGGAAAAGTGTGAGTGGGCTATATACACTTAGCAGGGACGTCAACGAGTCAATCATTTGTATGCAGCACTGATCAAAGACAATCGTACGGCAGAACTTTTTCAGGCAACGCAGGATCCTGAACTTCAGGAAAAGTTGATGGAAGAGTACGGAATTAAATAATAATGAGCTTACATAAAAGTGTGTGGTAAAAAGGAAAGGCCGCCAAATGGATGAAGAATCTGTTTGGCGGTCTTTTAAAAGTGAAAAAAACGGAAAAAAATTTGAACATTCATAAGATATAATGGGAAAAAGACTTAAGATTAACGAACGAATGGAGGAGAAAATATGCCAATTGTACCAGCGATATGTACGCAGTGTGGGGCACAACTTGATGTAGATGACAGTAAAGAAGCTGCTGTTTGCCCATATTGTAATACTGCATTTATTGTCGAAAAAGCGATAAATAATTATCATAACACCTATGTTACTAATATTGGAAGCATACATGCCAACAATGTTTATTTTTCGGGAGACCAAAAGCTGGAGGAACATTTGCGTTCGGGAGTAGCCTTTTTGCGATTAACAAATTACAAATCGGCGAAAGAAGTATTTCAGAAAGTAACAGAGGATTATCCGTATGATTATCGTGGCTGGTATGGATTGATAAGAACGATTACGAAAGAATTTACCGAGCAATGCATAAGTCGAGGGGATATGCAGGAAATACAGGACTTACTTAAAAAAATTGAGGTAGTTGCTTCGGAAGAGCAAAAAAATAAAGTTTTTAACAGAGTAAATCAATATTGTGATCCTATTTTACAAGATTGGAAAATGTTGGATGAGGAAAGGCGAAAAAAACAAAAGAAGTTAGATGATCAATATAGAAAAGATGTGCAGAGACTAGAGCAGGAACGGGATGAATTGCAGGAAAAAATGAAAGCGATAAAGTCACCGCAAGATATTGTAGGAAAGATTTTGATTGTTTTTAGTATCGGTATGCTCATAATGGCGACAGCGCAAGAAGGAATTGTGGGATTGATGTATATGATATTTGGAACAGCAGTTTTTTCTGCTATCGTTTTAGGCATTGTATCCATTACGATTCAAATTCCATTTAATGCTAAAAGGGATAAAGTGGCGAGGAAGATACAAAAAGTTAATGACAGTTTAGACGAGAAGAAAAAAGAATATAAAGAAGCGATAAAAAATTTAAATGTAAGTTGATTTAAGGAGGTAAGAAAATGCCAAAAATATGCAAATCTTGTGGAGCAATGAATGGAAATCAAGCGACGATATGTTCACGTTGTCATAAGCCTCTGCAAAACACAGGAGCACCGCAGCAAAGACAGACCCCGCCAACGCAGGGATATACAACACGACAGACCCCGCCAACGCAGGGATATACAACGCGACAGACCCCGCCAACGCAGGAATATACAACGCGACAGACCCCGCCACCGGAGAAATCTACAGCGTGGCAGACGCCGCCTACAACACCTGTACCACCGATACCACCGGTACAGAATAGACCGCCGCAGTATGAACAATATGAAGAAAAAAGCAATAACACCGCAAAAAAAGGAATTGGCTTTGTCATCGCGGCGGTTGTTCTGGTAGTTGTTATTGTAGGAATAAAAATGTTTTTGGTTAAACCTGAGTCAACGGATGAGTCGGGGACCGTTGCTGATTATGATATGGGACCGGAAACGCAATACGGTTCAAGAGAAGAAGCAAAGAGTCTGGCAGATGATTTTATGGCAGAGAAGGGATTTCAAAATTACCAATTTAGCGAAACGACGTTAGAGGGTGCTACTTATGTGGTTACCTATTCTATTAATGAAGAGCATACGATGGTGAAATTGTCCGGGAATATTTCCGTATATGTGGAATTTTATTTGACGGATGAAAATGAGGTATCCAGTCATGTAGGCCTATATCATCTGGATCAAACAAAACTTGATTGGAATAATGAGGAAATATCCGGTAACTGGTACGTAGATACGGAACGAAGCGATGAGTATTTTAATGTTAGCTGTACTGCATCAGAGGGAGAAGTAACTTTAGAATACAACGGAAACCGGCGGGGAGATGATGAAACGTGGAGCGGAGCAGAGAAACTTCCGACAAATTTACGGGAAGCTACGAACATCGAAGATGATTTAGAATTCGGGTATGTAAATAGCGTTAATTTTAATATTAATACTTCGGCCTTGGTAAATGTAGAACTTAGTGAGTGGACTCAATTTTATATTTTGACGGACGGAGCAGCGATTCAGCAGGAAAACAATATACAAAATCTGGCAAATTCAAACATGCTTATGATGGAAAAACAATAATACATAGATGGAGGAGATAACTATGGATTACCAAAGTATATCGAATGAAGAACTGGAAAAAATGGTCGCTAACAAAGATGGAGAAGCAATATGTGAATTGGGAGAACGCTTCCTTTACGGAAAAAATGGGAGCCCCCAAAATCTGACAAGAGCATATCAGCTGTTTCATAAGGGAGAAAAAAGAGGACTTGCGCGAGCCTATGTGGGATTGGGGGAGATGTATCGGCAGGGACTGCTCATGGTAAAAAATGAAAACCTTGCACGTGAGTATTATCAAAAAGCAAATGTACCTTATCCAAATGGAACTCCGATGGGAGCTGCACCGGTTTATCAGGAGCAAGAGGATGATATGCCGCCGATACAGGAAGAGGATCCGGTTTATCCGAGAAAACAACCGGCAGAGAGACCACAGTATACAGCGGTACCGGAAGTGCCGGTAAATACAAATACCAAGGTCATTACGGATCGAGACCTTGCGATTCGCTTAGATGAAGCTGAAAAATCGCGTGAAAAAGGAAATTTTGACTATGTCAAACAAATATGTCAGGAAGTTTTCCGCGACATCGCCGGTGTAAAAAATGGAATCTTTACGTATCAGGGAAATGCGGATATCAGTGACTTTGAAATACAGGCAAACTGGATCATGGCATTTCGAGCATACAATCAGGAAAATTACCAGGAAATGGAAACATACCTTTTGCAGGAAAATGTTACAGGGTTATATCCATGGGGGTGGTATCTTAAGGCAACCAGTGATAAGATCATGCATCAGCCGGATATCGTTATCGAGCAGGATCTTCAGTCCCTGATTATGGTGTGCCAAAATAAAAATCTATCGCAGTCGGAGCGGGGAGACGTCAACGTTATGATTGCAGACTTGATCATGGAAGGCTATGGAAAAGCAAATGGAGCCAATGAAGAAATGGCGAAAAAACATTATTTAGAAGCAATCAATTGTGAAAACGATTATGCGAAAGAACAATATGCAGTATATGGATTTTAGAGGAGTGTACTTATGGATTACCAGGGAATGACGGGTAAGATTTACCAAGTAGAAGAGGAGCGTATGAATGGTGGAGGAGAGGGAACGATTCATGGAATCGTAGGAATGAATGGGTATGTGGCAAAGATATTTAAACCGGATAAACGAAGTGCGGATCGAGAAGAAAAACTTCGCTGTATGGTAAAAAAGGGTGCCACAGTAAAAAATTTGGAACATATTACCTGGCCGTTAGATGTTATTTATAATGCGGAAGGTTTTGCCGGGTATGTTATGCAGAAAATAGAAAATGTGCAGTCCCTTACTGCGGTTTACAACGGAGATAAGTACAATCTGCGTTTTCGTCTGCTGGCCGCTTACAATCTTTGCGCGGCTGTGGAAACGGTACACAATATGGGACAGGTGTGCGGGGATCTGAATCCGCAGAATATTTGCATCAATTTGAACGTAAACGATAAAGCAAATGCTTTCAAAGTGACATTGGTAGATGCGGACTCTTATCATTTTAGTACGGAGGAAAAAACGTACCGGTGTGAAGTGGGACTGGCGGATTATCTGGCACCGGAAATTCAAAAAAAAGTGTCCGGCGGTGTTACATTACGTAATGCTCCATTGCCAACTTTTACCAAGGAAACCGATTTATTTGCTCTTGCAGTACATGTATTTTGTCTGCTTATGAATGGCTGTCATCCATTTGCCTGTGCGAAGCGAATGAATGGAACAGTGGAAAATACAATGAGTCAGATGACTTCATCCAGTGAACGGGAATCGGTAGTGGCACCGCAGCCAATTGAAAATATAAAAGACGGATATTTTCCGTTTTATGACAGCCGTGAAAATGTGACAATCCCGATTTACGCACCGCCATTGTCAAGTCTGCCGCAAGAACTCAGAACGCTTTTTATCCGAACCTTTAAAGATGGTTACGAGGATCCGACAAAGCGCGCAACGGCAGAAGAATGGTGCCGTGCAATGCAGCCATTGGTACAGCAGTTTCAAGAATGTCCGAAAAAGCATGTGTATTTTAAGCAGGCAGCAGAATGTCCATTTTGCCGTGTAGATGAAAATATTCGTTTGATGTTTGCTACCAAAACATCGAAAGAAAAACCGGTCAAATCAACAGAAAACGGAAATGTTGGTTCTTCCGGAGGAACAGGGACAACGAGCGGAGGAGGAACTAATGTGCCGCCGAAGAAGAAAAAGCAGGAGGTAAAGAGACCAGATAAAGCTAAAAAGATTATATGGATCATTGTGATTATTTTAGCAATTCTCTTGGTTATGGCATATGACGTGCTTTGGAGCCTGATCTTAGTGGAGCTGCTGAATTAGATGATACACATCAGATGATATCACTGGAGGATATGGAACTGGCTGAGAAGATGATTACAAGCATGCAGATTTATCATGTCCCATTACAGTTGAAATTAGTAAGTCCACCCGGAGAGCAATTAAAGTTAAACTCTGATAACTTTTGGACTTTATACCTTTGTTTGGATGGAAGTATACAGATAGATGATTCGCGTATTACGGTCAGAAGCAGTTCTACGGTGGAGAAAGTAATGTTGCCACCCGGTCATTATAATGTTGAGCTTGTAGGAGGAGATGATAATAATAATTTCACAAGATACCCAAGCTCATTCGATGTCCCCAACGGCGGTGGCGAAGTTAATGTTGCATTTTCATTGTAAAGAGAGGAATTACTATGGGAAAAATTTATAGAGGAACAAGCGGGGCGCAGTATCAGATTGAAGAACAGCGCTTGGCTGGTGGTGGAGAGGGAAGTGTTTTTGGAATACAAGGACAACCTCAGTTTGTAGCTAAAATTTACAAGGAAAACAGGCGGACAAGCGAGCGTGAACAAAAACTTTGTCATATGATTCAATACAGATTGACGCCGGATCAATTGAAGCAGATTACCTGGCCGCAGGATGTGCTTTATGATGAAAATGGCTTCGCTGGTTACGTTATGCCGAGGCTGGATAAAACAGATTCTTTGGTTTCGATTTACAGTAATGGATTTGATAATAAATATGATATACGTTATCGCGTTTTGGCGGCGATCAATCTATGCGTTGCATTAAGGACCGTGCACGAGATGGGGCAGGTATGTGGAGATCTCAACCCGCAGAATATTTGTATCAATTTAGATACGACAGATGCTGTGAATGGCTTTCATGTAACATTGGTAGATACCGACTCTTATCATTTTACTGCGGATGGTAAGACATATCGCTGTGAAGTGGGATTGGGAGATTATATTGCTCCGGAGCTGCAAAATAAAATGGCGCAGGGATATGACCTTAAAAATGTTCCGCTGCCATCTTATACGAAAGAGACCGACTTATTTGCGTTGGCAGTACATATATTCACGCTCTTGATGAACGGCTGTCATCCATTTGCCTGCGCAAAGGAAAATAATGTAAAAGTAAGTGACATTGCGCAGATTCAGGAGACAAGTTTCCGGGATTCGGTGGTAGCACCACAACCGATTGAAAATATAAAAAATGGATTTTTTCCATTCTTTGACAAAAAAGACGGAATTACGACTCCGATTTACGCACCCGCATTTCAATATTTACCGGAAGAAATACAAGTGCTGTTTATCCGTACTTTTGTTGAGGGCTATGAAGATCCTTCTAAGCGTGTTACCGAAGATGAGTGGATCACTGCCTTGAAAAATACAAAATTTGTGAGGCGGGAATGTGGAGCAAATGAGGCAAAAAAAGTGCATTATTTTTTCGAACATAATGTGGTATGTCCCATATGTGCCACACAGGAAAGAATTGTAAAATTATTTGGCGGAGACTCTGTGGATCCGCCAACGCCACCACCGGAAATAAAAATATCAGAGTCAGGGCAAAAGATTTGGAAATCTCCGGTAAAAGAGGAGAGAAAACCGATTGCTGCTTTTTTGTTAATGCTTTTGATTTCTTTGATGACATTAATTACAGATAATGCTAATTGGGATGAGGTATTAACTTATGATAATGTGCTTCTCATATATAGTGTGTTTATGGCTGCAGGAGCATTTGGTATTTGTGCAGACAATAAAAAAGGAATTTGGATATGGTTTTCTTTGATAGCTATCAGCAGCCTGGCAGTTTATTTATGTCAAAGCTATATTATAGATATTTTTCCTATTTTGCCTATTTTGACGTTTGGTTGTAATCTAGATTTATTATTTATATGGTTTGGACTACGAATTTATCAGAATGAGAAAAAATCAAAGACGAGCAATCCAAAGTATTGGTGGTGCCCAGGTGCGCTTTCGATTGCCATGTTTTATGGTCAACATTACCAAATAGTTAATATGTTTGGAATAGACAGATTCACAGAAGAGTATAAAAAAGAAATTACTATAGCGTTAATGAAAGTTGCCCTATTTTTTGTCTTAGGGTATTGGATGGCATATCCGTACAAAAAGAATAAAATAATCTCTCGGAATCTTGAGTGATTATATTCAGCACAGCTGAAAATGAACATT
>ERZ780144.1952-NODE-1952-length-19678-cov-5.414463_pt1 | contig 19678 bp, 15 predicted proteins | sample MGYA00511380_ERZ780144 | MGnify/ENA primary metagenome ERZ780144 (study PRJEB29588, sample SAMEA1965858) | human gut metagenome | biome: human gut; feature: human-associated habitat; material: faeces | place: Denmark | collected 2008/2010 ... | reverse complement strand
GGGAGCCGCCGTGTCGAAGGCGAGGTTGGCGTAGGACACGTTGTCCGGGGCGATGAACACCGACGAGAAGAACTGCTGCTTGAAAGCCACCCAGTTGACCTGCGTCGAGATGTTCTTCGACTTTGCGCCTTCGCTCATGCCCAGCTCCTCGATCGAGGTCTCGTCGGGGAAACGGTACGAGAGCGTGGTGTACATGTTCTCGTTCTGGAAACCCTTCTCATTCTGGAAGGTGGTGTTCGCCCAGTCGATCTGAATCTGCGTCTGGTTGGCCATCTCCGGAGCCATATTCACCAGCCGCACGTCGAAGTCGACGAGGTAGTCGCGCTCGGGAGCCTCCGTATCATATATAAGGTAACGGTACTCCAGATAGGCCCCCTCCGCCACCGGAAGGCGCATCACGACGCTCTTGGCTCCGTCCGCCTCCCCCACTACGGGCTGGGCCGTGAACACGTAATCCAGCGTGTTGACCGGCACGTTCTTCAGCCCGTTCTTCAGATAGAATGAAAGCCCGAAACGCGCCGTGGCGGGGTCCATCATCTCGATTTTCCGGTCGCGTTTTCCGCGCGGACCGTATTGGGTGTAATCCTTCAGCGTGACGCCCTTGATCTGGCCGCCGCGGGTGGAGAAGAGCACCGCCATCACGTCGTTCTCCACGATGAATTCTTCGGCCTCCGCCTCGCGGGCCGCCGTCAGCGACTCGCCCAGCGTCTCCACCTGACGCTCGCGTACCGCTGCCGCAGCCTCTGCGGCCGCCACTTCGGCCTGCACGCCGTTACCCGACGTCAGCGAATCGGCCACGGGAGCCGCCGCACGCGCGGCTGCGGCCACCGAATCGACATAGGCCTCGTATGCGGCTTTCTGTTCCAGATACTCTTTCTGCTGCTGGCTGTTGAAATAGGCGAATCCCAGAAAAAGAACCGCTACGACGGCAATGCCTATGATTGATTTTTTATCCATTAAACTGTCTTCCTTTTTATCTTTTCAGAGGGTGATTACTTCTTCTCCGCATACGCCAGCGCGGCCTTCACAAAGGCCACGAACAGCGGCGAGGGGCTCAATACGGTGCTCTTGTATTCGGGATGGTACTGCGTACCGACGAACCAGGGATGGTTCTCGATCTCGACGACCTCCACCAGATTCGTGTCGGGATTCACGCCCACGGCCTTCATGCCGGCCGCCTCGAACTGCTCCAGATAGTCGTTGTTGAACTCGTAACGGTGGCGGTGACGCTCCGAAATGTTGAGTTTGCCGTAGGCGGCAGCGACTTTCGAGCCTTTCTTCAGCGCACAGGGATAGGCGCCCAGACGCATCGTGCCGCCTTTGGCCGTAACGCCCTTCTGCTCCTCCATCAGGTCGATCACCGGATGCGGCGTCTGCTCCATCTCGCTCGAATTGGCATCGGCGAGATTCAGCACGTGGCGCGCGAACTCGATCACGGCGCACTGCATGCCCAGGCAGATGCCCAGGAACGGGATGTTGTTCTCGCGGGCGAAGCGCACGGCCTCGATCTTCCCCTCGATGCCGCGGTTGCCGAAGCCCGGAGCCACCAGAATGCCGGACATCTTGCCCAGCTGCGCGCCTGCGCTCTCGCGGGTGATCTTCTCCGAATTGACATAGCGCAGCTTGACCTTGCAGTCGTTGACCGCCCCGGCGTGGATGAACGATTCGCAGATCGATTTGTAGGCGTCGGGCAGTTCGGTGTACTTGCCGACCAGCGCGATCTCGATCTTCTTCGAGGGGTGTTTCACCTTCTCGACGAATGCGCTCCACGCGGCCATGTCCGGCTCTTTGTCGGCCGTCAGGTTCAGTTTGTCCAGCACGACCTCGTCCAGATGCTGTTCGTGCATTTTCAGCGGCACTTCGTAGATCGTCGGCACGTCGATCGACTCCATCACGGCGTTGGCGTCGACGTTGCAGAACAGCGCCACCTTGCGCTTGAGCGCCGTCGACAGCGGATGTTCGGCGCGCAGCACGAGGATGTCGGGCTGGAGACCGTTCTCCAGCAGGGCCTTCACCGAGTGCTGCGTGGGTTTGGTCTTCAACTCGCCCGAAGCGGCCATGTAGGGGATCAGCGTCAGGTGAACCAGCGCCGTATTCCGGTAACCCAGCGAATAGCGGAGCTGGCGCACCGACTCGATGAACGGCTGCGACTCGATGTCGCCCACCGTGCCGCCGATCTCGGTGATGATCACGTCGTATTTCTTGGTCTGCGCCAGCAGCTGAATGCGGCGTTTGATCTCGTCGGTGATGTGGGGAATGACCTGCACGGTCTTGCCCAGGTACTCGCCCTTGCGCTCCTTCTCGATGACGCTCTTGTAGATACGGCCCGTCGTGACGTTGTTGGACTTCGACGTGGGCTGGTTCGTGAAGCGCTCGTAGTGCCCCAGGTCGAGGTCCGTCTCGGCGCCGTCCTCGGTGACGTAGCACTCGCCGTGCTCGTAGGGGTTGAGCGTTCCGGGATCTACGTTGATGTAGGGGTCGAGTTTCTGAATGGTCACCGAGTAACCGCGGGCCTGCAACAGGCGGGCGATCGAAGCCGAAATAATACCCTTGCCGAGCGACGACGCCACGCCGCCCGTTACGAATATGTACTTGGGTTTGGAAAGTTTCATTACTGTTTTATTTATAAATTCGTTGTAACACCGTTCAGCGCCTTTTTCCGCAAGCCCCCGCCAAGGCGGGGGTTCGGGGGCGGGTCAAACCTGTATACACGGCGTTCCGCCGTGGGCCGGCGTCCGGAGCGGCAGGGCGATCCGATCGTCAGGCATTGTTATTTTCGTCCTGGTCCTGCTTGTCGATCAGCTTCACCTTCTCGATCGTCGAGGCCATCTCCTCGCGGGCGCGCTCGATCTTCGCACGCACGTCGGCCACCAACGCCTCGGCGTTCTTCGACTTGGCGAAGAAGCCGATGTTGTTCTCCAGGAGGCCGATCTCCTGCTCCAGCTGACGCACCTTGTTGTAGAGGCGTTCGCGTTCCGAGCGCAGGCGGCGGTCGCCCGACGCCTTGAACGACGAGACTTTCTCGCGGAAGCGGCCCATCGAACGGTCGCGCTCCGAACCGCGCAGCGTGTTGAACAGCTCGTCCACGGCGGCCTTGTACTTTTTCTGGATGGCGTCCTTCTGCTTGATGGGCACGAAACCGATCTCGCCCCAGCGGCGCTGGAACTCGCGGATCACCTCGTAGCCCCCGGCCTTCACGTCGGCCCCGGCCATTTCGGCCAGCAGGGCGAGTTTCTTCTGCAGGTTCTCCTCGTGCTCGCCATCGACGCTCGCGAAGTGCGACGCCTTGCGCTCGAAGAACTTGTCGCAGGCAGCGCGGAAACGCTTCCAGACGGCGTCCGAATGGCGCCGCGACACGGCTCCGATCTGCTTCCAGCGGGCCTGGAGGGCGATCAGTTCGTCGGTGGCCTTCTTCCACTCCTCGCTGTTCATCAGCGACTCGGCGGCCTCGCAGATCTCAATCTTCAATTGAAGGTTGTGCTCCATCTCGGTCTTCATTCCGGCATAGAACTGCCGCTTGGCCTCGAAGAAACGGTCGCACGCCGTGCGGAAACGTTCGTAGATGCGGTTGTTATCTTTCTTCGGCGCGAAACCGATGGTCTTCCAGGTCTTCTGAATCTCCAGCAGACGGTCGCTCGCGCGGTTCCACTCCTTGCGGGTGGTGAGCGGCTGGGACGAAAGTTCCTCCGTGGCGACGCACAGCCCGGTCTTGAGTTCGAGGTTCTTCACCTGCTCGCCCTTCAGCGTTTCGAAATGCTCCTGATGCTGTTTGTTGATGCGGCTCGACGCAGCTTTGAAACGCTCCCAGAGCGCCTCCTTGTACTCATTGGCGACGGGACCCGTCTCGCGCCACTCGTCATGGAGTTTTTGCAGCTTGTGGAACGCCTCGACGACGGAAGGCTCCAGCACCAGCGCCTCGGCCTGCTCGCAGAGGGCTACCTTCTGCTCGTAGTTCTTCTTCAGATCGAGGTCGCGCAGCTCCTTGTTGATCTTGATGAAGCTGTAAAAATTCTCGACGTGCAGGTTGTAGGTCTCCCACAAATCCTTGACATGCTGCTGCGGCACGATGCCGGTATCCTTCCAGCGCTGCTGCAACTCGCGGAACTTGTTGAACGTATGGTTGAGCGTCTCGTCCGAATTGACCAGCTCCTTCAGCTCCTCGATGATCGCCTGCTTGACCTTGAGATTCGCCTCCTTCTCGGCTTCGAGGTTGGCGATGAACGCGTCGCGGTGGCGGCGGTACTCCTTGAACTGCTCCTTGAGCTGAATTTCGGCGCCGTCCACCGAAGGAGCGAAATCCTCCTCGGCGCCGCCCTCCTCGACGAAGCGGCGGCGTGCGGCCTCGACCTCGGCGCGGCGGATGCGGTAAAAGGCGATCTTCAACGCCTCCACATCCCGGCGGATCGACTGCACGGGCTGCTCTTCGAGCATCCGGGCGAACAGGGCCACCAACTCCTCCTTGCCTTTTCCGGCGAACTTGTCCTCCTCGGGCTTCTGCGCGGCGAGTTCCTCCGCGGCCTCCTCCTCGGGCGTCGCGCCCTCGATCTCCAGCCCGGCATTCTGCGCCGCGAGCGCAGCCTCCTCATCGGCAAAGTCCACCTGCACGTCCCGGGACGCGTCCTCCTCCGATTCCGCAACCTCCTGCCCGGCGGCAGGCTTGATCCGGGCACGTTTGGCGCGCGGCGCAGCCTCCTCGCCGGAAATCCGCTCCGCGGCGGCCTCCTCCGCAGGCGTTTCTGCGGCGGGCGTCTTCGTCACGGCGGATTCCGCGGGCGCATCCGCAACCTCCGCAACGGGTTCTTCCGCAGCGGCGGACGCCTCCGCAGCCGGTCCGGCGGCGGGCATTTCGGGTTCAGGGACTCGGGCAGTCACGGCAGGATTCGCTTGCGCATCTTCAGCCGCAGGGCTGACTTGCTCCTCGGGAGCAGGAAGTGTCGGTTTTTCAGTAGCCATTTCAGTACACGTTTTTTGGTTCCCGCATATGCGGAAGCATATAAATCTCGCAAATATAACCATTTTATGCGGAACGCCGAAAAGATTTCGTCAAAACATGCAACAACGCCGCCCTGCGGAAGCGCGAAATCGCTGCATCCCGGCACGGCGGCGCAATTTTCCGGTCTGTTCCGGCCCTTCGTCAGCGCTTGCGGCCCTTTGCGGCAATGCGTTTGGGCGCAGCCTGACGGCCCGTGGTGACGGGACGGCCGCTGCGGCGGACGCTTCTGGTCCCGCCGCCGCGCTTGGGCTTCTCCCATGCCGCGGCATCGTCGTAACGCTGGAAAGCCTCCCAGTCGAACCCGTCGTTGCCGCCTGCCGGAGACGCGTTCCAGTCGTTTTCGGCCTTTTTCCGGCTCCGCGTCACGGGACGCCGCTCCCCGGCGTCGTCCGCCGTTTCCGCGGTTTCCCTGCGCGGCCGCCTTTCGGAGCGGAACTCCTCCGCGCCCTCGGGCTGCCCGGCCTTCCTGCGGCCCCGCGTCTCGGAACGAGGCTCTCCGGCCGATTCGCTTCCGGACGCGCCTTCGCCGCCGTTGCGACCCTCCGTAGCCGGCCGGCGCCGCTTTCCGCCGCCGTTCTCCGCATCGGAACCGTCAATCTTGGCGATGCGGCGACGGCCTCCCGAGGCGTTGAGCTGCCCCACGACCGCCTCGGCGTCGCTGAACGGCACGCTCACCAGCGAATAGTTCTCGAAGACACGCACGTCGTCGATATTCTTGTCCCGCAGTCCGCACTTGCGCTTGAGCATCTCCACGATCCGGCGGGCCGTGTAGCCGTCGCGGCCTCCGAGCGCCAGGAACAGCCGCGCCTTGCCCTTGCGGTCGACCGAGAACGAACGGATTTCGGGATAATTGCTCTGATCCAGCTCACTGCGGAAAGCCAGCCGCAGCAAGGCCCCCAGCGCCACGTCGGGCGCATAGCTTTCGAGCAGTTCGGCCGCGATGTCGGCGTAGTCGCCGTAGCTCTCATTGGCCACGATCTCCTGCAAATCGTCCTTGATCTTGGCGCGCTTCATCGCCACGATGTCCCGCGGCGAAGGCAGCGTCTCCCGCTTGATGTCGGCCTTGATGTCGCGCATCATCCAGTTGAAACGGCGCAGTTCGGCGCCCGAAATGAAGGTGATGGCCGTACCCTGGTTGCCGGCGCGGCCCGTACGGCCGATGCGGTGGACGTAGCTCTCCGAATCCTGCGGCAGCGAATAGTTGATCACGTGCGAGAGGTTCGACACGTCGATACCCCGCGCGGCCACGTCGGTCGCCACCAGAATGTTGACCGCCTTGTCGCGGAACTTGCGGAGAATCTTCTCGCGCTGGGCCTGCGACACGTCGCCGTGCAGCCCCTCGGCCGAATAGCCCTGGGCCACCAGACGCGTCGCCACCTCGTCCACGCCGATCTTCGTGCGGCAGAAGACGATGCCGTAAAAGTCCGGTTCGATGTCGATGATGCGCGTCATGGCGTCGAACTTGTCGGCTTCGCGCACCTCGAAATAGATCTGGTTCGTGAGGTCGGCCGTCAGGTGCTGCGACTCCACGCGCAGCACCTCCGTATTGCGCATGTAAGCCTCCGAAAGACGGATGATCCGCTCGGGCATCGTGGCCGAAAAGAGCAGCACGCGGCGGTCTTCGCCCGTATGGCCCATGATCTCCTCGACATCCTCCACGAAGCCCATGTTGAGCATTTCGTCGGCTTCGTCCAGAACCAGGAAACGGACCTTGTCCAATTTGAGCGTACCGCGGCGGATGTGGTCCAGCACGCGCCCCGGCGTGCCGACGACGATGTCGACGCCCCGCGACAGGCGGCGCAGCTGCTCGCTCATCGCGGCCCCTCCGTAGATGGCCGTGATCGAGAGCCGCCGCTCGCGGTTGTAACTCAAAAGTTCCTCGGCGGCCTGCACGGCCAGCTCGCGCGTCGGGACGAGGATGATGGACTGCACGCCCTCTTTCGAAGGCTCGATCTGCTGGAGTATCGGCAGCCCGAAAGCCGCCGTTTTACCCGTACCGGTCTGGGATTGCGCGATGATGTCGTTCTCTCCCGAGAGCAGACGGGGAATCGTAAGTCGTTGGATGGAGGTGGGTGTTTCGAACCCTTTTGCCTGGACGGCCGCGAGCATCTCCTCGCTGAGGCCTAAAGCGCTGAAATCAGCTTCGTTGATCATATATGAATAGTTGAAAGGCCAAAGGTACGACAATTTATTGAATATTCGCCGGAAAATCATTATCTTCGCAAAAAGTTACGCACACACGGCCCCTCGCGGGCCGCCTGACCGAAAACCGACACCATGAGTCACCGTATCCTGCTGGTCGACGACGAGGTAGACATCCTCGAATTCGTCCGTTACAACCTCGTACGCGAGGGTTACGAAGTCTTCACGGCCGAAAACGGCGCCGAGGCGCTGAAAGTGGCCGCCGAATGCCGTCCGCACCTGATCCTGCTGGACATGATGATGCCGGTGATGGACGGGGCGCAGACCTGCCGCGCGATCCGCCAAAACCCCGTGCTGAAGGACACGATGGTGGTTTTCCTCTCGGCGCTGGGCGAGGAGGGGCAGCAGCTGGCAGGGTTCGACGTGGGAGCCGACGACTACCTGACCAAACCTATCAAGATGAAGCTGCTGGTAAGCCGCGTGCAGGCGATCCTCAAGCGCATCGACGCCGACAGACCTCCCGAGAAGGCCCCGGCTCCGGGGCTCACGGTCGACCGCGAGCGTTACACGGTGATCCGCGACGGACAGGAGATCACCCTCCCGCGCAAGGAGTTCGCGCTGCTGGACCTGCTCCACTCGTCGCCCGGGAAGCTGATTCCCCGCGAGGAGATCTACGCCAAGATCTGGGGCACGGAGGTCGTCGTGGGCGACCGCACGATCGACGTGCACATCCGCAAGCTGCGCCAGAAGATCGGCGACGAACGCATCGTCACGGTCAAGGGCGTGGGATATAAATATGAACCCTGAAACGAAAGGTGAAAATTGGATTGTCATTCCGGGAAGAGCCGAAGGACCGACGTGGGAATCCGCTGGACGCGTTGTGAGGTTACGACCTTTGATCGGATTGCCGCGTCGCCACGCTCCTCGCAATGACGGGAGAGGGGGGGGGCAGGCGACCGAATCCGTTTGTCCGGACGAAGCGATTTTGAATTGTGAATTATGAATTGTGAATCGAAAAAATACCGCCGCATCGTCGTCAAGATCGGCAGCAATGTGCTCACCCGCGAGGACGGACGGCCCGACACCACGCGCATCTCGGCGCTCGTGGACCAGTTGGCGCGCCTGCACCGGGCCGGCACGGAGTTCATCCTCGTCTCGTCGGGCGCCGTGGCCTCGGGCCGCAGCCTGCTCGAAACCCGCGTCGGACGCATCGACACCGTTTCGGCCCGCCAGCTCTTCTCGGCCGTCGGGCAGGTGAAACTGCTGAACCGTTACTACGACCTCTTCAACGAATACGGCATCGCCTGCGGGCAGGTGCTCACCACCAAGGAGAGCCTCTCCACGCGGCGGCAGTACCTCAACCAGCGCAACTGCATGGAGGCGATGCTCGCGGCGGGCGTCGTCCCGATCGTCAACGAGAACGACACGATCTCGGTCACGGAGCTGATGTTCACCGACAACGACGAACTTTCGGGTCTCGTGGCGGCGATGATGGGAGCCGAGGCGCTCGTCATCTTGAGCAATATCGACGGCATCTACGACGGTTCGCCTTCGGACCCCGCCTCGCAGGTCATCCGCCGCGTCGCCCCGGGCCGCGACCTCTCGCAGTACATCGACACGGCGCGTTCCTCGCGCGGCCGCGGAGGCATGACGACCAAGAGCCGCATTTCGTCGCGCGCGGCGGGCGAGGGCATCGAGGTCGTGATCGCCAACGGCCGCCGCGACAATATCCTGACGGATCTGATCCTCACGGACCGCGACGTCGTATGCACGCGTTTCGAAGCGGCTCCCCGACCGGCTTCGGGGGTCAAGAAGTGGATCGCCAGCAGCGAAGGCTTCGCCAAGGGCGCCCTGCACCTCGACGCCGGGGCCGCCGCGGCCGTCTCGCAGAGCAAGGCCGCGAGCATCCTCGCCGTGGGCGTCACGGCCGTCGAAGGGGATTTCGAGCGCGACGACATCGTACGCATCCTCTCGCCCGAAGGCGCCCCACTGGGCGTGGGCCGCATCTCGTGCGACAGCGCGACGGCCCGCCGCAACCTCGGCCGCAAAGGTCTCAAACCGCTGATTCACTGCGATTACCTATATCTGGAATAAAAATGGAATACGATACGATCTTCGTCGCCGCCCGGCGCGCCGGCAACGAACTGGCCCTTGTCGACGCCGGGCGATTGAGCCGCACCGTCGCGAAAGCCGCCGCCCTGCTGCGGGAAAACGCCGGAAAAGTGCTCGCGGCCAACGCCCTCGACCTGGAGGCGATGGACGCCGATTCACCCATGCGCGACCGCCTGCGGCTGACGGCGGAACGCATCGCCTCGATCGCCGCCGACATGGAATCCGTCGCCGGACTGCCCTCGCCGCAGGGCGAAACGATCGCCGAATGGACCCGTCCCAACGGCATGACCCTCCGCAAGGTCCGCGTACCGTTCGGCGTGGTGGGCATGATCTGCGAGGCGCGCCCCAACGTCACGGCCGACATTTTCTCGCTCTCGATGAAGACGGGCAACGCCTGCGTGCTGAAGGGCGGCAGCGACGCCCGCCGCTCCAACGAAGCCATCGCCGCCCTGCTCCGCGAGGCGCTCCGCAGCGAAGGCATCGACCCGGCGGCCTTCACCCTGCTGCCCGCGGGCCACGAGGCTGCCGGAGCGCTGCTGAACGCCGTGGGTTACGTCGACGTGGTGATCCCGCGCGGCGGCGCGGGACTGATCCGCTTCGTGCGCGAAAACGCCCGCATACCCGTGATCGAAACCGGGGCGGGCATCGTCCACACCTACTTCGACCTCGACGGCGATCTGACGAAAGGCCGCGCCGTGGTCTGCAACGCCAAGACGCGGCGCGTCAGCGTCTGCAACGCCCTCGACTGCCTCATCGTCCACCGCGAACGGCTCCGGGACCTCGCGGAACTGTGCGACCCGATGGCCGCCGAACGCGTCACGGTCTACGCCGACGCGGAGGCGTACGCCGCACTCGAAGGCCGCTACCCCGCGTGCCTGCTCCGCCCCGCCGCGGAGGAGCACTTCGGGACCGAATTCCTCGACTACAAGCTGGCCGTGCGGACCGTCGGCTCCCTCGACGAAGCTCTGGCGCACATCGCCCGCTACTCCTCGCGCCACAGCGAAGCCATCGTCACCGAAAACGCCGGGACGGCCCGGGAGTTCACCCGGCGGGTCGATGCGGCGTGCGTCTACGTCAACGTCTCGACGGCCTTCACCGACGGCGGCCAGTTCGGGTTCGGCGCCGAGGTCGGCATTTCGACCCAGAAACTCCACGCCCGCGGCCCGATGGGGCTGCCCGAACTCACGACCTACAAATACGTGATTTCAGGCAACGGACAGACCAGAGAGCCATGACGGTCACGCCGCCGCCCGCCGTTTTCGCGGCATCCCGCCGCGTTCCCGACTCCGCCCCGCACGGGAGAAGCGAAGTCGCCGCGCACCGATGCATCCCCCGACGCCCCTCGCGGAAGGGAGACGCCGCCGCATGGCCCGGACGGCCGGCGCCAAAAGACCCCGACGCCATATGTGACAAAAATTCCACTTATTTCGGCAAATAATTGAACGATTCGTAATCATTTTTTGCTTAAATTTGCACATCCGTAAAATAATACATATATTTAAATTATGATTCGTGAACTTTTCGCCGTGGGCCTGGGAGGCGCCGCCGGAAGCATCGTCCGCTATATGCTCTCCGTCTGGCTGCTCGGAGGGCACACGTTGCTGGGTTTTCCGGCCGGAACGTTCACGGTTAACGCCGCGGGATCGCTGCTGATCGGCATTCTGCTGGAGACCACGAATTCGGCTGCGGCAGGATGGTTGCTCATCGCAGGATTCTGCGGAGGATTCACCACCTTTTCGACCTTTTCGGCCGATGCCGTGCGGTTGCTGCGTGCCGGAGACTACGGGCCTGCGACGGCCTACATTGCGTTGAGCGTCGCGGTCTGCATCGCCTTCGCCGCACTGGGCATGTGGATCGGAGCGCAAATTGCACGCAATTAAAAATGAAAAATTAAGAATTAAAAATAACCTGCAACCCGGTTAAATCCCGGCTGAAATCCCGGTCGCGCTGCGACAAGCCCCCTCCGAGGAGGGAATTTAGGGGAGGGTTAGAATTGGATACGCGGCGGAACGCCGCGAATTAGATGGCTGAATTTGCCCGGGTCAGGCTTGTAAACGACGCCAAAGGCGGCGACGACACCGCCCGGAAGCACAACGACGAAGAAAAAACAGAAACAACCGGATTGCAACCCTAAAGCGAATGAAACGTACGCCATCTCCCTCCCCGAGGGAGGGCCGGGGTGGGGTCAGGCTTGCAAACGACGCCAAAGGCGGCGACAACACCGCCCGGAAGCACAACGACGAAGAAAAAACATAAAAACTTAAAATAGAAGTTATGGTAATTCTGGTTTTAAACTGCGGCTCCTCTTCGATCAAATATCAGGTGATCGACATGGAGGACGCGTCGAGCAAACTGCTCGCAAAAGGCATCGTGGAACGTATCGGCCTCCCGGAAGGCGACCTGACCCATAAACCCGTCGGCAAGGAGCCGTTCGAGCTTCACCAGCCGATTCCCGACCACACGACCGGCATCAAGCTCGTGCTCGACGCCCTCACCGACCCCGCCCACGGCGTGATCGCGTCGCTCGACGAAGTGAAGGCCGTCGGCCACCGCGTAGCCCACGGCGGCGAGTTCTTCCCCGAGAGCTGCATCGTCACCGAGGACGTCAAGGCGAAGATCCGCTCGCTGTTCGAGATCGCCCCGCTGCACAACCCCGCCAATCTCGAAGGCGTGCTTTCGATCGAAAAGGTCCTGCCGGGCGTGAAGCAGGTCACGGTGTTCGACACCTCGTTCCACCAGTCGATCCCGGCGGTGAATTACATGTACGCCCTGCCCCACGCCTATTACGAGAAATACCGCGTGCGCAAGTACGGCTTCCACCAGCCACAAGTATGTGGCCAAGGTGGGCGCTGAACTGGCCGGACTGGATTTCCACAACTCGCGGATCATCACCTGCCACATCGGCAACGGCGGTTCGGTGACGGCGATTCTCAACGGCAAGTCCTACGACACCTCGATGGGCTTCTCGCCGCTCGACGGCCTGGTGATGGGCACGCGCTGCGGCCAGGTGGACGCCAGCGCCATCACGTTCATCGGCGAAAAGGAGGGTATGAGCTATGCCGAGCTGAACACGATGATGAACAAGAAGTCGGGCGTGCAGGGCCTCACGGACATTTCGAGCGACATGCGCGACATCGACCGCGCCTACGACGAGGGCAATCCCCGCGCAATCCTGGCGCGCGATATGTACTACGGACGCATCAAGAAGTTCATCGGCGAATACGCCGCCGAAATGGGCGGTGTCGACATGATCATCTTCACGGGCGGCGTGGGCGAGAATTCGTGCGAAATGCGCGAAGCGGTCTGCACCGGACTGGAGTTCATGGGCGTGAAATTCGACCCTGCGGCCAACAAGGGCGCGCGCGGCGTGAACAAGATCCTCTCGGCGGCGGATTCGAAAGTCAAGGTAGCCACCATCGCCACCAACGAGGAGCTGGTGATCGCCACGGACACCTACAATCTGGTAAAATAACGTCCCATCCCGGCCGCATGCGATAAGCCCCTCCCGAGAAAGGATTTTTGGGGAGGGGTCGGGCTTGCAAACGACGCCGGCGGCAGCAACGACCGCCAACAGCATAGAGGCAAAACAACAAAGCATATATCAATTTTAAACGTAACAACACCATGATTCAGCATCTTACCGAAATCGTCGAGGAGGCGAGGAAACGGGGTAAAAAACGTCTTGCCGTAGCTTACGGACAGGATTCGCATACGCTGGAAGCGGTCTACGAAGCCTATAAGGAGGGTCTCGTGGAGCCTACGCTCTTCGGCGACAAGGAGGTTATCAAACAGGTCTGCCAGGAGAACGGCATCGACATCAACGCCTTCAACATCGTCAACGAACCCAACGATGTGAAATGCGTCCAGCAGGCCGTCGCATCGGTCGTTTCGGGCAACGCCGACGTTCTGATGAAAGGTCTGGTCTCGACCGACAAATACATGCGCGGCATCCTCAACAAGGAGGCCGGGCTGTTCCCCCCGAAAGGCGTCCTGAGCCACGTTTCGATCGTCGAAATGCCCTGCTACCACAAACTGCTGATCATCTCGGACGTGGCGGTCATTCCGCTCCCCGACTTCAAGCAGAAGATGGTGCAGATCGGCTACCTGGCCCGCACGGCCAACCTGCTGGGCATCGCGACGCCGAAAATCGCCTGCATCGCCCCCTCGGAGCAGCTGCTCCCCAACGTGATCTCCTCGACCGAAGGCGCGCTGCTGGCCAAGATGGCCGACCGCGGCCAGCTGGGCAACGTCGTCGTCGACGGTCCGCTGTCGCTGGACGTGGCGCTCTACAAGGAGGTCGCCGAGCACAAAAAGGTCAAGGGTTCGTCGGTGGCCGGCGATCCGGACTGCCTGCTGTTCCCCAACCTCGAATCGGCCAACGTCTTCTTCAAGTCGGTCTCGCACCTCTGCGGCGGCGAACTGGCGGCGATGGTCATGGGTACGAAGGTTCCGTGCGTGCTCACCTCGCGCGGCGACACGAGCAAGACCAAGCTCTTCTCAATAGCGCTGGCCTGCCTGGCGGTAAAAAAATAAAATTCCGGTCATCCGGACCTAACCCAATCTTAAATCAGCCCGACGAAAGAAACAACGCCTCCCGGTTGAAAGTCACCCTTCGACAATCAGTCGTTGCGAATCCGTCGGACTCACGTTAAAAACGAACCGAGAACTTATGGGCTACAAAATTTTAGCAATAAATCCCGGCTCAACGTCTACAAAGGTCGCCCTCTACGACGAGGAGCGGCCTTTGTTGGAATTGAACCTCCGTCACTCCACCGAGGAAATCTCCCGCTTCGCCGGCGTGAACGACCAGCTGGACTGGCGCCGCGGACTGATCCTTTCGGCGCTCCGCGAAGAGGCGTTCGACATCAGAAACCTCTCGGCGGTGATCGGCCGCGGCGGACTGATACGCCCCATTCCCGCAGGAGTCTACGAAGTCAATTCGCGCATGCGCTACGATCTGCGGAACGCGCAGATGAAACACGCCTGCAACCTCGGGGGACTGCTGGCCGCACAGATCGCCCACATGGCGGGTGTCAAGGCCTACATCGCCGACCCGCCGGTGGTCGACGAGATGGACGACGCGGCACGCATCTCGGGCATGCCGATGTGCCCGCGCAAACCGGTCTTCCACGCCCTGAACCAGAAGGCCACGGCGCGTCTCCACTGCGAACGGATGGGCTGGGTGTACGAAGAGTCGAATCTGATCGTGGCCCACATGGGCGGCGGCATTTCGGTCGCCGCACACAAGCAGGGACGTATCGTCGACGTCAACAACGCGCTCGACGGCGACGGTCCTTTCGCCCCGGACCGCGCGGGGAGCATCCCCTCGAGCGAACTGATCAAGGTCTGCTTCTCGGGACAATATACGAAAGAGGAGCTGCTGAAATTCATTTCGAGCAAAGGCGGGCTGGTGGCCTACCTGGGAACCAACTCCGTGATTCAGGTCATGGAACGCATCGCGCAGGGCGACCAGCGGGCCAAAAAGGTTCTCGACGCCATGTGCTACAACATCGTGAAACAGATCGGAGCCATGGCCGCGGCCCTCTCGGGCAGCGTTCAGGCCATCGTCCTCACGGGCGGCATCGCCTACAACGAGCCTGTCGTGGAGTACATCCGCGAACGCTGCTCGTTCATCGCTCCGATCGCGGTCTATCCGGGCGAGAACGAACTCGAAGCGCTGGTCACCAATGCGCTGGTGGTGCTCCGGGGCGTCATCACCCCCAAAGTCTACAAATAACCCGCATTCTTCCGGGAAACGAACGGGCCGCATCCTTCCGGGGTGCGGCCCGTTCGTTCAGATGCGGGAGCAACGGGAGCGGCAAAAATAACGAAACACCCCTGCGTCACTCGAAAGCGATGCTCTTCCAGGTAAGCGGATCTCCGTAGTAGTTCGTGGCCCATTGGTCGGCGGACGCAGCTTTCGGTGCCGCCGTGCCGGTGCTGTAATGCTTGTCGGCGTTCAGCGTAAGATCGCATACTTTGGCGAAATTCTGGCTGAAAGGAGTTGCGCCGTCCTTCATCTCCAGGGTAATATTGCCGGCAGCGGTCAGCCGCAACTCGGTCAGAGCATCGCAGTGCTGAAATGCGCTGTATCCGAGTCGGGTCGTTTCGGGCAGCGAAAGGGAGGTCAGGCCGGAAGCCATGAAAGCTGCGTTATAAATCCGAACCGCCTCGGGCAGTTGCACGCTCTCCAGCGAAGGGCAGCCCGACAAAGCCTGCACTCCGACCTCCTCCACGCCGTCGCAGGAGACGAAGCTCAACGCCTGGCAGGCGAAAAATGCCAAACAGCCGAGCGCTTTCACTCCGGCGGGCAGTCTCACTTCGCGCAGGGCGGGATAGGCATAATGGAACGCTCCGTTATCATATTTTTGTCCGTCGAACGCCCTTGCCGGCAGGCCGCGGACATCGCCCGGGGGAAAGTTGAAATCGTCGTCCACCCGTCCGTTCACATTCACTTCCGGCCAGTCGGTCACGCCGGTCAGGTCGATCTTTTCCACGCCGGAGTCGTAGAAAGGGTTGCCGACCGGAGGGGTGCCGGAAAAGGAGACCCGAGCGGGAATCCCGATCTTGGCAAACTCGCCCGTCAGTTTGAATTCGGTGATGCCCGCGTCGAGTGCGGCTCCGATCGCGGTCTTTACCTCATCGGCGGTCATCCGGGTCATATCGACCGTGCCGGATACCGGTGACGCCTTGTTCCCGCCGCCGTCCGAGCACCCCGCCAGCGCCAGCACCGCGGCCGACACGGCCAATGCGGCCAATGCGGCCGTAAAAAATCCTTTCATCATCATATTGCATTCGTTTTAATCCGATGATAAAAGTAGCGCAAAACGGCTGCGGAGGAGTCCGGGAACTTAAAAAACAACGCCGGGTTTCTGGACTCGGCGTTGTTTTCACTCTTGCAAAGGGGCGATCGGGTCTCCGCCGGCATAGCGGCGGCGGTATTCGCCGGGCGACATGCCCGTCACTTCGGAGAACTGCGCGAAAAAAGTACTGCGCCCGTGGATGCCGACCATCTCGCCCACCTCGAGGGCCGAAGCCCCGGGATGCTCCAGCAACAGCCGCTGCGATTCGGCAATGCGCAGGGCGCGTATCCACGATTTGAAGTTAAGCCCCAACTCGGAGTTGACATACCGCGACAGGTAACTGCGGTTGCACCCGACCTCGCGGGCCAGCGACTCCAGCGAAAGCCCCGGGCGGACATACCCTTTCGCGGCGATCCATTCGTCGAGCGCCGTACGGATATTCTCCCCGGCGGCCAAAGGCTCCGGCACATCGTCGGCGATCACGGGAGCGATCCGCCCGAACTCCGCGGGATAGTTGATATACTTCATTCCGAAGAAGGTGTAGAACACCATGTAGACCCCCGTAAAAGCAAACAGGTAAGGCATCCCTAACCCCGACACCAGCCATGCCGCGGCCGTCAGTCCGATCAAGGCCGTCATCAGAAACGACACGGCCACCCATCGCAGACGGCGCATCTCTCCGTCCGAAAAAAAGTTGTCCAGCTTGCGGCGACAGACCCGGTATTCGCGTACGAAAATCCGCGCAAAGAGGGCTATCTGCACACAATAAGCGGCTGCCGTCAGCCGGAAAAGCACTGGAAAGGCCTGCGGAAAGAACAACATGCAGCCGAACAGCGACGCCGTTCCGGCAGCCACGGCAAGCAGATGACGGCGAACTCCCCGCGCAAGCGGAAAACGGGAGTTGACCAACGTCACCAGCGCCCCGGAGAACATCGTGGCCTGCACCGCAGCGACGGCCAGCACCAGAATCCGCGTGAAATCCAGCTCATACTCCTCCCGCAAGAAGAGCAGCCACAGCACATCGGTGAAAGCGAGCGAAAAGTAGGCCCAGCCGACAAAACGGCGCGAAAGGCGGTAATTGCGCAGGCGTTCATCGCCCGGCATACGCAGCCAAAAAAGAGATCCGCCGACCACCGCGAGAATGATCGCCGAACAAAGCAACACTCCGGCATAGAGTGAATCGGGTTGTCGGAACATATCAGAGGCCCTTGGGTTTCAAACCTTATTTTTTCAGCTGCCTGCGCACGATGGTCGTCACCTCCCGGAAGGCTTCCAGCCGGAACAGCGCCGACAGCGCGAGGTAGCTGACCACGCCCGTCGCCAGTTCGGCCAGCAGCCGCACGAGATCGTTGCCGGGAATCGCCGCGGCCGTGAGCCGCACGAGGAGGTACATCGTCCCCGACACCAGCGCCACGGGCAGCAGCGTACGGACGAAACGCCGGAACGTCAGGGAGGTGAAGCGCGTCGTCGCCAGGAAATTGACCGCCATTTCGCAGAATGCGATGGCCACCAGCCCCCAGACCACGGCCATCACGCTGTGCGGAATCGTCACGGCGAAAATCGCCGTCATAATGATCTTCTTCACCACTTCGAGACGCACGATCAACGGACCCTTACACCTTGCTTTCAACACATTGTAAGCCGTCAAAGCGATCGGCGAGAACAGTCCTGCCAGACATACCGCCTCGAAATAGGGAACCGTCGGCATCCACTCCTCGCCCAGCAGCACGGCGAACATGTCGCGGGCCACGGCCGACATGCCCAGCATGATCGGAAACATCACGTAAGAGACGACCATCACCACCTGCCGGTAACCCTCGGCGAACTTCGGGGCATCGTCGCGGATCTTCGCCAAGGCCGGGAACGTGACGTTCTGCACAGCCTGAATGCCCGTCGCGGCGGGCATGTCCTTGAGTTTCACCGCCTGGTCGAACGATCCGAGCACCGCGGGCGAATAGAGTTTTCCGAGAAAAAACTGGGGTATCTTGTTATAGAAATTCGAAATCAGGTCCGTCACCATCAGACTGCACCCGAACGGCGCCATCTCGCGCAGGGGCTTCAGCCCGCACTTGCCGCAGGGGCGCCAGTCGCTCAGCCACCACAGCAGCGCGGTCCGCATCCCGACCGCGATCACACGCTCCGCCACGAGGCTCCAGATGCCCCACCCGGCCATCGCCAGCGCAATGGCCGTAAGCCCGCCCGCCAGCGACGAAAGGAAGGTCACTTTCGAGAGCAGCGCGAAACGAAACTGCCGGATGAAAATCGTATTCTGAACGGCGCACAGGGCGTTGAGCGGCAGCAGCAGGAAGAAAACCGGGGCGATCCGCGCGATTTCGGGCATGCTGTACCAGCGCGCCGCAAGGGGCGCCAGGGCCACCAGCACCCCGTAGAGCACCGCCGAAACGGCGATGTTGAAAAGGAAAACCGACTTGTAATCGCTCTGCGAAGGCCCTTTGTGGCGGACCAGACTCTGCGAGAACCCGCTGTCGACGATCACCAGCAGCACCGTCACGACGGCCGACGGAATGGACATGAAGCCCAGTATGTCGCGCGTCAGCAGGCGCAGGATGACCAGCCGCACGGCCATTGCGAGGAGCATCGAGCCGATCTTCTCGGCCATGCTCCACGCCACGCCCTGCGCGACTTTCTCTTTGAGTTCGCCGCCCAACAGCCTAACAGTTGTGCTGCGCGACGATCTCCTCGTTACGCTTGCGGATATTCTGCACGTTGGCGATCTCGACGTACGACGCACCGCCGTCGGGACCGAAACTGCCGCCCACGATGGCCATCAGGTCCCCGTCGTCGAGTTTGCGGTACTGGTCGAGGAACTCCAGCGCATCGACCAGGAAATGGTATCTGTCGGAGAGTTCCTGATTCCGGAGAATCGGCACGACGCCGTACGACAGGGCCAGAATCCGCTGCGCATGCAGCTGGTAGCAGACGGCCATCACGGTCTTGCGGCCGCGGAACGCCGCCAGATAACGGCCCGTGCGGCCCGTCTTGGTGTCGAGCACCACGTATTTGATCGGCAGGTTGGTCGAGGCGCGCACGGCCGAACGGGCCAGCTGCGCGGTGATCTCGTGGTTCACCGAAACCATGTCCATGTCGATCATCGGCTTGAAATGCGTCTCGTCGCGCTCGATCTCGCGGGCGATGCGGGCCATCGTCTCCACCGACTGCACGGGAAAATCGCCCATGGCGGTCTCGTCGCTCAACATCACGGCGTCCACACGCTCGTAAATGGCGCTGGCCACGTCGCTCACCTCGGCGCGCGTCGGACGCGGGGACTTGACCATCGAATAGAGCATCTGCGTGGCGATGATCACGGGACGCTTGGCGCAGATACACTTCTCGACGATACGCCGCTGCGTGTTGGGAATCACCTCGGCGGGAAGCTCCACGCCCAGGTCGCCGCGGGCGACCATGATGCCGTACGAAGCCTCGATGATCTCGTCGATGTTGTCCAGTCCCTCCTGGTTCTCGATCTTCGAGATGATCTTGATGTTGCTGCCGTGGGCGTCGAGAATATCCTGCACGGCCCGGATGTCGCGCGCCGAGCGCACGAACGAATGCGCGATGAAATCGACGTCGTTCTTCACGGCCCATTCGATGAAGCGGCGGTCTTTTT
>ERZ780144.1940-NODE-1940-length-19770-cov-4.994218_pt1 | contig 19770 bp, 10 predicted proteins | sample MGYA00511380_ERZ780144 | MGnify/ENA primary metagenome ERZ780144 (study PRJEB29588, sample SAMEA1965858) | human gut metagenome | biome: human gut; feature: human-associated habitat; material: faeces | place: Denmark | collected 2008/2010 ... | reverse complement strand
TTACACCTAATTGGGGATAAAACAGCTTATGGCGGGCGGCGGTATTGTAATTGTGGCACAGACGGTAATTCCACAGCTTACAAGTCTGTTCTCCTAAGTCATGGGAGCAATTCTTGACAAGATAACTGAATTTATAAAGGAAATGCTGCAAGGGTGGGTGATGGACAATCTCTCTACGATGTTTACAGATGTAAATGGGAAAGTCGGAACTATCGCCGGAGAGGTTGGCAGAACACCCAGCTCGTGGAACAGCGGAGTGTTTTCCATGATAGAAAATCTTTCGGAAAATGTGATGATACCCATAGCGGGTATGATTATCAGTGCGATACTCTGCTATGAGCTGATTACAATGGTCATGGATAAGAATAATATGCACGAGGTAGGAAGTGAATTTTTCTTTCGCTACCTCATCAAAGCGTGTATTGCTGTTTTACTGCTCAGTTATACGTTTGACATCACAATGGCTATTTTTGACGTGGGAAACCATATCGTGACAAGGGCGGGAGGCATTATCTCCGGCTCTATATTGACGTGGCAGATACCTTGCAGACGATGTTTGAGAGCCAGCTTGAAACAATGGAAATCGGAGAACTGATCGGGCTTGGTATCGAAACCATGATTGTCAGCTTATGTATGAAAATCATCTCCCTGCTTATTACCGTCATGCTTTTCGGGAGAATGATTGAAATCTACCTTTATATTTCAGTAGCTCCGGTTCCCTTTGCCACATTCAGTAACCGGGAATGGGGCGGTATCGGCAACAATTATATCAAGGGACTGTGTTCACTGGCGTTTCAGGGATTTTTCATTATGGTATGCGTGGCAATCTATGCGGTGCTGGTATCCGGCATTGCGGTTGCGGACAATCTGCACACAGCACTGTGGTCGGTGGCAGCTTATACCGTTGTTCTGTGTTTCAGCCTGTTCAAGACAGGTTCCCTTGCGAAATCAATCTGGAATGCTCATTAGAACACATTTCAAAGAAAGGAGGGAACAGCCGGGGCTTGCAGTATCAGCTCCGGCTGTGATGTTATGGCAATATCCGTAGCAGTGCCAAAGAATTTAAGCGGCATAAAGACAAAAGTAGCGTTAAATCTGACGAAACGCCAGCTTATTTGCTTCAGCGGTGCAGGTGCGGTAGGGATTCCCTTTTACATTTTTACAAAAGGGTTTATCGGCACACAGGCATCGGCACTTTTGATGGTAGCGGTCATGCTGCCTTTTTTCTTTCTGGCAATGTATGAGAAGGACGGATTTCCGGCAGAGAAGATTCTGTATTTTATGATAAGGCAGAAATTCCTCACACCGGGGATTCGTCCCTACAAATCAGAAAATATTTACAGAAGATTAGAAGAAACAGAGCGTATAAAAGAGGAGGTGCGTAAACTTGAAGAAAAAGCAGGCGGCAGAAAAGCCGGACAGACATAAGAAAAAAGGAAAAACGAAGCCGGGGCTGACCTTTGTGGAGCGGAGAAGGCTTGCGGAGTTAAAACACATGCTTGCCGGAACGAATAAAAACGCAGAAAAGCCCACCACAGCACAGAAGACCATTACCTTTCAGAAGATGTACCGGGACGGTATCTGTCAGGTCACTTCTGGCTTTTATACGAAAATGGTGGAGTTTTACGATATAAATTATGACCTGCTGGAAATCGAGGATAAGGGGGAAATACTGGAGGAATACAGCAGGCTTATCAATTATTTTGACCCGTCTATTAAATTTGAGCTGTTCCTGTTCAACCGACAGGTTAACGAGCAGACCTTAATTGACCAGTTTGACATTCCATTGCAGGCAGATGATTTTGATGATATTCGTGAGGAATACACGCAGATGTTAAAGAAACAGGCTGCAAAGGGAAATAACGGTATTATCAAATCAAAGTATCTGATTTTTGGAATTGAGAGTAAAGGCTTTAAGGAGGCAAGGGCAAAACTTGTCAGCATTGAAGCAGATGTGATTAAAAATTTGACTAATCTGGGCACACACGCTAAGAGCCTTGACGGAAAGGAACGTCTGCGTATCCTGCATGAGTATTTTAACCAGGATACTATGGAGCCTTTCCGTTTTTCTTTTAAGGAACTGGCGGAGTCGGGAAAAAGTGTGAAAGATTACATCGCTCCGCTGGGATTTGATTTTCGCTATCCGAGTCGTTTTAAGGCGGGAAAAATGTATGGCAGTGTGCATTATCTGGATATTATTGCCCCGAAGTTTGATGATGAGTTGTTGAAAAAGCTTCTTGATCTGGATGCGAACCTGACTATTACCATGCATATGCAGACAATGGATCCGGTCAAGGCGATTAAGATGCTAAAAGGTGCTTTGACGAATATTCAGAAGATGAAGATTGAAGAGCAGAAAAAGGCGGTAAGGTCAGGTTATGACATGGACATTCTTCCAACGGACATTATCACTTATGAAAAAGATACCCTTGACCTTTTGGACGATTTAAACAGCAGCAATCAGAAAATGGTAAAGATGACATTTCTTCTGACCTGCTATGGCAGAAACAAGCGGGAACTGGAAAATATCACGCAGAGGGTATCCGGCATTATCCAACAGGCGAACTGCAACCTCAGATGTATGCAGTATTTACAGGAGCAGGGACTGATGGCATCGGCACCAATCGGGTGCAACGATACGGGAATTGAACGGGATTTGACAACAAAGAGTACCGCTATCTTAGTACCGTTCTGTACGCAGGAATTATTTATGCCAGCTCCGGCTATTTATTATGGTTTAAATGCCCTTTCCAACAACATGATTATGGCAGACCGGAAACGGCTTCGTACACCAAACGGTGTGATTCTTGGTACACCGGGAAGTGGTAAGTCTTTTAGTGCAAAGCGTGAGATTCTTTCCTGTTTCCTGATGACAAAGGACGATATTGTGGTCTGCGATCCGGAGGGCGAGTATTTTGCCCTTGTGGGAGCATTGCACGGACAGGTGGTAAGGCTGGCAACCAATTCCAAAGATTATTTAAATCCGATGGACATTCAGCTTTCCCATAAAGGGGATAAGGAAGCCTTAAAGCTGAAATCCGATTTTATCATTACTCTGTGTGACTTGATTGCCGGAGGAAAGAACGGTCTGGAAAATGATGAGAAAGGTATCATTGACGAATGTATCCGTCATATTTACGATGCTTATTTTGAAAATCCCGTACCGGAGAATATGCCTATCCTTGAGGATTTGTATAATGCCCTGTTAGAGCATAAGAACAAAAAGGCAGAACGGATTGCAAACTCCCTTGTGCTATATGTGCATGGTTCGCAGAATTATTTTAACCACAGGACGAATGTAGACAGTCAGAACCGTATCATGTGCTTTGACATCAGGGACTTGGGAAACCAGTTGAAAGAGCTTGGAATGTTAATCGTACAGGATGCGGTCTGGAACAGGGTATCGCAGAACCGGGAGCGTAAGATTGCCACCCGCTATTATTGTGATGAGTTCCACCTTTTGCTGAAGGAGAAGCAGACCGCTATCTATTCGGTGGAAATCTGGAAGCGTTTCCGTAAGTGGGGCGGTATTCCTACGGGGCTGACGCAGAACGTAGGCGATTTTTTGAAGTCGGAGGAAATCGAGGGAATCCTCGGCAATTCCGATTTTGTATATCTCCTGAATCAAAATGCAAAGGATCAGGCAATCCTTGCAGATAAGCTGGGATTGTCAGAAAAACAGCTTGCCCATGTAACCAATTCCGAGCCGGGGTGCGGACTGATTCTGTTTGACAACGTGGTTATTCCGTTCGTAGATAAATATCCGGTAGATACCAAGACCTTTGCGGTTATGAATACCAAACCAGAGGAAAGTGTAAGGCAGGAGGTAAATGAGTAGTGGCGGAGAAAAAGAAACAGAAACCGGCTGCATTTGCACAGGAGAAAAAAACCTTTACCGGAGAAATTCCAAAGAAAGCAAACGAGGGTAAAGGTAAAAAATCCGCAGCATATCAGCCGAGAGATGCAGATACCACTTCTGGACACGATGTCCAGAGGTCGAAAAATACAAAGAAGTATCAGAAAGCAGATGCTTCTGGACAGAATGTCCAAAAGTCCGAGGGAGCAGAAGCCGGAGAGAAGTCTAAAAGCGATTTTATGCAGCCGGACAGCACTTTTACGGAGGAAGCCGGAGAGGAGCAGGGTAGAAAAATTGCCAGCGATGACTACCGCCACAGGGACACCTATCATTCGTCACAGAAAAAGGGCAGGTATCAAAGGCGGGAGATAAAGAGCCGGGAGCGAGTAAAGCAATTTGATTTTGAACAGGATTTCCAGACAAAGGACACTACCTTTACCGAAGAGGCAGAACCGGAATTTCATGGAAGCAAAAAGTTAGACCGACTGCAAAAGAAAGCGGAGAAAGCCAGAAAAAAGACGGAAGCTGCAAGAAAGAAGATTCCAAAGAAAACGGAGTATTCTCTGGAGCGTGTTTTTGATGAAAAGACGGGCAGAACAAAGTATGTATTGACTTCTGTAAAAAAAGAGAAACCATTCAAACCGGACAGTCCGGTAAAAAGAGCGGCTGGCAGGGTGGGAATGGAATCTTCTAATTTTGCCCATAGTAAGGTTGCCGAAGTGGAGAAAGAAAATTCCGGTGTGGAGGCTGCCCACAAGACAGAGCAGAGCGGGGAAGATGTTTACCGCTTTTTCAAAGGGCATTACAAAGGGAAAACGGAAAGACGGAGAGCGAAAGCTGCAAAGCTGGAGAAAAAGCAGATGCAGAAAGAGGTCAATTTCCGTTATCAGAAGTTCTTGGAAGAAAATCCGGAAATGCAGGAAAAGACCATTCAGAAGCAGTTGCAGAAAAGACTGCAAAAGCAGCGTATCAAACGGGAATATGCAAAAGCAAGACGGGCGGGACAGACAGCGAAAGCCGCAAAGGAAACAGCGGCGAAGTCCGGGAATCTTTTTACAGCGGCAGCCAGAAAGATACAGGAGATTGCATCAAAAAATGTTTCGCTTCTGCTTGCCATAGGAGCCTTTTCGGTGCTTCTTGTGATGATTATGACAGCAGTATCTTCCTGTGGGGCGATGTTTGCCGGAGGAATCAGTACCACGCTGGCAGGAAGTTATATGAGCGTTCCGGCAGAAATAGATGCGGCAGATTTAGCTTTTTCTGAACTGGAAAAAGAATTGCAGGCAGAGATTGATGCCATAGAAACCACTTATCCGGATTATGATGAGTACCGTTATAATCTGGCATCTATCGGGCATGACCCATTTGCACTGATCAGCTATCTGTCGGCAGTCCATACGGAATTTACTGCAAGTGAGGTACAGGCAGAAATAGAATATCTGTTTGATGAAATGTATGAGTTGACACTAAATCCTACAGAGGAAACGAGGACAAGGACGGTAACAAAAACAGGCACTCATACGGTAACAGACCCGGTTACGGGGGAAACAACAGAAGAGGAATACGAGTATGAAGTGGAAGAGGAATATACCGTAACCATTCTGGAAGTGACCCTGACAGCAAAAGATTTAAACGTAGTAGTTGCCGGACGCATGAATGAGGAGCAGAGAGAAATCTATGCTTTTTATAACCAGACCCACGGGCTGACACAGCAGTTTTATAAGCCCCTTGATTTATATTGGTACAACTATGTGAGCAGTTATTATGGCTGGCGTATCAATCCGGTCACAGGGCAGGAACAGTTACATCGGGGCGTAGATATTGCAGTACCTACCGGAACAACCGTATATGCGGCGATGGACGGGACAGTAACTACCGCAACTTATGACAGCTATTACGGAAATTATGTAGTGATTGAAGATGAAAAAGGCTACTGCACAAAATATGCCCACATGGATACCTTAAATGTCCGGGCAGGACAGAGCGTGACGCATGGAAATGTGATCGGAACAACAGGGAATACGGGAAGCAGTACCGGAAGTCATTTACATATCGAATGTCTGTATCAGGGGGAATATTATAACCCTCTTTTTTATTTTGAAGCAGGCACGGATACGCTGTATGGCGAAACGCCGGGCAGCGGAAGCGGTGGAGGAAATGTGATACCGCCGGATTCCTATGACGATGCAACCGTGCAGGCACTTATGGAAGAAGCGGCGAGATATTTAGACTATCCCTATGTATGGGGAGGCTCCAGTCCGTCCACCAGCTTTGACTGTTCCGGTTTTGTCTGCTGGGTATTTACAAACAGCGGTGTCCATAACCTGCCACGAACCACAGCACAGGGCATTTATAACCAGTGTACGCCTGTGTCGGCGGCAGATGCAAAGGCGGGGGATATTATCTTTTTTACAGGTACATACAATTCGGGCGTACCAGTCAGCCATGTGGGGATTTACTGCGGAAACGGGGTCATGATTCATTGCGGAGATCCAATCAGTTACGCTTCAATCAATTCGTCCTATTGGCAGAGCCATTTTTATGCGTTTGGAAGATTATCAGGAAATTAAAATAACAGGAAGTGAGGAACGATGACGAAAGAGAGAATTGTAAAGGAGCTTTCCAAAGTCCGGGAACAGCTTGCGGGATTGCAGGCGAGGGAGAGGGATTTGGCGGAACAGCTTCAGATGGCAGAGGATGCGGAGAAGATGAAATTCATTGAAAAGAATAAAATCTCTCTGGATCGGCTGATTCTGTTAAACAAGGTCAGCGAAGAAGAAATTATGCGTCTGCTGAAAGAAAAAGAGCAGAAAGAAGCAGCACAATCAGAAGAAAGGGAGGCTTACAGCCATGAAGAACAGGAAGTTATCATCTAAGGCAGTTATATCACTGATATTGTCCGCTGTGCTATTTACCATGCCTGCGGTAGCGTTTTCTGTAAATGGGAACTACGCAATCAGTGCTTTTGCCGAAGAAACAAAAGAAACCGAAGAATCCAAACCGGAGGAAAGTACGGAGCAGACACCCGGCGAAAGTGAAACTGATGTCAGTACGGAGGAAAATACAGAAAACAGTACCGAGGGAAGCACGGAAGAAACTACGGAGGGCAGCACGGAGGGAAGCACCGAAGGCGGCACCGAAGAGAATACAGAAGGCAGTACCGATGAAAGCACCGGGGATGGCACTGTATCGGGAAATGATAAACCGGAGCCGGTATGTAATTGCGAAGATCAATGCGGTGCGTATGAGTATGACAAAAACTGTCCCGTCTGCGTCACAGATTATAAGCTCTGTACCTATAAAAAACCGAATGTGAGTATCAAAATCAGACAGCCGGAGGAGTGGCATAATGACATTGTTTCCGTTTCTTTCAGTGTAAAAGATACCGCAGATACGGGGAATTTTGAAATCGCAAAGATAGAGGCAAAGGTAGGGCAGAATGGAAGCTGGACAGATGTGACGGAGGAAAAGAAATTAAGGATTTCCGAGAACTGTACCGTGTATGTGCTTGTCACAGACCAGAAAGGCAATACCTATGAGAAGAACCGTGCCATAAAGTGTTTTGATACCGTAAAGCCGACCTTAAATGCGGCAGTCAGTGACGGGCTTTTAAGCATACAGGTACATGATACGGATTCCGGTGCAAAGGCGGTATATGTCAATGGATATGAGTTTACAGATCTGACGGGCGGTACGTTAAATATCCGCCTCCAGCAGTTTGACGCAGGGTATGAGTATTTTACCATTTCTGCAATGGACAATGCCGGAAATATGTCTGAGGTTTATAAAACGAAAAATCCGTACTATAAAGACCCTGCCGATACCAGTGATGGGAATCCAGCGGAGCAGCTCCCGGAGAGTGCGACCCCGACGAAACCGGGGAGTGCTACGGGAACCGTGACGGAGCATACCAAAACAGACAGTAACGGAAATACCACATCACAGACAAGTCCTGCCGAACAGAAAAAGCAGGCAATGAAAGAAGCTGCGGAGGCAGAAAGCGGGAAAACAGAAAGTACGGAAAAATCCGGTCAGGGCAAGGAGTTTTATACTATTCAGACCGCCACGGAGAAAGTTTTCTATCTGATTATTGACCGGGACGGAGAGGAAGAAATGGTATATTTTTTGACTGAGGTTACGGAAAATGACCTGTTAAATGCAACTTCCGATAACAGTGAAACCTTGCCGAAAAATTCCGCTGCGTTGGAATCTGCAATTCCGAATGGGGAGAGTGCATTGCCAAACAACAACGGAGAGCAGGCAGATACAGAGGGAAAGGAAACGGAAACAGAAAAAGGTACGGAAGGTGCAGAGAGTACGGGAAATACAGAGGAAACCGAACCGGAGCCGGAAGTGAAAGAAGCACCGAATCCGATGATTTCGTATGTGCTGATTGGTAGTCTTGCCTTAATCGTTATCGGAGCTGCTTATTATTTTAAGGTTGTACGCAAGAAAAAAGAGGACTTTATCGAGGACGAAGATGAAGATGAGGAAGATAACGAGGAGTATGAAAACGAAGATGAGGAATCGGAGGAAGATACGGAAGAAGATTTCTTTGACGAACAGGAGGAATAAGGTATGCAGTTGGTGGTTACAGAGAAGCCCAGCGTAGCACAGGCAATTTCCCATGTGATCGGGGCGAAAGAGAGAAAAGACGGTTACATGGAGGGAAACGGATTTCTCGTTTCATGGTGTGTAGGACATCTGGTAGAGCTGGCACAGCCGGAGATGTATTCAGAAGCATGGAAAAAATGGAGCTATGAGAGCCTGCCCATGATACCGGAGCAGTGGCAGCATGAAGTGAAAAAGGAAACAGCAACGCAGTATAAAATCTTGAAAAATCTGATGCACGATACAAGAGTTGAAAGTGTGGTGTGTGCCACCGATGCCGGACGGGAGGGAGAACTTATCTTCCGTCTGGTATATGAACAGGCAGGCTGCCGGAAACCAATGAAACGCCTGTGGATTTCATCAATGGAGGAGAGTGCAATCCGTGACGGGTTTGAAAACTTAAAGCCGGGAAGCGATTATGACAGCCTGTACCAGTCTGCACTTTGCAGACAGCAGGCAGACTGGCTGGTGGGATTAAATGGTACGAGATTATTTACTGTACTGTATGGCGGAAAGGTATTAAAGGTGGGCAGAGTACAGACGCCCACCCTTGCCATGCTGGTAGACCGTGAAGTGAAGATTATGAATTTTGAAAAAGAGCAGTATTACATGGCTCATATTCTGATGGATGGGATAGATGCCATGACAGAACGGATTGACGATAAGGCAAGGGCAGAAAGTATTGCTGCAGCGTGTGAAAGTCAGAGTGGAGTGGTTCGTTCCGTTATAAAGGAAAATAAAAGCGTTGCACCACCAAAACTTTATGACCTTACCACGCTTCAGCGGGATGCCAACCGTATCTTTGGTTTTACTGCAAAGCAGACATTGGAGTACACCCAGAGCCTTTATGAGAAAAAGCTGGTCACTTATCCGAGAACGGACAGCCAGTATTTATCCGATGATATGGAAGAAACTGCAAAAGCGGTAATCGGGGCAGTTTATCAGGCGATTCTCTTTGAGGAACAGACCGGAGCAGAGCCGGATATAAAAAGAGTGTTGAACAGTAAAAAAGTGACCGACCACCATGCAATTATTCCCACCATAGAAATTACAAAGACAGACCTTTCCGCTGTGCCGGAGGGAGAAATGAAAATCTTATCCCTTGTCGCTAATCGTCTGTTATGTGCAACCGGGAAAAAGCAGTTGTATGAAACGGTAAAAGCAGAGTTTTCCTGCGGTGGTTACAGCTTTCATGTATCCGGAAAAACGGTTCTGCAGAACGGGTGGAAAGAATTTGAAGCAGCATTGAAACGTACCTACCGGGTAGAAAAAACAGATGAGGATAAGGAAGAGAAGAAACTGCCGGAGCTTTCTGAAGGCATGACGTTTCCAGTTATCCAGACAAAGGTAACAGAGCATTTCACGCAGCCTCCCAAACATTTTACCGAGGACAGCCTGCTTTCTGCGATGGAACGTGCCGGAGCAGAGGATATGGGCGATGAGGTGGAACGCAAAGGACTTGGCACACCTGCCACCAGAGCTGACATTATTGAAAAGCTGGTCAAAGACGGTTTTGTGAAACGGGAGAAAAAGCAGATGCTTCCCACCGAGGACGGGATGAAGCTCATTACTGTTCTGCCGGATATGGTAAAATCCCCGAAGCTTACAGCAGATTGGGAGAATACGCTGACTTTGGTTGAAAAAGGCGAATACACCATGCAGGAGTTCATGGATGGCATTGAAGATATGGTGCGGGAGCTGGTGCAAACCTACCACAGTATCAGTGACGATCAGAAGTCTTTGTTTGGAACGATGCAGGAAGTGCTTGGAAAATGCCCGAAATGCGGCAGCGATGTAGTAAAAGGAAAATTCGGTGCTTACTGCAAACAAAAATGCGGCATGAATGTGGGTAGGGCAATGGGAGCAACGTTTTCCGATACACAGATGAAAAGTCTGCTTGAAGGGAAAAAGACCCTTGTGAGAGGATTAAAAGGGAAAAAGGGAAGCTACGATGCGTACCTGATTCCGGAGGGAATTGAGGATTATTCTTATATCAAAGACGGAAAGGAAATCAAAGGTTCGCAGTACAAATTCAAGATGGAATTTCCACCGAGAAAAAGCAAGTGAAAAGGAGACAGAAAAATGAATACAGAAATGAAAAAGACCGTTGTTTACAGCACCGGAGATAAAATTTTAAACATTATGAAAGAGCAGGATATGGATATTCCAGAACTTTCTTTGCGGTGCGGTGTCAGGGAAGATGTATTGATGGATATTCTGGCAGGTATCCGGGAAGCAGATATAAGTACGCTCTGCAAAATTGCAGACGGACTGGAGATTTGTGTACGGGAGCTTTGCCCTGATGAAGAAAGCTATGTCGTTCCGGTGGAAAAAGATATCCTTGCAAAGCTCATTGTGATCAGCGAGCTGAAGGAGATGGAATTGGAGGAGCTGATTGGCACAATTCTGGAAAACGGTATCGAAGAACACGGTTTTTATGAATAAGGCGGCGGGGGTTATCCCCTCCGTCATTTTGGAGGAATGCTTATGGTAACAAAATATCAGATGATTTCCTATCTGGCGGAGGATACCGCAAAAGAGATAGCGAAAAACGGGCAGGAGTGGACAAGGTATCTGACTACCGCTGCAAGGCTTTATAAATATCCGTTCAATGAACAGATACTTATTTTTGCACAACGACCGGATGCAACAGCCTGTGCGTCCCTTGAACTATGGAATGAGAAGATGAATTGCTGGGTAAACCGTGGAGCAAAGGGAATTGCCCTGCTGGATACGGAAAATTCCTATACAAGATTGAAATATGTTTTCGATGTGTCCGACGTACATAAGGCAAGGCGGATAGGACGTGATCCGAATTTGTGGGAGTTGCGTGAGGAGCATAAAGAAACAGTCCTGGCACAGCTTGAAAAGACATACGGAGAAACGGATAAAAACAGCTCCTTTGAACAGCGGATAATGGAAATATCCAATCGGATTGCTTTGGATTATTATGAAGAACTTCTGCCGGAAATCGAATATGTGAAAGAGGGCAGCTTTTTAGAGGAACTGGACGAGTTAAATGTAGGTGTCAGGCTTCGTGATACGCTTTCTTCCAGTATTGCTTACACCATACTGTCACGATGCGGTGCAGATATGGAACTGTGGAAAGACGAGCAGGGATTTGAATATATCAGCGACTTTAATACGATGAAAACCCTGTCTGTTGTTGGTACAGCCACCACAGATATGTGCAAGCCGCTTTTAATGGAGATAGGCAGAACCATAGGAGCGTATGACCGCCAGATTGCCCGCAGGAAGGCACATGAAAAAGCTAATGCAGGACGCACACAAACTTCTTTGGAAAATACGGAGAAAGTGCTTGCAAATGAAGCAGATACAGACTATAATGCTTTAAAGCGTGAAAGTGAAAAGGAGCTACAAAACAATCAGGAGATAGAAATACAGAGCAAAAAGGAGGATGCGGCACATGAAACTGACATACGAAAAGAACGGGGATTATCTGATTCCGAACCTGACAGCGAACGAGGAACCGGAGGGAACGCTGACGAAGTACGGTATGATGCGGAAGAACTTCTTACAGGAACACCGGAAAGGGATTTATCAGGGCATGATACTGGCGGGCGAGCTGAAAGCACACTGTCTGGAGATACAGGAGCAGGCAGAGCAGAGAATGGAAGCCCTGAGCGAACAGATGGCGAAAGCAGAGGGAGTGAACGAGGAACTGAAAGCACAGCCGATCAGATGAAGTGGGTAGCGAAGATGAACAACATCAGACATTCAGCGGAGGAGATCGTGCTGACGGAACTGATTTACAGTTAGAAAATGACATACAGGAAGAAGAAATACCAGAACCGGATAGTGGAGAACATTCATTATCCGGTTCTTTTTTTCCGAAGCTGTCTGAAACAGAGCAGGGGGAGGACTTACAGCGTGGTATTTTATGCAGTGATGAGTTCCTGAAGCATAAAAGACCGGAAATAGCTGGGTATTTTCAGATAGAGCAGGATGCAAAGATTCAGGCGGATTATCTGAGAAATTCGTTCCGCATGGAAGAATACACCGAGTTCAATATCGGGGAAATGCGGGGCGGCTACCGTGCCGATGAGGACGGTATTACCTTATGGAAAGGCAATTATCTGACCCGTGAAGCGGAAAGCAGGCTGTCATGGGAGGAAGCACGTTTTCTTGTCAATTCCTATATGGAGGACGGAGTATATCTTCTTCCAGGAGAAACCGCAGAGCGGATTGAAACAGCGGGAATGTACCAGCAGCTTGACTTATTTTCCATGTTTACGGAGCAGGCTGGCAATCTTGCCATGAAACAGGCGGAAACAGTGACACCGATACGGTCAGAAACAAAGATACCGCCGGAGCAGATAGCGGATATTCTGCGGAGCGGCGGAGGCAGGGATAACAGCAGAAAGCGTATCTACACCAAATATCAGCAGGGAAAGACACCGGAGGAGATGGCTGCTTTCTTACAGAAAGAGTATGGAACAACCGGAAAGGGCTTTGAATTTGACGGAAAGCAGTTAGCGGTATGGTTCAATGAGGATGGGATGCGTGTCGGATATGGCACATCGACAGAGCGTCCGGTGCTTCAGATGAACTGGCAGGAGGTGGAAGCAAAAATCCGCTCACAGGTAGTAAACGGTACCTATATGGGAGCAAATGAAGCTTATCTGACTGACGAAGCAGAACGTGACCGGATTGCAGGGCATCTCTTTTTCTTTTTCCGGGATGGCATGGGAGAACTGCCGGAGGAGCTTGGGCTAAAAGCAGGAAATTATCCGGAGGCTCATGCAAGAATGATAGAATACCTTTCTACAAAAGAAGGAGTTGAGCTTGTGGCTTCCCACATGGATCAGGCACTTCATCAGCTTGAAACCGGAGAGAAAAAGCTACGTTTCCGTTCAGTTATGCCAAAAGAGGAGCTGCGGGAGGAACTTGACAATCTGCTGATAGAAAAACAAATCTTTCCAACCGCAGACCATGTGGAAATAAAAAGGGAGGATTTTATTACTCAGGACGAGATAGACCATAATCTTGGCAGGGGAAGTGGATATTCACATGGTTCTTTCCGCATCTATGATTATTTTCAGGAAAAGCATGACAGCAAAGAAGCAGCGGAATTTCTGAAAAAAGAATATGGCATTGGAGGCGGCTCTCATGCACTTGCCGGAGCAGACCATAGCTGGCAAGACCACAACTTTAAAGGGATTGAATTAAAAAAGGGAAATATCTGCGAACCTTATGCGAAAGTGCTGCTGTCTTGGAAAGTAGTCGAAAAGCGTATCCGAAAGCTGGTGGCGGAAGATAAGTATTTATCTCCGGCAGGGAAAGAAGCCTATGCCCGGTACAAAGAGGAAGAAGCACAGAAAGCGCTGGAAAAAGCACAGGCGGTAATAGAACGGAAAACGAAGGTTGCCTGTAAAGAAGCCATTGAACGGACGATTTCGGAAAAATTTGACGGGTATCGTCTGCCGAAAGATACACCGGATGAAGTAATCCGAAAATATGGTAGCGAGCGTGTCAGCTATGTACTTGCCAATACTGTCATGCACCTGACGCACGATGGCAGATTTTCTCCCGACAATAAGGCATGGGCAAAAGAAATAGAACCGTATGCCAAGTATGAGAACCGTGATTTGATTGTTTCTTCCCATCCGGCGGTCTTAAATGGATTTATCAATCAGACAAGACGGTATATGGAGCAGGAAAAGGAGATTGCGGCACAGCAGATTACCATTGACGGGCAGTTGTGTTTAAAGATTGATGAATGGAAGTCGGAAGAAAATAACTATGTGCTTGGAAATTCCATGCAGGACAATGCGTTCTTTTACGTACTCATAAACGAAAATGTCCATTTTGAATATGATTACAAACCGAGCAGGGAAGAAATTGAAAACGATTATTTGAATCTCATTGCAATGGAAGATATAGACCGACACGAAGCGGAGGTATTTTCACGCATTGAAGGAACGGAAGATGTAGCGGAAACAGAATCACGATTCTCAGTTGAGGAAACCAGCGATGCCTTTGAGCCGGGACAGGATTTTGCAGTATGGGATCATGGCAGGGAAGATTATTATATAAAAGAGGACGGTACAATTCCCACCTTTGAAACAAAAGAGGAAGCGGAACACTATCTGCAAAGCATGGAACCGGACACTTCTGGACACGATGTCCAAAAGTCAGTGGAAGAACCTGCCATAGAAAAGCCTGTGAAGCAGCCTGCACCAAAGATTGATAAATCCAATGCGGTCAATTTCCACATTACAGACGATGCGTTAGGAGCAGGCAGTGCGAAAGAGAAATTCCGACGAAATATAGAAGCAATCCGTACTTTGGAAAAGGTGGAGAGCGAGAACCGTATCGCCACACGGTCGGAACAGCAGATTTTATCACAGTATGTTGGCTGGGGCGGGCTTGCCGATGCCTTTGATGAAAGCAAATCTGCATGGGCGGGAGAATATCAGCAGTTAAAGGAATTGTTATCGTCGCAGGAGTACGCTTCTGCAAGGGAAAGCACCTTAAATGCCCACTATACCAGTCCTGCCATTATCCGCAGTATTTATGATACATTAAACCGTATGGGATTTGAAAAGGGGAATGTATTAGAGCCTGCAATGGGTATCGGAAATTTCTTCGGAATGCTGCCGGAGAAGATGCAGGAAAGCCGACTTTATGGTGTGGAGCTGGATGGTATTACGGGCAGGATTGCAAGACAGCTCTATCCGAAAGCGGATATTAAAATATCCGGTTTTGAAAAAACAGACTATCCGAATGATTTTTTTGATGTAGCAGTCGGCAACGTGCCATTCGGACAGTATAAGGTAGCGGATAAACAATATGATAAAAATAATTTCCTGATTCATGATTATTTCTTTGCAAAGACATTAGATAAAGTCCGTCCCGGCGGTGTGGTTGCTTTTGTTACCAGTAAGGGAACAATGGATAAAAAAAGTCCGGAGGTCAGAAAGTATCTGGCTCAGCGAGCGGAGCTTATGGGGGCGGTCAGACTTCCGAATACAGCATTTAAGGAAAATGCAGGGACAGAAGTCACTTCGGATATTTTGTTTTTTAAGAAGCGTGACCGTGTGATGGACATAGAACCGGATTGGGTACATTTATCAGAAGATGCAAACGGTATCGCCATGAATACCTACTTTGCGGAACACCCGGAAATGATTGTTGGGAAGATGGAAATGGTCAGCGGTCCCTATGGCATGGAAAGCACCTGCCAACCGGATGCTACAAGACTGTTTGCAGAGCAGTTAATGGATGCGGTCAGCCGGATTGACGGGGAAATCGAAGCAGTGGAGATGGACGAGCTTGCGGATGAGCTGGCAGATGCCACCATTCCGGCAGACCCGGACGTAAAGAATTACAGCTACACACTGGTGGAAGATAAGGTATATTACCGTGAAAATTCCATTATGAAGCCTGTGGATATGTCAGAATCCATGCAGGAACGCATAAAAGGCATGGTAGGAATCCGAAACTGTACGCAAGAGCTTATCAATTTGCAGTTGGAAGAATATCCGGATACTGTGATTAAGGAAAAGCAGAAAGAATTGAATACCCTTTATGATACGTTCAGCAGAAAATACGGTTTAATCAATTCCCAGACCAACAAAAGAGCCTTTAATCAGGACAGCAGCTATTGTCTGTTATGTTCTCTGGAAAAGCTGGATGACGAGGGAAATTTCAAAGGCAAAGCGGATATGTTCACGAAACGTACCATTAAGAAAGCGGAAGTGGTTACAAGCGTGGATACAGCAACGGAAGCTCTGGCAGTATCTTTATCAGAAAAAGCAAAAGTTGACCTTTCTTATATGGCGGAGCTGACCGGAAAAGAGATTGATACAATCAAAGAAGAACTGACGGGCATTATCTTTCAGAATCCGGTCACAGACAGGTGGGAAGCAGCGGACGAGTATTTAAGCGGCAATGTCCGGGATAAGTTGCAAACAGCGAAGATTTACGCCGAAAACCACCCGGAATACAACATAAATGTGCAGGCACTTACACAGGTGCAGCCCACAGAACTGGATGCCAGCGAGATTGAGGTGCGTATCGGTGCCACATGGGTTGAACCGAAATATATTGAAGATTTCATGCGTGATGTTTTTGAAACACCGCAGCATCTCTTCAACCGGAATACAATGGGGATTCAGTATTCCGATGTGACAGGACAGTGGAATGTAAAAGGAAAAAGTGCGGATTACGGAAACAGTCTTGTAAATATGACTTATGGTACAAACCGGAGAAATGCTTATCAGATTTTAGAGGATTCTCTGAATTTAAAGGACAGCCGGGTGTACGATACCGTGATAGAGGACGGAAAGGAAACGAGAGTCCTGAATAAAAAGGAAACCATGATTGCCAGTCAGAAACAGGAGGCAGTCCGGGAAGCCTTTAAGAACTGGGTATTTGAAGATCAGGAACGTAGACAGGACTTGGTGGCGAAATATAACAAGCTCTTTAATTCTACCAGACCAAGAGAATATGACGGTTCCCATTTGAAATTCCCTGGCATGACACCGGACATCGACCTTAGACCGCACCAGTTAAATGCGGTGGCACACCAGCTTTACGGGGACAATACCCTGCTTGCTCATTGTGTGGGAGCAGGAAAGACTTTTGAAATGATTGCTGCAGCAATGGAAAGCAAGCGGTTAGGGTTATGCCAAAAGAGCCTGTTCGTTGTTCCCAATCATTTGACGGAACAGTGGGCGAGTGACTTTTTGCGGTTATATCCCGGAGCAAATATTTTAGCGGCAACGAAGAAAGATTTTGAGCCAGCCAACCGGAAGAAATTCTGTTCCAGAATCGCCACCGGAGATTATGATGCTGTCATTATCGGGCATAGCCAGTTTGAAAAAATCCCGTTGTCGCAGGAAAGACAGATAGGCATTATCGAAAGACAGATTGATGAGATTGAGCTTGCCATAGAGCAGGCGAAAGCAGATAACGGGGAGCGTTACACCATTAAGCAGATGGAAAAGTCCAGAAAATCCCTTATGACAAGACTGGAAAAACTCAACGATACTTCCCGGAAAGATAATGTTGTAACCTTTGAGCAGTTAGGTGTGGACAGGCTGTTTGTAGATGAAAGTCACAATTATAAGAACCTTTTTCTATACACGAAAATGCGGAATGTGGCGGGCATTGCACAGACGGAAGCACAGAAGTCCTCCGATATGTTTGCTAAGTGCCAGTACCTTGATGAGCTGACTGGCGGAAAGGGCATTACGTTTGCTACGGGTACGCCGATCAGCAACAGTATGACGGAGCTTTACACCAATATGCGGTATCTTCAGTATGGTACGCTTCAGAAGATGGGATTAGGGCATTTTGACAGTTGGGCAGCTTCTTTTGGAGAAACACAGACCGCCATTGAGCTGGCACCGGAGGGAACAGGATACCGGGCAAAGACAAGATTTGCAAAATTCTTCAATCTGCCGGAGCTGATTGCACTTTTCAAGGAGAGTGCGGATATCCAGACACCGGATATGTTAAAGCTGCCTGTGCCGGAAGCAGAATATGAGAACGTGGTGCTGAAACCCAGCGAATATCAGAAAGAGATGGTAACATCGCTGGCAGATCGGGCGGAGGCAGTGCGTAACAGACTGGTAGAGCCGCATCAGGATAATATGCTCAAGATTACCAACGATGGAAGAAAACTGGCACTCGACCAGCGTCTGATCAACGATATGCTCCCCGATGAGGAACATTCCAAAGCAAAAACCTGTGTGGATAAGGCATTTGAGATTTGGGAAGATACCAAAGGGGAGAAATCAGCACAGCTTATTTTCTGTGATTTATCGACACCGAAAGGAGATGGTACATTTAATGTCTATGAGGATATAAGAAATAAACTGATGGAAAAAGGTGTTCCCGCAGAAGAAATCGCCTTTATACATCAGGCAAATACGGAGCTTAGGAAAGCGGAGCTGTTCAGTAAGGTAAGAAGCGGACAGGTTCGTTTTTTATTGGGTTCTACTGCAAAAATGGGAGCCGGGACAAACGTGCAGGACAGACTGATTGCTCTGCACCACCTCGATGTACCGTGGCGTCCGTCTGATATTGAACAGCAGGAGGGGCGTATTTTGCGGCAGGGCAACAGGAATCCAAAGGTTAAGATTTTCCGGTATGTGACAGAGGGAACATTTGACAGCTACTCATGGCAGCTCATCGAGAATAAGCAGAAATTTATCGGTCAGATTATGACAAGCAAATCTCCGGTGCGAAGTTGTGAGGACGTAGATGAAGCGGCACTTTCCTATGCAGAGGTCAAGGCTCTGGCAACGGGGAATCCCTATATAAAAGAAAAGATGGATTTGGATATTCAGGTCAGTAAGCTGAAACTGATGAAAGCCAATCACACCAGTCAGAAATACCGTCTGGAGGACAACATTGCAAAGCATTATCCACAGCAGATAACCATTCTGAAGGAACGGATCAGCGGCTTGCAGGCAGATATTCAGACTGCAAAAGCCAATCTCCCGGCAGACAAGGAACTTTTCTCTATGAAGGTCGGAAACAAGCTCTACACCGATAAAAAAGAAGCCGGAACTGCACTTGTAGAGATGTGCAAAGAAATCAAAAGCGTCAATGCTCCAGCAGTCATTGGAGAGTATGCAGGCTTTAAAATGGCGGTGTCCTTTGATTCCTTTAACCATAAATTCGTTATGAACATCAAAGGACAGCTCAGTCATAATCTGGAGATTGGTGTTGACCCGCTGGGTAACATTTCCCGTATCAACCATGCGTTGGAAGCCATGACAAAGGAACTGGCAGAAGCATCCACAAAGCTGGAGAATGTGGAGCGTCAGCTTGAAACAGCGAAGGTAGAGGTTACAAAGCCATTTGCACAGGAAGCGGAGCTTTCAGAGAAGTTAGACCGCCTTTCTGCCTTAAATTCCCTGCTCAATATGGACGAAAAGGGAGAGGACGGAATAGGTATGGAAGATGATAAATCGGAACTGGGTACAGAGCAGGTGGCAGATGCCAGAAAAACGTATCCCATAGAAAATGCCCGACACAATTATGCTGTGGAAAATGGAAATCCGCAGGGAATGAGGTTCACAGCAGCGATGGCGGATAAGTCGGCACAGAGGGTATCCTTGAAAGAGCGGCTGGCAGAGATGCAGGTACGGGCTGCAGGTGGGAACATGGAAAAAAGTTTGCAGCAAAAGTCAAAGGAACACAGGTTGTCAATATGATAAAAATCAGTTTATAACTATAAATGAGCAAATATCGAATTTTGCACAAACTTATTCCACAAACTTAAAAGCTTCTTCGAATGAGGCGCTGCTTTTTATGAGGCGGTACAG
>ERZ780144.1936-NODE-1936-length-19806-cov-3.495215_pt1 | contig 19806 bp, 19 predicted proteins | sample MGYA00511380_ERZ780144 | MGnify/ENA primary metagenome ERZ780144 (study PRJEB29588, sample SAMEA1965858) | human gut metagenome | biome: human gut; feature: human-associated habitat; material: faeces | place: Denmark | collected 2008/2010 ... | reverse complement strand
AGGTTGTCGCACCTTCGTTGATAACTGCATTGTAGGCAATTTCAAAATCTTCGTCTGATAAAGCCTCAAGCTTATCTTTTACGCTCTCAACCTCAGCACTCCAGGAATCAAGAGCGTGGAAATGCGCAGATGTACCAGGGGTAAGCTCTTCATATGTTTTAGGAACGAGAGCATCTGTAATTGCCTGAATACGCTCGTTGACACGGGCAATCTCTGCCTCTTCAGCTACAATATCATTAAGGTAATCCGCATATGCCCCTGTCTCAGCAAGATATCCGTCAATCATCTCCGTTACAGAGCCACTACTTCCATTGAAAGAGAACTCCTTGGATAGCTCGTTATTGAGGTAATCTCTATACTGCTTAAATTCCTCCATGTTGGAAGGAATTCCGTTATTAAACTCGTATTCTGCGGCGATTTCGTCATACTTTGCCTCTACATACGCTTCAACCGAATCTTTGAGCTTGTCCGTGATATCTACCGCATCGTCATAGATATCATTGTTCATATTGTTTTCTTTTGCCAGCTCATTTTGCAGATCAAGCAATCGATAATAGTAGTCTACAACCGCATCCATATTTGTATGGTCGGTGTCCCAGCCAATAGGCTCAAGCTCTTTGCCCCATGTACCATCGTCAAAGTATTCACCCATAACCCGCTCAGCGGTCTCATATGCGGCGACAAACTCATCAATCCCAGTACGGCCACTCATATCAATAGTAATCTCAGACCCGCTCCAACCGCTGTATGTGGTTGCCTGTAGCGCATCTGTAGCGGCATCTCGCTTTTGCTTTGCGGCGATATACGCAAGTTCCAATTCGGCCTGAGCTGCTTTATTCAGCTCATCAGTGTAACCTTGTGTACCGGCTTTTAAGCCCTCCAGAACGCCTGCTTTCTCACCAAGGGCATCTGTCACATTTTCAACCGCAGCTTGGAAAGCGGCCTCTTCCTCAGCGGTTCGATTAGTTATGTTGGCATATTGTAGATACTCAGAGTAGGCGCTTTTGAAAGCAGCAGTAGCATCAAGTACCGCGTTTTTCTCTTCAATAGTTGCTTCTGCAAGTTGGATCGTCTCTTCTCTGGCCTGTTCCATTCCACTAATCACAGTGGAGATAACTGTTGCGGCGGTAGTCAGCGCCACAATAAGGAAACCAATAGGATTTGCGGCGATTGCAGCGGACAATGCCTTAAACGCACCAGACAGGCTGAACGTGGCAGTTGTAGCACTGGTTTCCGCAGCAGTAAGCCCCATAGTAGCCAAGGTCTGCGCCGCCTGCTCCGATGTAAGACCACTTGCCATTAGGATTGCCATTCTCTGTTCATTTGTCAGCGCCTTATTACTGATGATAAGGCGTAACTGGGAGGCATTCAGACCATCCGTAACAGAAAGCAATTTCTGGAACTGCTCAAAATTCAATCCCGTACTACTTGCCTTACTCAACATATCAAATGCAGTGGAAAGCTTGGAGATATTGGCATACGCACTTTGCGCATGAGAAGAAATGAATGTGAAACCTTTCATAACACCAGCAGCCGCAAGCCCAGCCAGCGCAATTTTGAGCAAATTTGTATTGTCAATAAACTCCACAAGAGCGGTGCCGGCCTGGACAATCGTCCCCAAGAACTCGGCATCAAAGGTATTCATGCTCAGGGACTCAAAGGAGGCTGTAAACGCATTGATTTTTGCCTGCAAGCTGTCTTGGTACGCTCCAAACTTCTGTATGGCTGTGCCTGCGCTGTCAGCAGCAACACCAGCGTATTCCAACGCAGTTCCATAGTTCTCCATGAGTACGAGGAAATTTTCTTGTTGTCTTACGCCGGCAAAGGCATTTGCAATTGCGCGCTTGTCGATATTAGTGAACTGATCCCACTTTGCATATACATCATCAAGGACATCGCTGAAGTTACGGAACTCATCCTCGCTATCCCTAAGAGCAATCCCAAAATACTTTAGAACGCTCTCAACATCACTGAGATCTTCTCCATCCTCGCTCATAAAATTTCCAAGCTTTACATTACCCATACGGGCAAAAATTGTCTTGAAGCTCTCACCAATTGTTTCAGCAGACTTCTGTGTAACCTCCTGTACCGTCGCCAAATACCCCAGTAAGCGATCCATGCTCACCCCGGAGATACTTGCGCTATTGGCTGTACGAGACATGGCTACAGCGAGGTCAGAGGCCGTTACAGCGGCTTGTAGGTCAATAGCAGTCAATCTATCCACGATGCCCGCTACTTCCTCTACGGTCATCCCATAGCCTTTCATAGCACTGGTTAGGTTTTTGGTAGCTTCAGCGGAGTCCATAGCACCCACCTTGGATAGAATCATTGATTGCTCAATTAGGGTAGCCGCCTGCTCTGTACTCATGCCCTGTCTCAACCATTCGCTGGACGCATCCAATACCTCACCTGTTGTGGCACCAAGTTCCTTTGCAAGTTGGTTATACTGATCCACCAGGAGTTTTGCACCCTCATAGGAATCTCCAGTGACCATACGGAGGTCTGTCAGCTTTTGGTCAAGCTCCGTAGAGGTGGTAATCATCTCTTTTGCCGCCCGCTCCAAGCCAAGGATAGCCTGGTGCAACAGTGTTACACTGGCAACCGTAGCAGATGATTTGCGGTTGATATTGTCCATACCATCAGCAAGTGTATTGAGGTCTCCAGCACCGTCCACCTTGGCATCCACATCAACAGATGCACCCTTGTCTGATACGGATTTTAGTGTCTTTCGCAATGCGCTTGTATCAACCGTCGCTTTCAGCGTGATACCGTCTGCGCCGACTGCATTTAGGTCAGACTTGATATTTTTCCTTGTCTTGGATCTATCCAATCTCCCAATAATTGACAAGAACAACTTGTTAAAAGTGGACAGGTCAGATTGGAGCTGGTGTCGGCTCTTCGCCTTGTCCAGTTTGGCCGTAACTGGTACAGTCAGCTTCTCACCCATAGATTTCAGCTGGCTTTTCATAGATACAATTGATTTGGCCTCATCAATTATTGCACTAATAAGAACTTGTAGATCATCAAACATTCACATCACCAGGCTTTCCAGAATCATTATCTATATTTCTTTTGATGGAACTCACACACTGCATAAATGCAGCTGCACTAATTCCCATTTTCTTGAGAACGAGCGGGATAGCTTCTGGATTGAGCAAATGTTTATTATCCGTACTGATTTCCAGTAAGTTTTTCCCGCTTATACCAGTGAACGCACCTGTCATAGATAACTGATACAGTCGTTCTATAAATCCCGTTCCCGTGGTCTCTGCTGTGCGGAAAACGGTATCGTTCTTATCGAGCATTTCTTCAATTTTCTTGTTGCCGCCCATTGCTCTCCAGGCCATCAGGTTTTCATTCCCGAAAAGAAATCGAGCCGTATCCCAGAACAGTTGTGGATCTGAGATACCACCCCGGAGCTGGGTATGTAGTTCCATCGCTGCAAATGGGATTGATCGTATCTTTTTCTCCAATTTTATTCCTCCTTACCGTCATGCAAGTCCCAATTTATAACATTTATATTCCTCTTCATTCTCCAGTCGGCTAAACTCTGCAAAAATGGCTTCATTCTGCTCCACATCGTGGAGAAATGTTTCCAACTGATATAGCATTTCCGGGATGGTGAATACTCCCTGCACAGTATATTGGGCATTCTGTGATGTGCCTTGCATAATGCCCACCTGCATCCTGACGGATTTGTTGTCGTAACGCTCCAGCTTGCACACACATGGTGAGATTTTTTTGTGAGGCGCTTTTACAATTGACCACTCATAGGGCTTTCTTAGTTTTTGGTTGAAGTTTTCCATGCGCTTACAAAGCCCGCTTTTTTTCGCATGGTCTGAGCATGTCATCAGCATCAAATTTGACACCCGATTATTCTGTGCGTCACCATCAAGGTGGTCAACCTCATACCCCAAATCAAAATACGCATTACGGAGACGTTGAATTTTCTTGGAAAGTGGTTCGGCTTCCGATGGTTCACCATACAACTCTACCGCCAAAATGATGTGGTGTAGGTATTCGACTCGATTGCCAACTGGAAGACACAACCTACGATCCCGTGCCTGAAGACTGATATTATCACCGTGCTCTTTCAAAAACTTGAAAAGCCACGGAGAATAATCTGTATAATTAACGCTCCCATTTTTGCGATTGATAATTGTGATACTGTCGCCACGCCGGACAATCGTATTACTGCCTATAACATCCGCATACTGGATAGCAAGTTCGCCTGGCACCCATAAGCTGGAAAGTCTCATGTCATATGCTCCGTTCCATGGTTTATGCTTTGGTTTAGTTGCGCTCCTAATTACCTCATCCAAAGGAGTACCGCTAAATACACTTACCACATAATAATACAATGCAACACTGCGTCTATCTGGAGTCGTTACTCTAAATGCTTTGCTGATTGTGCATCCTTGCTGGAGCAGTTCTACGATTGTGTCAAGGATTGCCTTATTATCATCGATACAGCATGTATTTTGCTCCCGACACCAAATTAAATCGTCATCGTTGCCTTTTACAATATACGACACAGCGAGATAGCATCCGCCGTTAGGCTTAATACGATAGAGTGCGTATTTATATTTCTCGTAAATCATTTCGACTTCACCATATTCACGTTCCAACTTATCCCGCAAACAATATCGTTCCCGTTTATCCAGGTAGCCTGGTTCCTGAATGTTTTTAATTGCCATACTTACTGAACACTCCCTTTGCCTTAGTAAATTAAACAGCCTTTCATCTCCATGGCGAAGAACCCATTGATATCTGGCATACTGGGTATTACTTATACCTGTAAGCGCCAACATATCTTCTCGATTAAAACTGTATTGCTTTCTGCATTTCTCCGCCAGTTGCACCCGCTCGATAGAAGATAGCGCTTGATCTGATAATTGACCCTTAATATCCTCTGGTATGGTGTAACGCTTCCATCGGCTACGTCGTTTCTTTTTAACTTTGTCCATATACCTCCTGTGTTGTGTATGGTTAGGAGTTGCTTACAGCACACAACCTTACCATTATCAAATTTTGATACTCCGATTGTGGTTTTACTCTCGAATATGTTTTAATTTGCCACAACAGGCCGTTCTTCATCGGGTTGTATTCGGATTTTCCCCTCAACGGCCAAAAGAGGCCGTAAAATCGTTGAACAAGGATATTTCCCCGAATTTTCCATAAGTAAGCTACTACTTTTAGAAAAGTTTTTCTTATATTCTCTAATCTTTTGCTTTTACGATTTCAATTTTTGAATGTCGTTCATCAACGCACTCTTTTACATGTGCTTAGGAAGGGGGGCTTCCTAAATCTCGCCATCTATCCACGAATTTAACAGCTTTTTCATTCGCGGGGCGGGAATATATATCCATATTTCTTCACCATTGCGGATTGCAGAACGCCATATCCACTGTATCAAACAGCTGAGCGAAAATAGATCGTTATTGATTGCTATCGGTTTCCCATCTTTATCAGACCTCTTAGCAAAATACTTGTCATAGGACGGATTGGAGTTCATGCAAAAGACATAGGCCAAATTATGCCTATCTTGATATTCATTCGATGCCCGCGCATTTAATGGTAAGAAACATTCAATCCTAACTTGTTTAGCTTTACTGGAATTGTCCGGTGCTTTAGGTTTTGGGTACTCTCTTGTAAAACTGGTGTATCCTTTCCCTTTGAGCTGTGACTTGTATGCCTCTTTACATGTCCACAATATATCATGTGCTTTTGCATGTCTGATGTTTTGGAAGTAGTTATATAGATCGTTTTTGAGTGATATCGACAGAGGCGTTTCCTTGCCTTTACGCATCAGTCTATCTTGACCTCTTGAGGATAGTTGAGAGTTTTTATAGTGATCCAATGACTGTTCGATATGGATAAGTTTTCTGTACTTCTTCCGTTCCGGTGCATCTGAAGTATATGGGCATAACTCATAGCCGTTTTCCGTCTTAACAACACTTTTCTTCTCATAATTAAGTCCGTGATAGTCAAAGAAGGGCTTCAAGTAACTGCCTTCAAATAGATATGTAAGGACAAATACTTCATCAAAATATTGGAATATTTGCGGAGGAAACTCCCAAAGCAATAGGCAATTATCCAGCCATATCAAATTCCCGCTCCTTGCAAGACGCTCCACCTCGTTAAATACCGATCCTGGATATGAATTATTGCTAATCCACTGTACACGGCCATAATCATCAATTCTGATATACCCGCCGTCAATCAAAATTTTAATGTTTGACTCATATTTCCCCGATAATTTATTAGCCTTACTTTGTGTTTCGTTAAAGTCTACAAGGATATTGATCGTCTCATCCAGCACAAGTACAGGCCGTGATTCTTTGAGCAGCTGCATGGTTTCTTCGTTTGCATTAGCAAAAGTAGAATGTGTTAGAGCGATATCATCTCCATTTGCAAGGAGTCGATTAAATCCGTTTAGCTTACGACCATCTTCAAATTGTGGTGTCTTAAAATTACGGCTGCCTTTGGTAGCATTTACAATTCGCTTGATTTCATCCAAAAGAGGCGTAACATAAATAAATTGCTTCTCGTTGTTTTTACAAAATTGCTCTATCGCCCATGATGTTTTACCGTGGCCGCACGGTGCATCAATAACTGCAATTGCTATTATCAGTCACCCCTTTTCTTATTCCATGCGATGATAAGGCATTTTTCCATCAAAGAGTCCGTTTCCGTTGGATCTTTGTGCAAATCAAATTTATTGACTCGTGCAACATCTTCAATTTCTTCTATGTCAAGTAAGAGCCAATTATCGACCAGCTCGTCAATTAGACCGTCTCTCATTTTTGCAACCTTCCTTTGTCCACATATGGTTTAGCTGTTCCGTTTTTCGTAATCTGCCATGTATTTTGTCAGTCTGTCTAACCTTTCACTCGCTAAGGCAATTCTATGGTTTACAAACCGTGATAAAGTCTGATCTGAGATACCACATACTTTTGCTACATACATGTTTTTAAGTCCCCATTTCTCCATGAATGCCTTTGTTTCATTGGCGATGCTCTCTTGCTCCTGTAACATATCTTCACTCCCTTCGATTTCATATTTTTAGGCGTAGGCACAAAAAAGCAGACTACACAATAGGGGGGGGATAACCCTACCCTAAAATGTAATCTGCTTGCTGTATGCGTCTTTCCACCCTTGGATACAATACGGCAATAACAGACTACATCTGCCCGCCGCTACATGCGATCCAAGGCTAATCACAAGACACCTATTCAATTTTTGCGCATCACTCTACACTTATAATATAGCACTATCTTCTCGGTTTGTCAAGAATTATTTTTGCATACTGCACTATTAAACATCGAATTTTAAGGATAAAAATATGCAACTTAGATATATTTAGCCTTTTTATTTCCTGACTGTTTTCAGCTCCACACCTATTCCAAAAGTAAACCGAATCACGCTATCTTTGATCCCAGACATGAACACGCTCCCAGCCATTGCACACATAGCAGTAAACACTTTTAGCTCCTGCCCACGCAGAGAAGCCAGCCGACGAATTTCCATCGTGATAATTGCATTGGGGTGGGAGCTGGACACCGGCTCTATATCTACATCTACGACTTCCATACTGTTTGCTTTCATCCATCGTGCGGCCAGGGATACTTTCTCATGCCGCTGCACCTTCGATAGATCAGCAACCCTTCCACTAAAAAACTCATTGTCCGTTAGAATCCTATCCAGTTCTTCATCTGAAAAGAAGTCTCGCACATCCACATCCGCTTCACGGGACTGCTTGATTTTTTCCTGATACTCCGCCTCTGCCTTTTCCTTGGCCTGGGCAATACGAGCGGTTAAATCCATCCGCAAATCCTCCACTCATCTAAATATGCGTTCTTTTGCTACTTGGAGAGAACAATAATCTTCGATAAAAACTTCTATCTCTTCTCCTGTGTCCGCCTTTCGTACTATCTCGCCAGCAAGTGCGTTGAAATCTCCTATAAGTACATCATCTATTTCCAGATTACATCCACTTAATAGCTCGAAATAGCCATATTCTCCATCACTATTCTTGAAGATGTAAAGCCCTCTTGCATGATTTGTTCCAATTATTACGGCTTTCATTTTCTGCCCGCCTTTCTGTCCAATCTCTTATATATTATTGTAGGCTATCCGCCAAGGTTTTGCAATCCGCTTTCTTTAGTATTAAATTTGACCTCATTTGAATTAGTATTAAAAGTTATTGACTTGAGTGCCGATATGGTATAAAATATGAGTATCAAATCTAACGATGGTCAAATTAGATATAAAGAGAGAAGGGACAGCATGATATATGGATATTGCCGTATCTCCACGGCTAAGCAGTCGATTGAGCGCCAAATAAGAAATATTAAGGCTGCCTATCCAGAGGCGGTCATTGTACAGGAGATTTTCACCAGGACGCGAATAGACCGCAGAGAGTGGCAGAAGCTCTTTTGTAAGGCAAAGGATGGAGACACTATTGTTTTTGATAGCGTTTCCCGAATGAGCGGTAACGCTGAAGATGGGTTTGCCGCTTATGAAGAACTCTATAATCGTGGGGTCTCTCTTGTTTTTCTTAAAGAGCCACACATCAATACAGACACATACAAGCAGGCTTTAGAAAACAATGTCAAACTAACAGGAGGCAATGTCGATTATATTTTAGAGGGTGTCAATAAATACCTAATGGCTCTTGCCAAGGAGCAGATCCGGCTTGCCTTTGAGCAATCAGAAAAAGAGGTGGAGGACTTACATCAACGTACCAGGGAGGGCATAGAAACAGCCCGCTTGAACGGTAAACAGATCGGACAGCGCCCAGGGGCAAAGCTAACTACTAAAAAGAGCATAGCAGCAAAAGAGGTTATCAAGAAACATTCTAAGGATTTTTGCGGTACACTGGATGATAGTGAAGTAATGACGCTAACAGGATTATCCCGTAACACCTACTATAAATATAAGCGGGAGCTGCGGGCAGGAACATAGCATCCATCTAAATAAGAGAAGCGGGAGCATTACGCCCCCGCTTTTGCTTTTATCTGAATAAGTCGGCCACGTCTGCGGCAAAACTCCGCGCCATTTCTTCCCCAAAGTCATCAAGGCGATCTCCTACATGGCATTCATATGTCTCCCAGAAGTCAGCGGCTTTCCCATCATTCTCTTCAGAAACTTTTTCGTATCGTTTTAGAACAGCATCCATAAATCCCATAGGGTCTCTTCTAATTAAATCTGCATCGCCCTGTTTTGCATATCCATGCTCTCTTAATATTCTTTCGATACGGACAGCTGGATTCTGTGCATTGAACATATGTTTCTCACCTCTTGGCTATTTATATATGTCGCCACGATTGCCGGCGGCCACTACATAGACAACCAGTTCACCATGATCTACGGTATAGATGATACGGTAGTCCCCTACGCGGAGGCGGTAATATCCCTCATGTCCTTGTAGCCGCTTACGGTCTCCCATATTAGGCAATCCCTCAATAGCGGCAACAATCCGCCGCTTCTCGTTTGTAGGCAGTCTATCAATGAACTTTTTAGCTGGCTTTTTGATAATGATACGATACATCAGGCAAGCCCCCATTCCCGTTTGCAATCCTCCAGAGCAAAGCCCTGGTCTTTGTCCGGGTCGGGGTCGTTCTCATAATCGTTCAGCAGGTGAGCACAAAAAGCATCGTCCGCCGCTTCGTCGGCACTGATACCCTGGACATAGGCCAACACATAGCCCAGCTTATAGTCCGGTAAACTATCTAAAAGCGAGATAATCTTGTCACGGTTACTCATCATGGCACCCCTTTCAAAATAGATTAGCTAATTCCTTACTCGTCACCTTTCGTATCGGGCACATATTCCAGCAGATCACCAGGTTGGCACTCCAATACCTCACACATTTTCGCAATGGTACGGGTATCAATATCGCCGCCCTCTTTGATTTTTCGGAATGTGGCTTGGCCTATGATGCCGTCTCGTTTAACGGTATAGGATGTGATTCCTTTCTCATCCAGACGTTTGAGCATCTTATTGTAGACAATAGGCATTATATCCCAGCTTCCTTAATTTTAGTGCGCCCACTCCTTGATGGTAATAGTATATCACATCCTTTGTCACTAATTCAAGTGATAATCTTGCACAAATATAGCGTCTCATATTTGTCACTATTTCTGGTGATATTTTCGTTGACTGTCACTAATAATAGTGATATACTATACTCAGAAAGGGAAAGGAACACCGGCGAAGGTGGACGGGTAACAGCAAGAACACCACATAAGAGCGGGAAAGGATTCGGTAAGCCGACCCCGTGAGGCGCACGAAAAGTGAACAAAGCCTCCCGCCGCCAGGATCATCCCTAAAAATGAAGGGAGCATCTACAATGAGTGTAAACGAGATGGACAGCAAAATTAAGGAACTGCGGGAACTGCGCCGTATGGCTGATGAGCTGGCCGCAGAGATCGAGGCCATTCAGGACAGCATCAAGCAGGAGATGACCGCCCGCGAGGTTGACGAGTTGAGCGGTTCCGACTGGAAGGTTACGTGGAAACTGGTCAAGAGCCGCCGCTTTAATAGCACTGCATTCAAAAAGACACACGCTGACCTGTATGACCAGTATTGCAGTGAGACAGCAACCCGCCGTTTCACTGTCGCATGAGAAAGGCCGCTTGTCTAAACGCCCTGGAAAAGCAATAGACAAGCAGCCCCAGCCCGCCGGGGCGGGTCAAGAATAGTGTACCACGATCCGCCCCGCCTTACAACTATAACTTGGAGGTTACAACCATGATTAGAGAGACACTTGATATCAGCACTATTGATTATAAGGCACGGAGCAGCAAGCGCACCCGCATTTACTTCCCTTGCGAGATTAAAGACAGCATTGCAGACTGTGCATTATCAGCGCTCGCCGCCAATGGCCTGGACGCTGTAGACGCGGAAGAGATTAAGGCATATCTTGTGCCGCACATCTCCGCCGATCATCTGTCTGCCGGTCTGGTGGTCAACATCATCACCAAAGGCGGGGCGCACATCACAAGCAAGATTATTATTGACACGCACAAAGAGCAGCTCGAAAAGCTACTTGCAGGATATCTTGTAGAGGGCGGTGCCGGACTGTCTAAGGAATACGCAGACCTATTCACTGAACAGTTTTTCAAATATCGCCGTGCAAAAAGAGAGATTGAAGCCAAAGAAAGAGCCGCCCGACTTGATTACATAACAAACTTACTTAGGCAAGGATACACCCCCGAACAAGTCATTATCACTATGCAGGAGCGGGACAACAACCGAAGATAAGAGAGAAACAGCGCCGGAGGGCAACACCCCCGGCGCTATCTCTGTACCATACGGGGCGTGTTTACATTTCTACAGCCTCATCAATTTCTGTATAATTGCTTAGTACCCCCTTCTCCACGCCTCTACTCTTTTTTTAGGGGGGGGATAGGTTTACATTCTGAGTTTTTGTGGCACTTGCTCATAATTGCATCATCGTAATTTTTTATGAGACTATCTCAGTAATTTAGCACCTATTTTCAGAGGAATAAGAGAATCTAACGCAGGTACACAAATTCTTACACAAGCGGTTTTCGGCATAAAACTGTGAGATTATCTGTATGATTCAAGCACACTGTTGAACAGCGATACCAGCTCTCCACGGCTAATAGGGGCATCTGGAACAAACTCTGTGCTATCCTCAATCCAGCCAAGGGCAACCGCAGTTTCTACCGCTTGCCTTGCCCAGCCAGTATAGGTTATGTGTTTCAACTCACATTCTTGTTGCTCCACAAAGCGGCTAAGGACAGTAATGGCTTGCGTCCAGGTGACAAGCCCATCAGGATCATACCTGCCACCACCAACACCGCTAACAATGCCAGCATGACCAATCGTTGTTACGGCCTGGTAATACCATACGTCGGCACTCACATCAACAAAAAGGGGTTGTCCTTTCTCATAGTAGGAAATACTCTCGTCTGTGAGAAGTCGATATACGATAGTGGCAAGCTGCGCCCGCGTCAGGGGATCTTCCTCATGTAATTGCCCATCTCCGTACCCGGCCAAAACCACCGAGCGGGAAGTATCTATTACGGCATCACCACAGACAAGCGCTGGAGCGGGGGGTTCTTCTTCTGGCTGCTGGATACCCTTATCTGGCTCAGAGGGGTGCTGTACAGGCTTATGCGGCCTCGAAGGAGTGTAGTCATCCCCATTGTTGGAATCGTCCTCTACGGGCTTTTCTGGCTGCTCTGCGCCGCCTTGATCGCTGTCTGATGTCTCCCCATCGTTGTCATTATCAGTTGGGGGAGTATGGTCTTCGGGCTGTTGGCTACTCTCCCCGCCCTCGGTAGGAGGCACGACATCTGGAATCTGCTCGCCCTCGTTTTCACCGGCTTCTGGATTGTCTGGCTCTTTGTCGGGAATAGTCCCCTCACTGTCTCCGTCGCCATCAGGAATAGTAGAGTCATCACCTGGAGCGGGATGATCATCTCCATCCCCCGGCAGAGTATCACCCTCGTCTGAAGATGTAGGAGGTGCAAAATAGTCTTTGGCTTCCTCATCCGTAAGGAAGATTAGCCTTATAAGATCTGTTTTTTCCACCATTGGGAGTGGAACCTTGTCGCCAGTAACAGCATCATAAAGTCCAGCGCCATCATACTCGCTATTATAGATAGTTAATACTCCGGTTGAGTATATATCATCTCTTTCATTTTCAGTGCAGTCATTATCGGCAATGGTGCAATTATCAAGCGTTAGATTCCCTGTGTTGTAAATCCCGCCACCTAAACTTGACACATTTCTTACAATCATAGTGTTCTTTACAAGCAAAGTTCCATAATTATTTATCGCCCCGCCTCTTGAACTGGTGTTATTTTCGGTGAAGATGCAACTTTCTACAGTGACATTTGCCCCTTCGTTAATATTTAATGGACATTCTACACTTTTGGTAAATGTACAATTTGAGAGAGTGACATTCCCAGAAAACACATTTACCAGAAAAGAAAAGTTGTTTCCATCACCAATAAATTTACAGTTTTCAAGTAGAGTACAAGCGTCTGGTATGGTTTCAATGACAACGGGTACTGTTTGCTCACCACTCTCAATAATGGTTACATTGGCTATGCTTCCCCCATTGTAAGATACAGATAGAAGTGAATTAGTAAATCCTTCTGAGCGCACTAAAGTCACTTGTTTTGAAGGAGTGAAAGACTCTCCATCAAGTGTGATTGTTGCAGAAACAGCGATTTTGTCTCCTTCCTCTGCATTCTCAGCAGCTTCGATTAGCTCATCCAGAGAAGCAACTACCGCAATAGGAGATGCTTCCTCTTGTGGCGGTGCTTCGCCCGTTGTAGTTTCTATGGCATGAGCGGGAACAGACACCCCCGCAATTAAAGTCACTGATAGCAATAATGACAACAGTTTCTTCACTCTTAAACGACCTCCTTGATCTGTGCGGCTTCATGGTTCTGTAGAAAGAGCGCTACCATTTCATTGACTGCTGCGGCCTCTCTGTCAGTAAGCCCAGAAATATCAATCATTCTGCGCCCCTCCACACACAAGAGGTAGTCTGTGGTTGTACCAAGAACCGAAGCCAAACGGATTAAGGTTTTAGGCTGGGGGAACCGGATATCTGTCTCGTATGCGGAAATCATGCTTCTGGTGACTCCTACACGCTGAGCAAGCTGGCCTTGTGTCATATGTCTTCCCTCCCTGAGATCCTTTAGCCTGACAGAAAAATACAGCATTTGACAATACGCCCCTTTTTACATGAGCATACCGCAAACGCTGTTGCAAACGGAAACCTCTTTGTCGCTTTGAGTTGCCTTTCTCCAAAAGAATGGTATAATTAGAATACTCGGACAGAAGAATGAGGTGGAACGCTGTGACCATAAACAAATCAAAAATAAAGCTTTTACTCCAACTTGTATTGATTCCCTTAATTCTTACAGGCTGTAACTCTACAAAATATCAGGACGCTGTTGATAAAATGGATCAGGGTGATTATCAAGCAGCGCTGGAAATTTTTGATGATATGCCCAATTATGAGGATTCATCTGATAAAGCATCTGAATGTAGATACCAATTAGGAATTGAGGCAATCGCTTCAGAGGATTGGGAGCTTGCCATAGAATACCTTTCTAATCTCGACTACGAGGATAGTGCTGATCTATTAGAAAAAGCTACGCGGGAGAAGGGAATGAGCGAAAATGCAGATAATGAATTTTTATCTGCATTAGAAACTTCTATTCTCGACAGAATAGACAGTGTCAGTAACGAGAACTATGACAATAAAACCATTGTAAATACCGAACTGGTATATGTTGAGGAATATAAGGATGCCACTTTTTTTGACGAAAATCTCAAAGAGCTTGCCATAAAGTACATCGACGGTCTAAATATGCAAAAAGAGGCGCTTGGCAATGAGAATTTCTCTGAAGTGCAAATCGAGTGGCAAAGGGGAATTGTTGCCAGATATGAGGTTTTGCGGGATCTATATGAGCAATATGATTTTCTGAGCGACAATACAGATTTTGTTGCTATTTATGTATCCGCATGTGAAGACCAAGAAAACTTGCTTCGTGCGTATGAGGTATTAGACAATGACATTGCAGAGCAAATGAATTCCGATAGTTTTCAGTGGTACATCGCTGGTAATCAAATCTATTGGACACTGAATAACAACACAAATTACACATACAGCACCACTTTTAATATTACTTTGTATGACGCAAATGATGTAGTCTTCGATGAAGCGACAGACTATATTGAGAACATTCCAGCCGGCAGTAGCTATACAGTCTCTTTTTACATAAGTGATCCGGGTAAAATTAGTAGTTTTGATTGGAATAACTACTACGATGCAATATATGAATAAAGATGCGGACACCTGTTCTTGAATGGGCAGGTGTTCCTTCTATATTTTCTCAATAAAATAGAGGACAAGCGGTAAAAGTGGCTTGTCCCCTTGTGTGATATAGGTTGGTTTTTGTTGTTTCTACCTCTCTAATTGTGGGCGGTTATTTCTGTAACTGCGTCCTCGATCTCATCTGCGGTCACGGCAGCGGTATTCGTCACGCCTGCCGCCACGTCTGTCTGCGCCGCGGTATAGGCATAGGTGATGATGACCTTGTCGCCCACTCCAATGCTGGAGATGGTGTAGCTGCTGTCGCTGAGGGTATGATCGATGTCCCCTACCCGGATCACCGTGCCGGCGCTCCACAGGGTGTCTTTAATCGTCACATCAGTCAGGGGCGCATTGCCGGTATTGCGCACTGTGATCGTGTAGTGGATCTGCTCTCCCACACGGACAGATGCCTCCTGAGCTGTTTTCTCCACCGTCATGGCGGGTGCCGCCGCAGTAAGTCTGTAGGTGTAGGTGGTGCTGGTCCCCGCCGTCAATGCCGCCCCGGCCACGGGGGACTCATCATCCCACGCGCCGCTCAGGATGTGCGCTGCATCAGGCTCAACTTTTGTGGTGTCAGGAATATTCGTCAAAGTCGGCGCGGGGCTGACCTCGACCCATTGGTCAGAGGTCTCATCATATTCCGACAAATGATAGACCTGTTCAATTTCCGTGCTTCCGTTTGCCCAGGTGCCCCCCACGACCTGATAGATCACTTGGGCCTGGTACTGATCCGGGGTACCGTCGCCGCCATCTTCGCCGCCGACTTTGTCCACGGCGTAATACAGCTTCAGCGTCACGATATCTTCCGGCTTCTCAATTTTGGTCAGCGTACCGGTCGTATTGGAGAGCGCAGGGTCCAGACAGTACCCCTCATACACTTTTGGGGTGGCCGTTACCTCTGCCCCGATCGCCCCGGAGAAGCGCTCCGTCTCCGTCGCGGACACAGGATAAGTTCCATCGTCGTTTGCCTTGTAGTGCTCCACGACATACAGAACATTGCCGGGGACAATGGGGGTGGTGCTTTTGGCAAAGGTATAGGTGTACGTCACATCATCGGTCCCGGAAACTGTGGCAGGAGGCGTGGTATCCCAGCCGCCCTGCGTTCCGTCCGTGCCACCATAGCCAGCGTCCGGCTTCATTCCGGTGGGGGCTGTCAGGTAGGCGCTGCCGTTCATGTCCCACTTGCCGTCCTTCATCAGCGTCACATAGGTGACTTTGGCGGCGCTGGTGCCATCCTCCCAGGTCCCGTTTACCACCTGGAAAGTCACTTTCTTCTGGTACTTGTCCGGGACACCGTCGCCGCCGCCATTCTCGCCGCCGACTTCATCCAGGCTGTAAACCGCCGTGATCTCCACATTGCCGGTGAGCGTGCCGGAGGTCGCCCCCTTCACCGTGTCTTTGGCATAGCTCTGACCTTTATATGTGATCGAGTCAGGGATCTGGTCGCTCACATCATAGGGAGACCCCTTGGACATCTCTTCGCTGACATAAGAAGTTTGGATCTCCGTTTGATCCGCATCATCCATCACATACTTGACGGTCACCGTGTACTGGTCCTCACAGGCCACCTGGAACGTGACCGCCTCTTTGCTCCCGCTTTTCAGCTTCCAGCCGTTGTGATACACATAAGTGACTGTGGCCGTATCTTTCGCGGGGGTGTGAGTCGCACTGGTGGTCTCATTATACGCCGTCACGAAGCGCTCAGAGGAAATGGTGACCGTATATTCCAGATGGCGGTCCACCACCCGGGAGGATGTGGTATAATCCCCTGCCGTCAAGGTCATCGGCTGAGAACCTGCATGGCCCGCGGCCTGGTTGGTGCAGCTCACGGTGACTTTGATGCTGTTCAGAAATTCAGGCGTCCCGGCCTCCACCCACTTGGCGGTCAGGGTCAGATCGCTGCCGCGGATGACGACCTTTCCGCCTGCGTCCACCTTGGAGCCGTCCTCATATCCTGTTCCGGAAATGGTCCAGCCGTCGAAGACATAGCCCGTAGCCAGCGCGGCCTGGACCGCCTCGTCAGAAGGAATGGCGGCTTGGACTTCCTCATTGCGCTTCAGACCGGTCTGAGTTTCAGGAACATCGTACTCAGTCAGTGCCTCGCTTTGGTCGCCCCAATCATACTGGATCTGATAGGTGTTCTCATCTTCCTTTAACTCCAGCAGCAGATAGAAGGGATAAATGGTGTTCCCGCCTAGATAGCTGTTGCTCCAGTTGGCTTCACTAGGTTTTGAGGTGGGATAGTTTCGGCCTAAGCCGCCGACATTGCGCCAATGATCAAAATCATTTTCGTCAATGGAAACGTGCGTTACAGCGGAATAATCCCCGTTTTCGTCCGGCTCGATGGTGACAGCGTCACCATATTCGACCACACCGCACCCGGTATAGTTTCCGCACACCAGACGGTAGGAGGAGAGATAGTAGCCCTCCGCCACCCGGATGTCCAGGTCGCTGCGGATCAGCTGGCCCGCGTTGGCCGCCTCCGAATCATCCAGGGCATCCTGAGGGGATACTTCTTTCCCTGTATAAGTGACATCCTTCGCCCCGGCGGACACCGTTACCAGAGAGGGGTCCGTGATCTCTTCATTCCCCAATCCGTAATATTCGTCAAAGCTCCAATACACGGGCCACCAGTTGCGCCACTGGTCCCTCTGGTTATTCTCATCGGTCTTTTCCTCCAGCGTCCAGGTATAGGCCCACTGGTAGCAGGCATCACCATGCTGGTGCTCCTCCTTGCTGCAGGTCAATGTGTAACATCCGGTTTTGAGAGAACATTCGTGCCTGCACTCGGTGGGGCCTTCGGTTTTGTCAATTACTTGGTATCCCCATGCCCAATCTAGGATGCTGAAGGAGTGCCACGTGCACCCTGTATCGTCTTTATGGAACCCGAGCCTATTATAATGGTCCGGATTGTCCTCCTTCGTACACTTCACCCACTGTGTGGGATAGCAGTCGTCATTGTGCTCATGTACACAGTCATGGCTGTAGCAGCTGTCCAGAGAGTGGGCGTGTTCCTCCTCTTTGCAGGTAAGATCTCCCCGCTCAGCGTCGGGCCCTACCCACTCTGTCCCATCCGGAATGTTTTCCGGCGGCTTTTGATCGGGGTCGGTCGTTTCAAACGTATCTCCTATCTCATACTCTGACCCTCCCGGCGCCGCAAAGGCGGACACCGGAAGCAGGGACAGCACCATGCACAGGGTCAGCAATACGGCCAAGAATCGCTTTTTCATGTCATTTCTTTCCTCCTTAGTAGCTGATATTCATGCCAGCGCAATCGAGAGCTGGGGGGTGTGGTCACATCATCCCCACCCCCTTTCCGGCATCCCAGCCCACGGAGAACTGTTCCGCCTCCATCATCTGGTCGAAGGCCTGGACCACCAGCTGGTCCACACTGACCCGGATGGCATCCTGGGTCTCCTGCCACAGCCGGCGCAGACAGCGTGGGTTCCCTTTTTCCTCCGGCACCCGGGCGTCCCGGCACAGGGACCGGATCTCGCCCGTCACCTGGGTCCGCCGCATTGGCTGCCCGTTCCGGCTGCGGAACACCGGTCCTGCGGTGATGCCCTGCCGGGCCGCATAGCCCCGCAGCTCCTCCGCCAGCGGCGGCGGCAGACGCACGGGGCTGGGTCCCCGCCCGTCCAGCGCCTCCGCCGTCAGCCGGGGCAGCTCCCCCACCGACAGGCCCGTGCTGCCGAATACCTTCACCAGCAGGTAGAGCCGCTCCTTCTCCAGAACCCGGGCGGTGGACAGCAGACGCAGATACTCCCCGCGGGTCAGCTCCGGCCGCTCCACCTCCGCCGGGGGCGGGAGGGCGGCGGTGGCCTGGAGTTCCCGGTGGCCCAGATAGGTCATCAGGCCGTTGGCCGCCGCCAGCCGCACATTGATAGTCCGGGGAAGATACCCCTGGTCCTCCAGCGTCTCCCGCCAGCGGTCCAGCGTCCCGCGGCCTATCCGCTTGTCCGGCGGCAGCGACCGGTACAGCCCATAGATGCTCCGCCGGTACGCCGCCAGGGTGTCTGCGCTCCGGCCCTGCTGGCGCAGGGTGTCCAGATAGGCGTCCATGGCCTCCGGCGTGAGGCATACCTCCCCTGCCGGGGCCTCCTGTTCCATCACCAGTTCCATGCCGTTCTCCCCTCTCGCCCCCCAGTTGTAGGCAAAATCAATATTTTGCCGCGTTCTATCCCGGGGAAGGAGCTGTTCGGGCAGAAAAAAAGAGCGCCGGCGGCGCTCCTGAGGGAAAAAGGGCGTGAAGATCGAGCCGTATGAGCAATTTGGGCTCATATGGCTGGTCTTTGCGCAAATTTAGCAGCTCCAGCTTGAATTTTCCATCGGCCTGTGCTATAATCTACCAGAAATCTATGTAGCCTCCTGCGGCCTTTCCTGGTCGCTGGATGCAAAATATTGATTTTGTCTAGCAGACGAGGCGCAGGCGGTCCAGATCCCGGCGGTGCTGGGCACCGGTGGAGATGAGATAGATGCGGGTGGTCTCAATGCTGGAGTGCCCCAGGACATCGGCCAGCTTGGCCACGTCCCGGGTGGCCTGATAGAAGGTGCGCGCAAAGAGATGGCGCAGGTTGTGAGGGAAGACCTTGGTGGGGGCCACCCCGGCCCGGAGGCACAGGCGCTTCATCTCCGCCCAGATCTGCCGCCTGGACAGAGGCTTGCCGCTTTTGGTGAGGAAGATCTCGCCGGAAGCGGTTTTTTGCTGTCTGGCGTACTTGAGCAGCTTGCGGCACAGCTTGCCGGGGAGGAGGATGGTGCGGACCTTGCCCTTGAGGGCGATATCCGCCTGACCGGAACGGGCGGCCTCCACAGTGATATAGCGCACCTCGCTGACTCGGATGCCGGCGGCGCAGATGGTCTCCATGACCAGGGCCAGGCGGTCCCGGCCCAAGGTGCGGGCGGTGTCCAGCAGGCGCTGGTACTCCTGGCGG
>ERZ780144.1932-NODE-1932-length-19836-cov-5.842020_pt1 | contig 19836 bp, 13 predicted proteins | sample MGYA00511380_ERZ780144 | MGnify/ENA primary metagenome ERZ780144 (study PRJEB29588, sample SAMEA1965858) | human gut metagenome | biome: human gut; feature: human-associated habitat; material: faeces | place: Denmark | collected 2008/2010 ... | reverse complement strand
GGGTCCGCACGCTGGCCGCCAGCCGCCGCGAGGAGGTTTTCCTGGTGCACGTGCGCGACAAAATCATCCCGCTGCACCGCAGCAGGATCGCCTACTGCTACACGTCGAACGAGAAGGTCACGGCCTACGGTTTCGACGGCGCGGCCTACCCGCTGGACAAGACCCTCGAAGCGTTGCAGGGACTGCTTCCCGAGTCCGAATTCTTCCGGGCCAACCGCCAGTTCATCGTCGCGCGGCAGGCCGTGAAGGAGATCGCCGTGTGGTTCGGGAGCCGTCTCACGCTGCACCTCACTGTCGAAACGCCCGAGCGGATCGTCATTTCCAAAGCCCGCGTTCCCGAATTCAAGGCGTGGCTGCGGTCGCTTCACCCTGTCGAATAGGCGGTTGACCCCGCCGTTCTGCCGTTTTACCCGGGGCCTGGCTCCGGGTTTTCGTTTTGGCGTTACCTTTGCATCAGGAACTCCGGGAAACCGGATTGCCGGAAAACAAAAAAAGTGATGCACAACCAAATTCGAAAAATTATGAAAAAGAGGATTTTTGCAGTTGCCGCAGCCCTCTGCCTGATGGCGGGAACGGGCGCTTTCGCACAGGAGGCCAAGCCGGCCGCCGCTCCCAAGGAGCGTCCGACCGTGGAACAGATGGCGCAGCGCATGACCGAACGCATGCAGAAGGAGCTGAAGCTCACCGATGCGCAGGCCAAGGAGGTTTACAACCTGAATTTACAGCAGATCAAGGAGATGCAGGCCATGCGCGAGAAGATGCGGGAGGCGCGCAAGGCCGAGGCCGAAAAGATGAAGTCGATCCTGACGACCGAGCAGTTCGTGCAGTGGTCGCAGATGCAGGCTCCGCGGCCCGGCCAGCGCGGTCATGGTCCCCAGATGATGAAAAAAGGCGACCGTCGCGGAGGCGGCAAGGAGTGCTGTGACAAGCCCTGTCCGAAGAAGGACAAGAAGGGAAAGGAGTGAGGTTAGGTCTCTTGAGGCTTGTTACGGCCGGGGCGTCGGTTTGGTCGACTGACGCCCTTTTTTTGCCGATTCGCCCCGTGCGGGGCGCAAAACAAGCATAAAAAGAATTAACTTTACGCCCGTTTTCAACGCCGCCCGGGCTTAAGAAGCCCGATTTACGGGCGGATGGGACGGGAAACGCTATCGGGCCGGTTCTGCGCCCGGGTTTGAGAAGCCCGCTTCATGGGCGGGCGGAGCGGACGCGCGTTTTCAGCCGGTTCGCCGCCGAAAAAGAGATACACACAAACAGAAGATATGAAACGAACACTACTGACTACCCTGCTGACGCTTTTCGCCGCCGCGGCATTCGCCCAGAGGGGCGGCGTCACAGCCACGGTCGTCGACGCCGACACCGGGGAGAGCGTCGTCGGAGCGGTGCTGACGCTCACGCCTGTGAAAACCCCGGAGAAGAAACAGTATTTCACCTCGGCCTTCAAGGGCGCGGTGTCTATTCCGTCGCTCGCCTACGGCGAATATTCGCTTTCGGTGGCTTTCCTGGGCTATAACAACCTCGACACGACCTTCCGGGTCTCGGCTTCGAAGGTCAGCCTCGGACTGCTGAAACTCAAGCCGGGCGTGCAGATCGAAACGGTCGTCAAGGAGGCCAAGGCGCTGCGCACCTCGCAGAAGGGCGACACGGTGAGCTACAATGCCGGAGCGTTCAAGGTCGTGGCCGACGCCGATGTCGAAGGGCTGCTGAAGAAGATGCCCGGCATCACCGTCACCGACGGCACGGTCGAGGCGCAGGGCGAGACGGTCAAGAAGGTCTTCGTCGACGGCAAGGAGTTCTTCGGCGAGGATGTCACCACGGCCATCAAGTCGCTTCCGGCCGAGGCCGTCGACCGCGTGGAGGTCTACAACAAACTCTCCGACGCGGCCGAATTTTCGGGCATGGACGACGGCGAGGGCTACAAGGCGCTCAATATCGTCACCCGTCCGGGCATGCGGCAGGGCCAGTTCGGCAAGCTCTACGCCGGATTCGGCTACGACGCCGACACCGAGACCGAAGACAAGTTCAAATACATCGCCGGCGGCAATGCCAACGTGTTCAGCGGCGACAGCCGTATTTCATTCATCGGCCTGTTCAACAACGTCAACCAGCAGAATTTCTCGTTCGAGGACATTCTGGGTGTCTCGGGCGGCGGTGGCGGACGTCGCGGCGGCATGGGCAATTACATGGTGCGCCCGCAGAGCGGCGTGGCGTCGGTCAACGCCATCGGCGTCAACTACTCCGATACGTGGGGCAAGCGCAATCAGGTGACGTTCCAGGGCAGCTATTTCTTCAACAACACCAATACCGAGAACCGTTCGACGGTGGAGAAATGGTACGAGGCCCCGATGATCCCCGATACGCTGTCGACCAACGGCTATTCCGACACGAAGGGCTACAACCACCGGTTCAACGCCCGTCTGGAGTGGAAGATTTCGGAGAATCAGAACCTGATGATCCGTCCGCGTTTCAGCTACCAGTCCAACGACCCGTGGAGCGAGACGCTGGGCTGGCAATACGGAGAGAGCGGTTACAGCCGCACGGACAATTTCAGCGACGCCCTGCGCCACGGCTACAACGTAGGTACAAGCGCCGTCTACCGCACCAAACTGGGCAAGGATGGCCGTACGATCACCCTCGACGGGTCGTTCAGCTACTCGGACAACACGAACAATTCGAATTCGTGGTCGAACGTCAAGCCCATTTCGGACGTTCGTCCCGGCGCAGGCGACGATCCCCTCGCATGGGATCCCGCTGACTACACCGACCTGCGCTACCTGCGCTCCGAGGCCCCCTCGTCGTCGTACAGCCTGCGCGGCAGTTTCACCTACACCGAGCCGGTGGCCAAATACGCGCAGGTGAGCCTCCAGTACCGGATTTCCTACAATTCGCAGGAGCGCGACAAGCGATCGTTCGTTACCGACGACGACACCTTCACGGGCGGCGTGCTTAATCCCCTGCTGTCGAACTCCTACGAGAGCGGCTACCTGACGCAGAGCGTGGGGCCCGGATTCCGTTTTTCGAAAGAGCGCAACACGTTCATCGCCAACGTCTACTACCAGCGTTCGGCCCTCGACGGACAGATCGTGCGCGACGATGCCGAGAAGATCAAGCACGCCTACAACAACATGACCTATTTTATGATGGGCCAGCTGAACATCAACCGCGAGAACTCGCTGCGGCTCTTCGTCTCGTCCTACACCGACAGCCCGTCGATCACCGACCTGCAAAGCGTTTACGACGTATCGGACGCCCAAAACATCAGCCACGGTAATCCGAACCTGAAGCCGACCTACTCGCACCGGGTGAATTTCCACTACACCAACTCCAACGTCGAAAAGGGCCGAACCTTCATGTGGATGTTCTCGATGAACACGACGCTGGATTGCACGGCCCAGCATCTGGTGCAAAGACCCGGTGACATCACCATCGACGGACAGGCCTATTCGCCCAATTTCTACTCGACGACCGAGAATCTCGACGGTTACTGGCAGTTGCGGACGCACTTGAGCTACGGCCTGCCGATCGGGTTCCTCAAATCGAATTTCAACGTCATGGCGGGCGTCATCTACACCAAGACCCCCAGCATGCTGGGCGGCACGGTGGACGCGGCGACGGGTATGATTTCGGGCGGCGAGCGCAACGACACCAAGAATATGGGATACGACTTCCGGGCCGTGCTGGGCAGCAACATTTCGGAGAACGTCGACTTCACCCTCTCGTGGAACGGCACCTACAACGAGGCCACCAACTCGCTGAACGCGGACAAGTCGAAGAACCGCTATTTCAACCACACGGCGCAGGGCAACCTGAAGGTGGTCTTCCCGCTGGGCTTCACCTTCACGGCGAGCGCGGCCTACTCGCAGTATATCGGCTTCACGAACGATTACTCGGAGGATTACCTCCTGTGCAACGTCTGGCTGGGCAAGAAGGTCTTCAAGAACAAGCGCGGCGAAGTGATGGTCGGCGTCAACGACCTCTTCAACCAGAACCGGGCCTTCTCGCGCTCGACGGGTTCGGGCTACACGCAGAACTCGACCAACAGCGTCATCGGCCGCTACTATATGGTGCAGTTCAATTACAACCTGCGCCGTTTCGGCAAGAAGGGTTCGCGCAATATAAAGGATTACGACGGTGTCGAGTCCTCCTCCGGTTCCCGCCGCATGGGACCCAGCGGGCCGGGCGGACCTCCTCCGGGGATGTTCCACGGACCGCGGTAAACCGGTCCCGGGCCGGATTGAGCAGGTTGACGAGAGCGATCTTCGTCAACCTGCTTTTTTTCAGGCTTCCGCCAGCGGAAATGATTTTTTTATAAATAACATGTTTGATTTTAAAATTTCAAGTAAGATATTTGTATATACTAAAAATTTTGGCGATATTTGTATGTGACTGTATCTCCGCATGATGGCCTTTTGCGGTTGTTTTCCGCCAAATCGCTCTGGGCGAACAACATATGTGCTAACTGATTAAATGATGATGCCATGGAGAAAACAAGTACAATGAAACAGGCAAGGACCTCCGTATTGGTTGCCCTTGCTTTGATCTGTGTCGTTTCGTGTGCGAAAATCGACGACGAATCATCCGCCGTCGCACCGGAACAGCCCGCTCGGCCTACCGTGCTCTTGCCGACGCGCAGTTATGAGGAGGCCCTTTCCCTTGCCCGGAAGAGCATCGCCCTTGTCGACCGGGGCCAGACCCGCTCGGCCACTGCCCGTTCGATCCGCAGCGAACGCGGCCAATGCGTCACTACCCCGTCCACGCGCAGCGGCGCCGGGAGCGACACTTTGATGTATGTTTTCAATTTTGAGAACAACGACGGATTTTCGGTCATTGCCGCCAACCGCGCCGTCGATCCCGTGCTGGCTGTCGCCGAAAAGGGAAACTACACCTACGGCGAGCCGACCGGCGTGGAGAATTTCGATTTCTATATGGACGCCATGGCGCAAAGTCTGGCCGTGATAAAGCCGCCGAAGTTCGACACGATACGCACTACGCCTAAATTCAAGACGGTGGAGGTCAATGAATCCCGGTCCTGCGACCCGCTTATTCCGGTCAGATGGGGGCAGGAATCTCCCTACGGAGACTATTGCAGCAATGGGTATTCCGGCTGCGTGGCGACAGCCATTGCACAGATTATGGCCTATTACCGTTTCCCGGCTTCGATCACGACGACCTACACCGATGCTCCGCATGCGGGAGAAACGATCGCTTTGAACTGGACTTCGATGATAAGTTATCCATACGTATACCAAGTGCCCGCACTGATGCGGGAAATCGGACAACGGGTCGGGATGAGATATTATCCAGAATATGAGAATGATAAAAGGACAGGAAGTGGTGCTGCTTCATCTAATGTGCCCAGTTGTATGATCTCTTTTGGCTATAGTTGCGCTTCGGGCCTTGCAAGCTATGAGATAGCTTCAATTAGAACCAATCTGGACGAAACACACCCCGTTTATGTAAGGGCGAATGATATTTCAGAAGGAGGCCACGCATGGATTGCCGATGGATATATCTATTCGCGTATCGGTACGGAATATTACGAAGAAATATTGATCGACAACGGATTAACCCTATATTACGACTATATACTGACAAATTCTACCGTTCAGACAACCAATCTGGTCCATTATAATTGGGGCTGGGATGGCAGTTGTGATGGCTATTTTGCTCCTGGAAATGGAGTCGCTTCTGGCAATGGATATATCTTCGATGGATTGCAGATGATAACATCGATCCGTTTACCCCGTATTGATAGTAATTTAAATCATGATTTCTTATGAAAAAGTTGATAACAATTTTAGTCCTGTCGTCGGCGATGCTGTCGGCATGCGAAGGTGATCCCGAGTTTGTTCCTAAAACTTCGGTGGAGGCGAAAATCCACGAACTGATGATCGGTTACGATGGAAAAATCGATATGGCCGTATTCATAGCGGACGCACAGCGGGGTGTCTGGCTGATTGACGACATCGATATAACCTATACGAATGGAAAAACCGAGAGTGGCGTTATGGACGGAGCGGCTCTCATGAATAGCATGATGCTTCTTCCCACTGGTATATGCCGTACATTCTTTACGCTTATGCATATTCCCGGCCCGACGGTATATTCGGAAGGCGATCAATGGAGTGTCAGCGGTGAAATGAAGAATACATTGGCCCTTTATAATCCCGGGATCGAAGAGAGTGCGAAGACCGCCAACTATGATCAGTATGCCGCCCGGACGACGCTCGAACTGCTCTATTACAAGGACGGTGTATTCGTGATGAAAGGCCGGCAACCCTTTGCATACATGGGTGGACAGACTTCGAAGGGCGTTTACGAGGATTACTGTCGGGTTGTCGGGCATATCGCCACCGACAAGGCGACGATGGATAGATACCTGTCGTATATCTCCTACAAGCAGTATAAGGAGGAAAATCCCGATAAATTTTAGACTGCCGTTTACTCACAAAAGAGACGCCGGACCAAAATCCGGCGTCTCTTTTTGCGTGTGTACGGAGCCGTTAGCGCCCTTCGTCCCCGTTTTCCTTCCGGGCGGGATGTTCCCGCTGTTCGCGGCCGATCACCTGGTGAATGCCGATGCAGGCCAGCCCGCCGGAAACGACCGTGAGGATGATGAGCCACTTGATTTCGGCGAAAACCTCGGGGATCGAGGCCCCCATGGTCTGGATACGGATGAAGCCGTTGACGCCGTGGCTGCTCGGGAACAGCTGTCCGAGGTTGAACAGCCAGTCGGGAATGCCCTGGCGCGGGTACGACACGCCGCTGAGCATCAGCACCGGGATCGAGGTCCACAGCAACAGCAGCAGCGAGTTTTCGCGGTAGCGGAACAGCGTCGATACGGCGATGCCCATGGCGATGCAGGCCGCCAGATATGCCGCCATGAAGAGCATGACGGCTCCCGTCGCGCCGTTCATCGGGAAGTGGAACAGCCGGTAGTGCAGGCCGAGGATATAGGTGCAGGTCACGGCGTAGATCAGCGCGTAGACCAGTCCGCGTCCCAGGACGATGGGCAGCGTCGACATCCGCCGCCGCCCTGCGGGGCAGAGTTTGCGGTAAAGTCCGAATTCGCGCCACGTGCCGCCGATCATGCCGATGCCGATCAGCATCGTCTGCTGGATGATGACCATGATGATCGCCGGCATGACGAACGTGCCGTAGCCCAGATAGGGGTTGAACAGGTTGTGCGACTGGTAGATCACGGGCTGGGTGGTGGCCTGCGCCTGCGGGATGTTGGCCCCCTTGGCGATCAGGCGCTGGAATTCGACCATCGCCCCCGTCTTGCCGATCGAGGTCACGACCTCCTGGAAAACCTGGCGGTACATCAGGAAGTAGCTGGCGTCGGCGTAGATCGCCACGTTGGCCTGCTCGCCGCCGTAGAGTTTCTCCTCGTAGTCCGACGGAATGTAGACCACGCCGTAGATTTTGCGGCCGTAGAACAGCTCTTTGGCCTCTTCCATCGAGGTCGGATTGTAGGCCACATAGGTGTTCGGCCCGGCGTTGAAGGTGTCGATCAGACTGCGGCTGGTCGGCGTGCGGCATTCGTCCACCACGCCGATCGGCACGTTGCGGAGCACCTGCGATCCGTAGGCCAGCGAGTAGGCCGTGGCGTAGATGATCAGGGCGAAAATCAGAATCAGCATCACGCCACCGTCCTTGAAGATCGTCCGGAACTCGTTGCGGACGACCGATCCGAGCTGTTTCCAGTAAGAGGCTGTTTGTTTCGTAAATCGGCTCATATCACAATCTCCCCCAGAATTTTTCCTCCGTGCAGACCCTTTTCAGGCGCGGCAGGCACAGGAGCGGTAAAACGATGAACAGCGACATGTAGCAGAGGTCGGGCAGCGAGTAGACCCACGGCGTGCCGCGGAGCATCTGGTCGACGAAAATATCGGTGTAGAAGGTGAACGGGAAGATCTTGCTCACCCACTGCATCGGCTCCCACATGGCCATGATCGGGAACGTCAGTCCCGAGAAGGTGAAGGCCAGCACCGAATATCCGCCGCCGATCGAGAGCGACAGGCGCAGGTTGGCCAGCAGCGAGACGATCAGCACCGAGATCGACTGGTAGCTCAAAATGAAGAGCAGCGTGCCGGCGAGAATCACCGCAAGACTGCCGTTCAGCGGCGTTCCCACGATTTTGAAGTTGATCACCAGCATCACCAGCGAGATCAGGAACATCACCGCCGTGATGGGCAGCACCTTGCCCGCGAGCGCCGCCGCGACCGAACCGTTTCCCGTGCCGAGCCATTCGCGGGCCGTGGCGTGCTTGAGTTCGGTGCCGATGGCGAAAACGGTCACCATCACCACGAAGATCATCAGCATCATGGGCATGAAACTCGGCGAGAGGTAGTATCCGTAATTGATGTGCGGATTGAAGAGCACGTGCTTGTCGAAACGCACGGGCATCAGCTGCGCCATGGCCTGTCGCTGCGTAAGCCCCTGCTTCATAAGCACCTGGAGCTGAATGCCGGCTGTGAAGGTCGTCACGGCGGTCTGGATGTCCTTCGACAGCAGTCCGTTGACCGTGATGTTCGTTCCCGAGACGTAGTTTTCGAGGAGGGTCTGGCTGTTGCTCAAAATGTTCTTCTCGAAGAAGGCCGGAATCTGCACGATGGCCATGATCCGCCCTTCGCGCATCAGCCGCTCGCCCTCGTCCATGCCCTGAATGCCGTAGGCCACCATCGCCGTCGGAGTGTCGTCGATCATCTGCACGGCCTTGCGCGAAAGCGTCGTGTTGTCCTGGTCCAGGACGGCGATCGGGATGTTGCGGATTGCACCCTGGTTGAACAGCAGGGCGAAAAACGCGAACGACACCACGGGCAGGACGATCATCAGCACGAAATACATCGGCTGACGGGTTATCCGGCCCGTCTCGCGGCGCATCACGGCGCAGGTGTTGTGCAGGAATCCGGGCATCGCTTACTTTCCGATTTGGTCCCAGTCGACGAGCACGCTCATGCCCGGGCGCATGTTCGCGGCCTCGGTGACGGCCTTGGCCTTGATGGCGAAGGTGCGGATGTCGAACCCGCCCTGCGTGCGGGTCGCCGACCACGTTGCGAAATCGGCCTGCGGGGAGATGTAGGTCACCTCGAACTCCACGTCGCTGTCCAGCGCCGGGACATAGCCGTTCATGCGGGTCCCGATCCGAAGGCCCGGAAGCAGCGTCTCCTTCACGTTGAAGGTCACCCACAGGTCGCTCATGTCGAGGATGGCCACCACCGGATAGCAGTTCGCCCTCCTCGGCGATGATCGTCGAGATCTCGCCCGTGACGGGCGAATAGACCATCGCGTCGCTGATGTACGACTCCACCTCGCTGACAGCCCCTTCGGCCTGGCGGACGCGGGCCGCGGCGGCCTCCTTGTCCTCCTTGCGGGCGCCGTCCGTCGCCATGTCGTACTGCGCCTTGGCGGCCAGCGCCGTGGCCTCCATGGCCTTGTAGTTGGCCGTGGCCTCGTCGAGCTTCTGTGCCGGAACCACTCCGTCGTTGTAGAGGTTCTGCACGCGCTCGTAGGTCTTGCGGGCCAGTTCCAGCCCGGCCTGCGCCTTCTGCCACATGTTCATCGCGGCCTCGATCTGCTGCACGCGGGCGCCGGCCAGCGCCATGGCGTCCAGCGCGGCGGCGGCGCTCTTCACGGCCTCGGCCTGCCGGAGCTTGGCCTCCAGTTCGGGCGTCGAGAGCGTGTAGAGGAGCTGTCCCTTCTCCACGCGGTCGCCCTGGGCCACTTTCATGTCGTCGATGCGGCCCGGAACCTTCGACGAGGCTTTGTAGGTGGTGCACTCCACCGTGCCCTGAATCAGCGTCGGGGTCCGTTTGGTGAGGTACCAGCTGATCAGTACGACCGAGAGGACGATGACCGCTGCGGCCGCCAGAATTCCGATTACGTTGCTTCGTTTCATATCGTTTGTTTGTTATCTATTTCGTATTGTTTGCGGGGGCCGGCGACGGGCCGTAACGTGAAGCCCGCCCTTTCCCGATCTAATTTCCGCTTCTTGAGCCGTCGAAGAGAACCGCCTGCGCGTCGTTGCGGCGCGCGTAGGACGGATATTCGTCGCTGATGCCCGCGGCCTCGAGCAGCCGGGCCAGCAGCAGGTCGTAGTTGTAGGCCGCTTGCAGCCGCTCGGTGCGCACTCCCGCGAGGTTCAGCTCGGCGTCGATCAGGTCCGACGAGGAACTCATCCCTTCGAGGAACGCGGCGTTCTTCATCCGGAGATACTCCTCGGCGAATTTCAGCGACGCGTCGATCGAGGTCATCTGGTTGTGGTAGTTCATCATCTGGTTGTAGAGTTTCTCCACCAGCACCGCGATGTCCTTCCCGGCCTTGTTCTGCAACTCGCCCACGCGGCGCACGGTCTGTTTGGCGGCCGAGTACTTGTATTCGCGGTTGAGACCGTCGAAAATCTTGATGTTGACCCCCACGCCCACGGCCCAGCGCGGCACGAGTCCCGCCACCTGGTAGTTGTAGAACGAACCGCCGCCGATGGCCGCCACCTGCGGCAAGAAATCGGCACGCTGGGCGCGCACGCCCTCCTGGGCCAGTTCGCGCTTGAGCGACACCTGGCTGAGCAGCGGGTTGCGCGCCTGCGCGAGGTCCTGATAATAGGTCAGATCCTCGACCTTCGCGAGCAGGAACATCGCCGTCACCGGACGCCAGTCGCTCTCGCGCCCCAGGGTGTTCGACAGCGCGCTGGCGATGGTCTCGGCCTGCAATTTGGCGTTTGCCAGCTCCCGTTCGGCCTCGGCCATCTTGAACTCCACGTAGAGGCGTTCGGTCTGGGCGATCATGCCGTTGCGTTCGAGCGCCCGGGCGTCTTCGAGATGCCTGCGCACGCCGTCCACCACCTGCTGACGCACAGCGACGACCTGCGTGGCGAGGGCCAGTCCGAAATAACGCTCCACGAGTTCCGAGATCAGCGCGTTGCGGGTCTGGTTGCCTTGCGCGACGGCCGTCTTCTCGTTGATCCGCGCGGCGCGGTTCGCGGCGTTGATCTTGCCGCCCATCCAGATCGGGACGGTCACCTCGCCTCCCACGAATCCGAGGCTCTGATCCTGCACCTTGAGGAACCAGTCGGCATCCATCATCGGGTTCAGAAGCCCCTGGAGCGTCGGAATCTTGTCGGCGGGGATCAGCCCGTTCTGCACGAGCGCCGTCAGTCCGCCCGCCACGCCCTCTTTGACCGGGCCTTTCAGGTCGTTGAAGTCGAATCCGATGTCCTTGGCCATGTAGGCGTATGCGCCCGTGACGTTGATCTGGGGCATGCGGAGACCGATGGCCGCGCGGCGCTGCTGCTGTGCGGCGCGCTCCTCGTAGGCCGCGGCTTTCAGCGCAGGGTTCTCCGTGAGGGTGACGGCGACCGCCTCGTCGAGCGAGAGCATCCGCCCGGCCTCCTGCGCGGACGCCGCCGCCGGGATCGTCGCCGCCGCCATGAAGGCGATCTTGACAGCTATTTTCATAGTATTCATGCGTTTATTCGACAAAGATAGATTTTCTTGCAATATCTTCTTCAGCCCGGAGGGCGTTTAGGACATTTTTAGGCCCTTATGGACACAAATCACGCCCGTTTCACCTTCCGAGGTGGGCGTTGGCCCGGCGCACGCCTTCGGCCAGTTCGGGATAAACCCGCACGTCGACACCCGCTTCGCGCAGCGTCTGCGCCCCGCGGCAGCGGACGAACCGGTCGGGTTCGTACAGCGCAAAGACCACGCGTGCGAATCCGTGGCGCAGGATCAGCTGCGTGCAGCTCTCCGGCTCGCTCTTCCGCTGCGAGCACGGCTCCATCGAGGAGTAGATCGCCGCCCCGCGCAATTCGGCGCCCGCATCGAGCGCCTTGCGGATCGCCTCCTGCTCGGCATGGTGCGTGGGCGAAGTCTCGTGGGTGTAGCCCGTGAAGCTCCTCCCGTCGGGAAGCGCCACCACGGCCCCGACGCAATAGGAGGTCCGGCTGGGCACGCACCGCAGCCCTTCGGCCACGGCCTGCGTCAGGTAGCGGAGGTCTTCGTCCCGGGTGTCGGGACGAAGCGTGCAGGTCGCAACCTCCATGCCGCCCAGATTCTCCCGCCGGCATGCGGCCCCCTCCGGGACCTCGAACCGGAACTGCGCGCCGCCCCGCTCCGGTCCCAGCGTCAGCTGCGGATTGACCGCCCGGCGCACCGTGTCGGCCATCCCTTCGGCGAGGAACATGCGCAGGACGGAGGCTCCCCCCTCGACCAGCAGACGCTCCACGCCGCGCTTTTCGAGTTCGGTGACGATCGCTGAAGCCGTAATTGAACTGTCGCTTGAAATAACCTCTGCAACGCCTTTCAATTCCGGAAGTTCCTTTTCTGAAAACACATAGCGGTCTGCGTCGCCCTCCGTGAAGAAGCGCATCGACGGCGAGAGCCGTCCCGAGTGTGTGAGGGTGACTTTCGTCAGGTCGGGCCGCATGCCCCGGGCACGGCGCAGTTCCCGCGCCGCGGCATCGCGCAGGAGCAGGGCGGGATCGTCGCGCCGCAGCGTTTCGGCTCCCGCGAGGATCGCGTCGTGCGAGGCCCGAAGGCGCAGGACCGCCTCCCAGTCTTCGGGCGTCGAGATCATCAGCCGCCGGGGGCTGTTGTCGTCCAGGTAGCCGTCGGCCGTCGTGGCGAAAGATAGTGTTATCTGCATCGTTTCAAGGTAAACAGGGTGACTTCGGGCCATGCGCCCAGCCGCATGGGATATGCAACATATCCCGTGCCGTCGTTGACATAAAGTGTGTGGCGGCCCGTGTCGTAGCGTCCGCTCCAGTGTTTGTAGATCCATTTCGCGGGCGACCATCCGCGACCCCAGGGCCTGATTTTCAGCTGCATCGAATGCACGTGCCCCGAGAGCGTCAGATCGCCGTAGCCGGCCTCGACGATCTGTTCCCAGAGCTGCGGGATATGTACAAGGGCGATGTTGTAGAGCGAATCCGGAACTCCGGCGTAAGCCTTGGGAATGGCCGTTCCCGGCAGGTCGCGGTCGTGGCGGCGTTCGCGCAGCGCGGGGTCGAACGACAACCCCGTGAGCGAGATGCTGTCCGCGCCGCGTCGCAGGTAGACGGTCGTGTCCTCCAGGACGGTCCACCCCATCGCCCGCTGGCGCGCGACCACTTCGCGGGCCTCCCCGGCCGCCGGGAAACGCAGCGAATCCTTGATGTAGGTTCCCACGTCGTGGTTGCCCGTGACCGACCAGACCGGGCCTGCGATCCGCCGCAGGAGCGCCGTGGTGCGTTCGTCCAGCTCTCCGGCGCGGATGTTCACCAGATCGCCCGTGAAGAACACCGCCTCGGGGCGCTGCGCGTTCACGCTGTCGGCCAGCCGCGTCAGTTCGCGTTCGGGACGGACGAGGGTCCCGACGTGCATGTCGGTGATCTGCACGAACCGGAAGCCGTCGAAGGCCTCGGGAATGCGGTCGGAGCAGATCTCCACCCGGTTGACGCGGATGGAGGTGCGTCCCAGGGTCGTGCCCCAGAGGGCGAACAGCACGAACGCGCAGGCCGCGACGTAGCCCGTGCGGCGCAGGTTCACGAAGTTGAACGCATAGAACGCCAGACGCGGCGGAACGGTGACGATCCACGCCCAGAACAGCCACATATAGAGGTACATCAGCTCCGGACCGTTGTCGCGGCTCAAGGCGCCTATGAGCGACGAGAGAATCGGCAGGGCGTCGGTCGCGGCGACCCACGCCACGAGTGCGCGGCGCACGGGCAGCTTCCGGCGGCGGCGACGGCGGAAATGGATGAAATCGGCGGCGATGGCCATCAGGGAGAGTATCGACGTCAGAAAAAAGAGCATATACCTTTTATTTATATTCGGCAAAGATACGAAAAATTGCTTTTCCCGCGGTTTTCTTTGGCATACAACTTGCTGATTTGTCCGGTGAGTTACAACTCTTTGAGAACGAGCAAGAACATTAATAAAACCAAATTTATTCGGCTTATGAAAACATTTCGACTTTTAATCGTGGCTCTGCTGCTTGCAGGTTCCGCGTCGGCGCAGCGTTACGAGCGCAGGGCCATGCGCGGCGAATATTCGCCTACGGTCTACCTGATCTCGGTGCAGGAGGTGGACACCATCTACAACTACGGGCCTTATGCGATGCAGCAGGCGGCGGCGCTCAACCGCATGGCCATGGACAACGCCACGCAGGACTACATCGAGACCCACCGTCCGGGCTTCCAGCAGGTCGAGAAACCGCAGTTCGTCTTCGCCACGAAGAACAACCGTTTCTCCTTCTCGCTGGGCGGTTTCGTCAGCCTCCGCGCCGGGTATGACTTCGACGGCATCGTCGACAACATCGACTTCGTGACCTACGACATTCCCGTTCACGGCAATTACGATACCAGGCAGAAGCTGATGATGGACGCTTCGACCTCGCGTCTGTTTATGAAGGCCATCACCAACACCCGTGCGCTGGGCCGCGTGGTCGTGTTCATGGACGCCGACTTCCGCGGAGGCGCCGAGGGCAGCTACACGCCCCGCCTGCGTTCGGCCTACGTGTCGTTCCTGGGCTTTACGCTGGGTCGCGACGTGACGACCTTCTGCGACCTTTCGGCAGCCCCGACGACCATCGACTTCCAGGGTCCCAACGCCTATAACTTCAACTTCGCCACGATGATCCGCTACGAATACGCCTTCGCCGACAACCACCTCAAGTTCGGCGTTGCGGCCGAGATGCCCTCGGTCAGCGGCACCTACAACGACAATTTCGCGACGCTGAAACAGCGCGTTCCCGATTTCCCGGCCTACTTCCAGTATGCCTGGGGCGCCAACCGCGACAGTCACATCCGGGCTTCGGGCGTCGTGCGCAACATGTACCTCCACAACCTCCGCACGGGCAACAACACCTCGCTGCTGGGATGGGGCGTGCAGTTCAGCGGTACGATCAAGGTGGCGCAGCCCCTGCGGCTCTTTATGAACGGCGTCTACGGCAAGGGCGTCACCCCGTATATCCAGGACCTGACCGGCTCGGGGCTCGACTTCACGCCCAATCCGGAGAACGCCGACCAGATTCAGACCATGCCCATGTGGGGATGGCAGGCCGCGGCCCAGATCAACCTGACCCCGCGTCTGTTCATCTCGGGAGGCTATTCGACCGTCCGCGTGCAGCGCAGCCACGGTTTCTACTCCGACGACCAGTACAAGCAGGGCCAGTATATCTTCGGCAACATTTTCTATTCGATCACCCCGCGCTGCAAGGTGGCCGGCGAGTACCTCTACGGTTCGCGCAAGGACATGTCGAACAACAAGGGACACGCCAACCGCGTGAACGTGATGCTGCAATACAGTTTCTGACGACACCGTATATTAAATAGTATTGAGTATTTTCGGGCGGCTTCTTCGGGAGCCGCCTTTTTTGCGGACCCTGACGTGCGGTTTCGTTCGCCCGGTCCCATCCCGGCGATCCGGGATTATTGCCGCTTTTCGGTCGGCGGTTAACCGCGGTCTTCGCCCGCGGGGTGTAGCTACCTTTTGATGGCAAAAGCACTAAACGCAGTCTCCGACAGCTGGGTTTCTTTGTACTTTTGATGTCAAAAGTACCAAAACCATCCGCATGTCGCTTTCGCGGGAACGGCGCTCGGCTACGCTAAAACGGGCGCCTTCGCGGGTTTGCGAGCAAACCGGCCCCGTTTTTTAACGCTCCGCCTTCGCGCCGTTCTTTTTCCGCTGCAAGCGATAATGCGGACTACTTCGCGCCGCGTTCCGCGGCGATGGCAGGATTCTGCGTTTCCGATCCAGCCGTTGCGCCTCTTCTCACGCCGCCACAGGCGGCGAAAGATCCCGGCTCGATGCCGGAGCGTCAAACGAAGGCCCGGCTAAAAGTGCCGGCGTAAGACGCCGGTTTTAAGAGTGAGAGCGTCGTATCAGATATGACCCTTTCTGCGGCCCATCGCCCCTTAAACCCGCCTTTTAGGCGGGCGCCCGTTTCGAACGTTAGACGGGACGAAGTAGGCGAAGGCATCCGCCGGGGAGTTTTTGGTACTTTTTGCGGCCAAAAAGTACAAAGTACCCCGCGTGGGAAAACCGCAATTCTGCCTTTTGCCGTCGGCATCCGCAAACGAAGCCGTTCCGCCAAAATAAACGGCCCGACTGTTGCACGGAACGTTTTTTTTGCTACCTTTGTCTTGACGATTCGCCTGCGTGCGGATTGTTTGCTTTGCTTCACGTGAAAACGACTAACTTTCAAATGTCGAGGCGAAGGTGCAAGGATGCTCCGCGAGTTGTCGGCCCACGGCCCGGCAACGAGGGGTTCTGACTTGCTTATTATCGAAACTGCGCGTTACGGGCGTGGGTTCCTTGTATCTGTATTCGGCATGGGTTTTAGTCGACCTTCACGTGAGTATGGGTATCTTGGGGCCTGCGCCTTTCTTTTTCGAAAGCGCCGGCCCGGCCATACGGACCGGCGGCTGAACGTTGCGTCACTGCTTTTTGATTCTTCATGGAGTATGTAACCGCCGGTCCTTTTTTACCTTCCGGGGTTTTGCCGAACCGCATGCGGTTCGGATTTGCAACGGTCCGACTTTTTCGTACCTTTGGTGTCGTAACGACACTTTCAGGAGGTCGGGAGGTTTTGCCGAACCGCATGCGGTTCGGTTTTGCAACGATCCGACTTTTTCGTACCTTTGTCATCGGACCAATCGACATCGTAAACATATGGAAGAGACGAACCACGCGATAGCCCGCTGGCTGACCGAAGCCGGATGGAGCGAAACGTATGTCAATCTGGCTGTCAAGGCAGTCATTATCCTGGGCATACTCGTCGTCGCCTATGCGGCGGCGGTTCTGTTCCGCCGCCTGATCGTTCCGCTTCTGCAAAAAATCAGCGCCCGGACGAAAGCCGTGTGGGACGACCACCTTTTCAGCGACAAGGTGATGCACCGCGCGGCGCGCCTGATTCCGCCTCTGATCTGGTACGTCCTGCTCCGGGTGGCTTTCTACGACACGCCCGTTTTGCTGAACGTGCTGCACAAGGCCTGCCTGATCTACCTGATCGTCGCCGTCCTGCAACTCGTCGCGGCGTTCCTCGATACGCTCTACGAGATCTCCAGCCGCCACGAGACGCTGCGCAACCGTCCGTTGAAAGGCGTTTACCAGATGATCAAGCTGCTGGCGGTATGCGTCGGGGCGATTCTCATTGTCAGCATCCTCATCGGGCAGGACGCCACGGCCGTACTCGCGGGACTGGGCGCTTCGGCGGCCATCATCATGCTGATTTTCCGGGACAGCATCCTGGGGCTGGTCGCCGGCGTGCAGCTCTCGGCCAACGACATGCTGCGTCCCGGGGACTGGATCACGATGGCCAAATACGGCGCCGACGGCTATGTGACGGAGGTGACGCTGACGACGGTCAAGGTGCAGAATTTCGACAAGACCATCACCACCATCCCGCCCTATGCGCTGGTCAGCGATTCGTTCCAGAACTGGCGCGGCATGTGGGACAGCGGCGGACGGCGCATCAAGCGGTCGCTGCTGATCGATGCCAGTTCGGTGCACAACTGCACGGCCGCGGAGCTGGCAGCACTCCGCGAAAAAGGGCTGGCCGGGACGACGCCCGACGCGGAACCCGTCGTCAACCTCTACGCCCTGCGGGAGTACGCCGCGCGTTACCTGAAGGGCCACCCGGGCATCCACCCCGACCTGATGCAGATGGTCCGGATGCTCCAGCCCACCCCGGAAGGCATCCCGGTCGAGGTCTACTGCTTCACCCGGGAGACCGACTGGGTGGCCTACGAGGCCGTGCAGGGGGCTGTTTTCGACCACCTGTTCGCCGTCCTTCCCGACTTCGGCCTGCGGGCCTACCAACGCTCCTCCGACCGCGATCCTCAATCCTCCGAATCTTGATTTAACGGATAAAAACCATGGAATTTTTAGCGCAATACAACCTCACCGGAATCGTCATCGGCATCGCCACCTTTCTGATCATCGGCATCTTTCACCCGATGGTCACCAAGGGCGAATACTATTTCGGGGTGAAAATCTGGTGGCTGTTCCTCGTGATGGGAATTGCCGCCGTCGCCGGTTCGATCGCCGTGCGGCACATCCTCTGGTCGACGCTGCTGGCCGTGTGGGGCGCCTCGTCGCTGTGGTCGATCGGCGAACTGTTCGAACAGCGCGAGCGCGTGGCCAAAGGCTGGTTTCCGAAGAACCCCAAGCGGAAATAGCATGCGCGCACGCCGGATATGCCTGCTGACGGCGCTGACCTTTGCCGCCGTGTGCTGCACGCCCGCGGGAGGCCCTGCGCCCGTCGCGCCTCCGCCTCCGGCCGGCTGGTCGGGACCGGGACCTGTGCCGCCGCCCCGGCGGATGCGGTTGTTTTTCGGCGGCGACGTGATGCAGCACATGCCGCAGGTCGACGCCGTGCGCCGCGGCGACGGCTTCGACTACGAACCCGTTTTCCGGACGCTCGCGCCCCGCATCAGGGCCGCCGACCTGGCCGTGGTGAACCTCGAAACCACCCTCACGCGCCGCAGCCGCTATACGGGCTATCCGCTTTTCCGGTCGCCCGCGGCGCTGGCCGACGCCCTGCGCGACGCAGGCGTGGATGTCGCCGTGCTGGCCAACAACCACTGCTGCGACAACGGCGCCGAAGGCATCCGCACGAGCGTCGAGGAGCTGGACCGCTGCGGAATACGCCACACGGGCGCGTTCGCGGACAGCGCTGATTACAACAAAAATAACCCGCTTTACCTCACGCATTGCGGCATACGGCTGGCGATCGTCAATTACACCTACGGAACCAACGGCATGCCCGTTCCCGAGGGTACGGTGGTGAACCTGATCGACACGGTGCGCATGGCCGCGGACCTGGCGGCGGCACGCGCCTCGGGGGTCGATTTCATCGTCGCGTGCGTCCATTGGGGCGACGAATACCAGCGGCGCGAGAACGCCGCGCAGCGGAGTTTGGCCGCGTTTTTGCGCCGTCACGGAACCGATGTGGTGGTCGGGAGCCATCCGCACGTGATTCAGCCTTGGGTGGCCGATTCGTCGCACGTGGTGCTCTACTCGCTGGGCAACCTCGTCTCGGGCCAGCGCCGCCGCTACACCGACGGCGGTCTGGTGGCCACGGTGGAGGCCGTCCGGCATCCCGAGGGGCGGATGACCTACCGGCTCGAAACGACGCCCGTGTGGGTCAGTGTGCCGGGCTACCGCATCCTGACGCCCGAGGCCGCCGACACGATGACGCTGCCCGCGGCCTACGGGATTTTCCGCGCCGACCTCGACGCGCTGCCGGGAAACGGCTTATAGGTAAACCGAATGGCTCCATAGGAAGAAACGATGGCGTTTTTTTTGGAGATTGTTTCCGGAAATCGTTATCTTTGTAACAGTAAGAATGCACACACATTAAACAATACGACATTATGGAAAAGAGCATCAAAGGTACGCGTACCGAACAGAATCTGCTGAAGGCATTCGCCGGCGAGAGCCAGGCCCGCAGCCGCTACGTATTCTTCGCCAGCAAGGCCAAGAAGGAGGGTTACGAACAGATCGCAGGCGTTTTCGCCGAGACCGCGGAGCAGGAGAAGGAGCACGCCGAGCGTTTCTTCAAGTTCCTCGAGGGCGGCGACGTGGAGATCACGGCCAGCTACCCCACCGGACCCATCGGCACGACGGCCGAGAACCTGCTGGCTGCCGCCAAGGGCGAGAACGAGGAGTGGGACGTGCTGTACCGCGAATTCGGCAAGGTCGCCGAAGAGGAGGGATTCACGGAGATCGCCACGGCGTTCAAGATGATCGCGACGGTGGAGGCCGAGCACGAACGCCGCTACCTGAAGCTGTTGAGCCGCCTCACGGACGGCAACTTCTTCAAGCGCGACGGCAAGATCTGGTGGCAGTGCCGCAA
>ERZ780144.1916-NODE-1916-length-19966-cov-7.091306_pt1 | contig 19966 bp, 10 predicted proteins | sample MGYA00511380_ERZ780144 | MGnify/ENA primary metagenome ERZ780144 (study PRJEB29588, sample SAMEA1965858) | human gut metagenome | biome: human gut; feature: human-associated habitat; material: faeces | place: Denmark | collected 2008/2010 ... | reverse complement strand
CGACGGCAACGCCCGCCGCGACCCCGACCCCCGCGCCGACGGCAACACCCACCGCGACGCCGACCCCCACGCCGACGGCGGCGCCTACCGCGACCCCGACGGCGACACCCACCGCGACCCCCACCCCGAAACCGACGCCCACCGTGACGCCGATACCGGATGGCGAGGAGAACGGCGAAAGCAAAGAAAAATTTGTAACCTTCGCGGCAGTCAATGCAGTTGCGGAGGGCGGAACAGAACACCCGAAGGGAAATTACACAATCTATTTTGTACCGCCTACAAAATGGACTGACGCAGAAGATGAAGGAATCTATTTCCGCGGGCGTCGCGGTGCAGGTAGTGGTAATAATGATGGCGAGTATAAGGCCGCCATGACGAAAAGTGGCGAGATCACGAAAACAGGCGAGCGGCCAATTTACGAAATTGAGCTATCTTCCGCAAATGGTTCAGAATCTTGCCCAAATGGTGGTTATGTGTGGGTGCAGTTCCAAGTTGGAGATAATGACAATCCATCAAAGCGGATAAGGATAAGAACTACGGATAACGACAGTAACAGTTGGCTGTTTGTTGATGAAATGGGTGGAAAATGCTTTGAAGGAGACAAATATTTTGAAGGAGACAAAGATAAAGAGAGTATTGTGATCACCGATGCAGCGGCCGTTTCAAAGTTGGCTGACTACAACGATATCGTCAAAAAGCACGTTCGCTACGGCGGCCAGGAAATCTATTTTCAAAACAAAACGGAGAACGCTCTCACCAATATCACAGTAACGTTCTACGAAAAAGTCAATGGTGAATACAAGGTAGTCGGCAAGGAGCAGACGATTCCCTCGGTTCCCGCAGGCAAAGTCTCTGACGCAATCACGATTCCGGGTGAACCTTGCGCCTATGTCAGATTCACCGATGAAAAGAACCAACCCATCGGCAAACAGTACTATAACTTCTACAACGATGATGTTGCTTCGGATTATGTAGGTAAATTCCAGTATAACGCCAAAACGAATGATTGCTTTATCTACAATGGGTCGTCTGACGTCCAGTGGGGTGCGCCCAACGCAACACGCATTTACTTTGACGCGACGTTCTCGGATATGTCGTACCAGAACGATTCCGGAACGAAAGACGGAATGCCGGGAACCGACGGAAAGCTTTACTATATCCTGACCGATGGTAACAATAATACGTTGACAGGTGAGATGACCCGGCTGGAGGATCGTTCCGAGTCAAGACACCTTTGGTATGTAAATGCCCCGAAAGGCTACACGAGCGTACAGTTCTCCGATACAGCAACCCCGCCGACGCCGACGGAAAAAATCAATGGCCGTGCAACGGACACGCTGACATGGGGGAACCTGGAAGAGCCGTGCTTCTATGCGGACACCGGCGATGACATTACCTACGGCGGCAAGTATCGGGAGGGCTATTGGGGTGAAAAATCTGCAATCCGCGACGTGGAAAAGGGCAAGAAGGTTGGTGGCAAGGACGCTGAGATAGTAAAGCTGGATACCACCGGCACCTTTACGCCGCAAAACAATGTGAAGTATATCGACAGTACCCTGTATGACTACTACTCGGATTACGAGCTGAACGGAAAAACACGTGAAGAAAATAAATCCGAAGAAGTTTATACCAATCGTGCATTTGTTGAATTTGAGCAGTTTAACCGCGCGTTGAGCGATTACTACAAAGACTACGCAGAAAAATCAGGCAAGCCTGTTTTGTATCCGTTGTATACAGGGCATTTCCAGCCAAATCAAATAAACGATAAACATTTTAGCGATATTGCTGCTAATCTTGGCCTGTATGGATGGGGTTACGAAAACACTGAAACGGGTGATTTGTATGGGCGGTTTATGGCAGTCAACAATGCAAACGTTGATGTAAACGTTAATACTAACCATAAAACAGTTGATTCGGATACGACCTTCCAAGGCTTGGTAAGCAATACGCGCGACGAAAAGCATAACCCGACCCTGTACGGAACAAATTTGGCAGAACCGCACTTTAATGAAGCATTTCTGACCGGAGAAAACTCTGCAAAGGCTGTACTGGGCAAGGTCTACAAAGATGTTGCGTTCCCTTTTAAGCAGAAGAACGTTTTTGAGGGGACAAACAATGATGACAAGGAAGGCAAAGCGCAGTATTGGTACTATGATAGCAACGAGACGCCGCTGTATTTGAAAAAAGATAAAAGCGAAGAAGACGGCTATTACCTTGACAGAAACATGACCCCGGGAGAAAAAGAACGCTCCAAGAATCTTACTACAAAAAGTGAATGGACAAACGGCTACGGTTTCTTCCCCTTCAACCAAAATGAAGGCAATCATGTCAACCAGTACAACTACGGTTACGGTGCTAAACTGCAATTTGACTTTACACTGACCGATAATGGCCGGATTGTGGTTGGCTATAACAATGGAGAAGAGCAAACCGTCCCCATCAAGTTCTTCTTCTCCGGCGATGATGATGTGTGGGTGTTCATTGATGACAAGCTGGTGCTGGATGTCGGCGGTGCCCATGCAAAAGCGCAAGGTCTGCTGGAGTTTGGCGCGGACGGCGAAAACAACACCGTTACATCCTACGTCAGCAAGATTAAAGATAGCAACAACAAAGATAGCAACAAACTATATTATGAGTCGCTGGGAAACAAATCCAAAAACGTAAAGTTTAATAAGACGAATTATACGTTCAACTGGCAGAGCAAAGAACCGATAACGCTCCCCAAGAACACCAAGCACACCCTTACCATGTACTACATGGAGCGCGGTATGTGGGAGTCCAACATGGCGGTGGCGTTCAACTTCCCGGACCATAACGAGCTGCAGGTGGAAAAACAGGTCGATGCGAACGATGTTCGCGGCTTGCTGCAACCCTACTTCACGAAGTCCACCCGCCAGTTCACGGTCGGCATCAAAAACTGGGCGACCCATTATGCCGCACTGAACCCGACGGCAACAACGGATGCAGGCGGCAGCTCCGGCATCGGCTTTACGACCAAGCAGTATACCATCCCGGACTACGGCTCGGTAGAGGCAAAAGGCCTGAAGGAGGCGGCCGGTGCACAGTATACCACCAGCGAAGACGAAAAGACCTACACGGTGAGAGATGACGGCAAGTTTACCCTGCAAAACGGCGAAACCGTCACCTTTGCGGATCAGTTCCGGCGCGGCAGTTATATCTCGCTGCAAGAGGACCTGCAAAAGGACGCCGACCAGAAACTGTATGCCCCCACCTGGAAAATCTACGAGAACGGCAAGCTCGTCACGCAAAGCAATGACGGTACTACCGTTGAGCTTCCAGACGGTACTCCGCAGAAAATAATGCAGGGCGATGGCACAACCCCGGATGATGGCCGTAAGGAAGTGTACAAAGATGGCCCCGACGAAGACGGACAGCAGTTCAATAACACCGGCTACACAGAAACCCAAAAGCCGGAAAACTCCATCGTGTTCCGCTCGTACAGGGACCCGGATGGTACAAACCAGTTCACCAAGCTGAAGGTGAAATTCATCAACAAAGTCAAAACCGGCTCGCTGAGCATCACCAAACAGGTGCCGCCGGACGAGCGAGAGGCTTTGAAGGATGAAAAGTACACCTTTACCGTGCAGTACTCGAACATCGGCGGTATGCACCTGGAAGGCGACAAGGAAGTAACCGAAACAGTTCAAGTGAAAGTCGGCGACCCCCCCTTTACGCTGAAAGGGATACCGATTGGCACGACCGTTACCGTCACGGAAGGTAGCACACCGAACCGGTATATCAAGAGCATCACCGTGAACGGCAGCGAACAGTTGGCAGACGGCAAAGCCAGCGGCACTATTGTTGCAGACACGACGGACGCGAACGACAGCAGCAAAACGATACCCGGCGTTCAGGTGGTGTTCACCAACACGGCACACAAGCCGATCACTATTGATGTAGAAAAGACATGGCAGGATGCCAAAGGTGACCTGCCGAAATCGATTCAGATCAAATTGCAGCGCCGCCATGCGAACAGTACGAATGAAGACTGGGAAGATGTGCCGGACACGGCAGTTGAACTGACGAAGGACAACGCTGGAAAGTGGACACACACGTTCACCGGCATGGATGCCTGTGACATCAGCGACACTACCTATTATGTGTACCGAGTGGTGGAATTGAATGAGGAAGATGGCAATTACACCGCCGACGGCACGCTGAAACTGGGTGACTATAATTACCAAGTTACCAGCGAATCGAAAACCATAAAGGATACCGATAAATTGGTATCGCTTACCCTGACCAACAAGCAGGTGCCGCCGGTGTATGAGCTGGCTATCACCAAGCAGGGCCTTGACGAGAACGGCAACAAACCCAAACTGCTGAACGGCGTGGAGTTCAAGCTGGAAAAGCTGAACGGCAACGGCGTTGATACGACGTTTAACAACAGCACAGGTTTCATGCCCGGGAAGACTGCGGGCGACGGCGACAACGCGGGCAAGTGCAGGTTTACAAACCTGTCTGAGGGCAGCTACCGTTTGACGGAGCTGAAAACCGTGGACGGCTACAACCTGCTGGCCGCACCGATCGAGTTTACCCTGCAAAAAAACGAATGCCGGATAAACGGCACGGAGCAAGACGGTATGGTTACAGGCAACCCCGCCGAGGGCTACACGGTGAATTTGATCATCAACAACCGCAAGGGCTTTACGCTGCCGCACACCGGCGCGGACGCCCCCAGCCTGTGGCTGCTGATCGGCCTGCCGCTGCTGGTGGCCGGGCTGCTGGTGCTGGTATTCCGCTACAATCGGAAAGGGGGCAAGCGTTCCTGATATGGCCCCCGATTTCCCCGCTACGATAATCTTAAAAAGAAAGAGGTTATGACAGATGAAACTAAAACGTTTCCTTACCGGCGTCCTCAGCGCCGTAATGGCCCTCAGCGTCTGCGCCCTCCCCGCCGCCGCGGCGGAAGGCAACGCGAGCACAACGGCGACCAAGTACACCACAAGTACGATTAACAAGAGCAAAAGGGGCTCTATTACAATTTATAAGCGCTCAATGACAACAACGCTTCCGACGGAACCAGCCGGAAAGGGTGAAACTACTACCCCCGATGGAGATCCGCTGGAAAATGTAGGCTTTACAGTATATAAGGTTCTGGATGCCGGCAAACTGGTGGAATATTATAATGGTTTGTCCACTGAAACAGTAAAAGAAATTACTGTCGCAAGCTGTTTTAAGGATGGCACAGCTGCAACAGCGTACACAAAAGAAAATCTGAAAACGGAAATCGCAGAGGCAGCTGTCAAAGATAGCAACAACAAGACTGAGCTGTTTACGAATGACCAGGGCGTGGTCAAATTTGACAATTTGGAAGTTGGTCTGTACTTGGTGATGGAGACCACCCTGCCGCAGGCGGTCACACAGAAAGCTGACCCGTTCCTGGTTTCTATTCCCATGACTCGTATTGGTGCGGGCAAAGATGAAACGACAAACCCCAATAATAAGGTTTGGATGTATGATGTTACTGTCTACCCCAAGAACAGCATCGCACAGGGCGATGTGATTCTTGAGAAGAAGGGCGTTACTGGCTCTGATACTGCACATGCAGTAGGTTTGGACGGCGTTAAATTTACGCTGTACAGAAAGAGCGATACGGATGATACATATACCGCAGTTACTGACTGCACAGACATAGAGACTGTGAAAGGTCAAATTCAATTTTCCAATCTGCGCAAAGGCTCCTATTACATCATGGAGACTGGCTATGCAGATAATACTGACGCAGGCTATATTCTGGACACCAAAGCAAAGTACGCATTCGCTATTGATAAAGACGGTAAAGTTGCTGCAAATACAGACTTGACCGGCAATGACGTGGTAACGGCGACGGAAGGCGTTTTTGCTATCAGTGCAGAGGATTCTAAACTGACTGTTTACAACTACAAGCCCGACGTGGAAAAGACTGTTACTAAGCGCGATGGGAGCAGTACAGTTACGAACGCGGACGGCACGACCGTTGGCAACCACGAGGCTGACTACGGTGTTGGTGATAAAGTTACCTATACGCTGACCATTGATGTCCCTGCAAATATTGCTAAGCTGAGAACTTTTACCGTTACGGATACGACGGTGGCAGCACAGTTAGTGCATGATACTGGTATGGTGACTGTATCTGCAAAGAACAAGGACAATACAGTTACAGACATTACAAGTGCCTATGGAACACCGGACATTAAAACTACTGAAGGTAAGAACTCTGTTCTGACGATTGCCTTTACGCCTGCAAAACTTGCAAGTGTTGCTGGCGGTCAGATTACCATTACCTATACTGCTACTGTACAGAAAGATGCTATTGTTGCTGGTAGCGGTAACGTGAACAGCGCAAAGTTGCAGTACTCCCGCACGACGGATACGACTAAAGCGGAAGATGGCGAAAATAAGCCTTACGAAATCGAGGACCAGAGCGTTGTTTATACCTTCTCGACCAGCCTTCTGAAAAAGGGCGAAGGCGGTACTTACGACGGTAAGGCCATGCAGGGCGTTACCTTTGAACTGTACAAGAAGGTTGAAGACAGCGAGTGGAAAGACAACACGGTGACGATTGCAGGAAAGTCGTACGACAAGAATAGGGATGTGGTTCTCGCAGAAGATATTGTTGCTCTGGGGTTGAGTAAGGACGGAACGGAAACTTGGATTAAGATTACGTATGATGGGAAAGATGAGGGTACTACTGACAAAGACGGCAAACTGACCTACACAGGTCTGCCGAAGGGTATTTACAGATTTGTTGAGACCAAGACGCTGGATGGTTACAACCTGCTGTCCGAGCCTGTTGATGCAAAGTTGAATCAGCAGTACGAAACTAAGTGGACTACGAGCACGACCTATGTAGACGGAAAACTGGAAAAGAACAAGTACTCGAGTACAACCTATACTGGGGATGAGGCATCTACTACGGATAACCCCATTACCATCATCAACCGCAGCGGCTTCCAGCTGCCTGTCACCGGTGGTTTTGGCACACTCCTGTTCAGCGGTATCGGCGTGCTGCTGGTGCTGGCCGGTGTGGCGGTGCTGTTCAGCATGAAAAAGAAGAACGACCGCGCTTAAAACCGCATGATGCAAACACCAAAAGATAATTAGAAGGGTAAACCCATAGGGGAAGGGCCGGGATTGGCTCTTCCCCTATGGTGGTTATGGGGGTATAATATAAGGCAAAGGGGATATGGCGGGGAGAAATCCCTCCGGCCGCCGATGGCGGCCACCGCACCCCTTCTGGCGCTTCGCGCCACCTCCCCCGTCCCGGGGGAGTCTGTCTTTGACAAGGGCGGCTTGCGGGCCGATGCAGGCATCGGCCCCTGCAAATTGCCACAGATATTTCCCCCCACGAACAGAAAGGCACACCTATGGATACCACAGGCAAATTAAAACTTGGATTTGCGGCGCTGATGATTCTGTCGGGCATCGGCGTGGCGATGTACCCGGTCGTCAGCAACGCGGTGGCACAGCGCCATGCGTCGGCGGTCATTGACAGCTACGACGATACCGTCCAATCCATGGATACAGAAAAGCTCGATGCTGCGAAAGAAGCGGCCCGCAGCTACAACGAACAGCTCAGCAATGCCGTGGGCCGCGACGCGGCGGGCGAAGCCGCCGACACCGGCACAAGCTATGTGGACCTGATGGACGTGGGCGAGAGTCTGGGTTACATAAAAATCCCCAAAATAGACGTCAATCTGCCGATTTATGAGGGCACCAGCGACGAGGTGCTGCTCAAGGGCGTCGGCCATCTGGAAGGGTCGAGCTATCCGCTTGGCGGCGACAGCACCCACAGCGTGCTGACAGGCCACCGCGGCCTGGCCGAAGCCGTCCTGTTTACCGATTTGGACAAAATGCAGGAGGGTGACAAATTTTACCTGCACGTCATGGACGAAGTCCTAGCCTACCAGGTCGACCAGGTCAAGGTCGTGGAGCCGGAACACACCGAGGATTTGGAAATCATCCCCGGCGGGGACTACTGCACCCTTGTCACCTGCACGCCCTATGCCATCAACACCCACCGTATGCTGGTGCGCGGCGTGCGCGTGCCCTACAACGGCGAGGACGAGGACACCGACACCCCGCAGGCCGTGCAGTACCAGGCATTGAACACCGGCAACATCGTCAAGCGCGTGGTGGACGCCTGGCCGTGGATCAGCGTGACCGGCAGTATTATCATAGGCGGCGAGGCACTGCTGCTGCTTTTGCTGCTGCACCGCTGCAAAAAGCGCGAGGAGGAAGACTGATGAAACGCCTGCTGCTGCAAATTTTTGCGTGGCTTGCCATACTGGTGGGCGCGGGGCTGATGCTGCGACGGTCAGCCAATACCTGACCCGCCGCAAAAGCACCGCCGCCGTGGAAACCTTTGTGCAGTCTGCCGCCGAGTCCGCCGCCGTGGCCGCTGACGACCCGGCTGCCGAAAACACGCGCCCCTACGCAGATTTATACGACGCCCTGCAAGCCTACAACGCGGAAATCTACGCCGCGGGGCAAAGCGGGCTGAAGGACCCCTTTGCCTACGAGACGCCCGCCTTTGACCTGACGGCCTACGGCCTGCCCGATGATATGATCGCCGCGCTGTGGGTGCCGCGCCTGGATTTAGATTTGCCGGTGTATCTGGGGGCCAGCACCGAAAACATGGCCCGGGGCGGCGCACTGCTGGGGCAGACCTCGATGCCGCTGGGCGGCGCGAACACCAACACGGTCATTGCCGCCCACCGCGGCTACTACGGCGCGGAGATGCTGCGCAACGTGCAGCAGATACAGATCGGCGACAAAATCACCCTGACCACGCCGTGGGAGACCCTGACCTACCGCGTGTGTGAACTGAAAATTATACAGCCGGACGACATAAATGCGATACTGATACAGCCGGGACGGGATCTGTTGACCTTGACGACCTGCCACCCCTACACCCAGAACACCCAGCGCTACCTGGTCATTGCCGAGCGTGACCCCGACGCCGCCCCCGCCACCCATGAGGAAGATTTGGCCGAGTGCGCGGGCAGCTGGGACGCCGCGCCCCGCCAGGTGACGGTGGAAAGCCCCGACGGCACCGCCGCCGTGGAGGAGATCGCGCCCGAGAGCATCAGCCCGCTGCCGAACGAGGGCAGCGGCGAGGATGCGGGCGGGGCGTACTCCAACTGGATGATCTGGCTGGAAAATAACGCCCTGTGGGCAGGAATTGTACTGATTGCCGCCGTGGTGGGGTGCGGGCTGATCCTGCGCCGCCACAGAAAGGACTGACCGATGCAGACACGAGAAAAAGCGCTGGCCGTGACGGCCGAGGTGGGCAAGGCCGTACTGGGCAAGCCCGAAGCAATTTTGAAAATCATGATGGCAATGCTGGCCCGCGGCCATGTGCTGGTGGAGGATATCCCCGGCGTGGGCAAAACCACACTGGCCCAGGCGTTTGCCCGCGCTATGCAGCTGACCCAGAACCGCGTGCAGTTCACACCGGACGTATTACCGTCTGATATTGTGGGGTTTTCGCTGTACCAAAAAGAGACCGGCAAGTTCGTTTACCACCCCGGCGCGGTGGCCTGCAACCTGTTTTTGGCCGATGAGATCAACCGTACCAGCGCCCGCACCCAATCCGCCCTGCTGGAAGTCATGGAGGAAGGTGCGGTGACGGTGGACGGCGTGACCCGCAAGCTGCCCCAGCCCTTCACCGTCATGGCGACGGAAAACCCGGTTGGCTCGATCGGTACGCAGATGCTGCCGGAGTCGCAGCTCGACCGTTTTATGGTCTGCGTGGTCATGGGCTACCCCGACACCGAGGCCGAAATGGAGATTTTGACCCGCCAGCCGCGCCACGGTCTGCTGGACCGCGTGCAGCCGGTTATGGACCAGAACGACCTGCTGACCATGCAGGCCGAGGTGGACAACATTTATATGAGCGATGAAATTTTGCGGTATATCGTAGAGCTTTCCCAGGCGACCCGCAAGGACGCACGGCTGGCGCTGGGGCTTAGCCCCCGTGCGTCGCTGGCCGTGGCCGGCATGGCGCGGGCCGCGGCGTACCTCTCGGGGCGGGAGTTTGTCGTGCCCCAGGATGTGACCGCGATTTTTGCCGACACCGCGCACCACCGCCTGAGCCTGACCGAGCAGGCCCGCACCGGCGGGGAGACGGTGGAAAACGTGATCGCCGACGTGCTGCACACTGTGCCGCGCCCCCGCCCGGAGAAACCGACCCATGGCAGGTAAGGTGGGCTGCGGCCTGCTGCTGGCCGTGCTGTTTTGCGCCGCCGCGGTCAGCCGTGCGCCGTTTGTGGTGTTCCTGCTGGCGCTGGCTGTGGTGCTCACCGCGTTTTTGTGGTGGGACGCCCGCACGCTGCGGCGGCAGGTGACGGCGGCCTTGCAGCTGCCCGCCAAACCGGTGCGCCCCGGCGAGGCATTTGCCGTGACCGTGCACCTGCAAAACGCCGGGCGGCGCACCGTGCCTGAACTGCGGGCCGTGCTGCGGGCCGAGGATGCCGAGAGCGGTACGGCCATCGAGCTGCCCTGTGCCGCCATGCTGGCCCCGGGCGGCCGCGCCGACCTGCGGGTGACGCTGCGGGCCGCCAAAAGCGGGCTGTGGCGGTTCAAACTGCAAAAGCTGACGGTGCGGGACCACTTGGGCCTGTTTGCGGCGGACTGCCCGCCGGACGGCCAAACGTGGGAGCTGTGCGTGCTGCCGCCCGCCGAGGGAGAGGCCGACGGCGCGGGCAATACCCCGCAGAACCGCGCCGAGCAGGAGAGCCGCGCGGGACAGGACATTGCCGACGGCGTCTACGACCTGCGCCCCTACCGTGTGGGGGATCCCTTAAAACAAATCCACTGGAAATTGACGGCCAAGGTGGACGAGCTGACCGTGCGGGAGCCGCTGGGCACGACCTACCGTGCCGACCCGGCCGGCACGCTGCTGGCCGAGGATGGCGGCACCCCGCCGCCCGTGCTGCATTTTGGGCGGGCGGCTGTGACCCGGCTGCGCACCCTGACCCGCCGCAAGGCCGCCGACCCGGACACCGGGCTGGAATTTGTGGACCGCGTGCTGCTGCCCCAACAGGGTGCGGCGGCACGGCCTGTTCTGCGTGGCTGTGTGGATTTCTCGATACTTTTGCTGCTGACGCTGGGGCTGCTGGCGGCGGTGAACAGCGCGTTTTCGCTGGCGCTGCCCGCCTGGATCTGGCCCGGCGCGGCGGCGCTGTGTGCCCTGTGGCTGGCGCTGTGTTATGCGCCGCTGCCTGCCGCTGCCAAGCGCGGGGCTGTGCTGGCGCTGGCCGTGGGGTATCTGGTGCTGCTGTTTTTGGTGCAGCGGGACTTCCTGCGCGGCATGGAAGCCTTTGCCAACGCCGTGAAGCTATGCCTGAATACACGTTTCAACGCGGATTTTGCCGTGGGGGAGGCGGGTGCGTGCGGGCTGTTTGTGCTGCTGGCGCTTGTGCCCATCACGGCGTTTTTTGCCGCTGTGACGGTCTGGCGCAGCGACGCGCTGCTTTTGGATTTGGTATTGCTGCCTGCCGTGGTGCTTGTGCTGCTGGCGGGCGCGGGCGGCGGAGCTGTGGGCTGGCTGCTGCTGCTCCTGGGCTGCGTCGGCGCGTGGGCGGCGGCGCGGTCGGTGCGGCGCAGGCGGCTGTGGGGCAAAAAAGATTCCACCGTTTACGCTGCGAATGTGGAAAACTTCCTCACGACCCAGAAAACCACCGCCGCCGGGATGATGCTGGTCTGCGCGGTGTTGTTCCTGCCTGCGCTGGCACTGCGCCCGGTGCTGGCCCTGCCTCTGGATGCTCTGCAGCCGGTGACGGAGCGCGCCCGGGCGGCGGCGCTGGGGGCGGCAATCGAGTGGCTGCCAAAAATCAGCGGCGGGGCGTTGAACTTTCACGTCAGCGCGGCGGCGGGCGGCGTCGAGGACGGCAGCCTGACCCAGAGCGACGGCCTGGCCCTGCAAGGGCTGGAGGATTTACTCGTCACGACCGACGAGAAGCCGACGGAGACGGTCTACCTGCGCGGGTTTATCGGCGCGGAATACGATGGGCATAGCTGGCAGCCTGCGGACGCCGAGCAGTTCGACAATGCCGCCGCCAGCTGGAAAACCGACGGTGACAGCCGTTTGGCAATCGCGAACCTGCCGTTTCTGCGGGCCGCTTACGATGGTGCCGCACCGCAGCAGATGACCGTGCAGCGGCTGCACGCCGGTGATACCTACACTTTTGCACCCTATAACGCCTATTTTAACGACTACTACCGCCTGGATGGCGACGGCGCGGCAGCAGGCCAGACTGCGCAGGACGACACGTTCTACTACTTCCCGCGCGGGGAGGCAAAAACGCTGCTGACCGCCCGTGCCGACGCGGATCCCAGTGTGCTGGACCGGCTGGAAAGCGCCTACGCGGCCTACGCCGAGAGCCGCTACCTGGCGACGCCCGACGGCGCAGACTACGGCACACTGCAAGAATTTTGCGATGCAGCGGAAAAAGAACACAAACTGACCGGCGACGCCGACGCGATACGAACCTTTGTGCGCAGCTGCCTGAACGAGCACTGTACCTACACCAGTGACCCGCCCCAGCCAGCCGAAGGGGCCGACCCGGTGTTGTATTTTCTGAACGAGAGCCATGCGGGCAGCAGCACGCAGTTTGCGTCGGCGGCGGTGGTGCTCTGCCGGATGCTGGGCCTGCCCGCCCGCTATGTGGTGGGCTATGCCGCCCCACAAAGCCTGTTTGCCGAGAGTGACGGCGGCTGGCAGGCTGTTTTGCAGGACGACAACGCCCACGCCTGGGCCGAGGTGTACCTTGCCGGGCAGGGCTGGACCCCGCTGGAAACGACCCCCGGCATGGTCAGCAAACTGACCGAGGACCAGCTGGCCGCCAACGCGAACGCTGTGCCGACTGCCGATGATGCCGAGACCCCGCTGCCCGCCGCAACGCCCGCGCCGGAGGCGGACCCGACCGCCCCGCAGGCCCGAGCTTTTTGGTGGCTGCTGCCGCTGGCGGGGGTGCTGGCCGCGCTGGCCGTGTGGGGCATTGCCCGTGCACGGCGCACCCCGGCCGATACTGTGCGGGCGGAGTTCCGCGCGCTGTACAAAAAGATGTGCCGCTGCGGCCTGAGCGAAGGGGTATCCTCTGATCAGGAAGAGTTTAAACAATTTTTATGGGAACACACCAAAACGGCGGCCCCGCAGGATGCGGAAACGCTGCTGGCGCTTGTGCAGACGGCGCAGTTTGCGCCGGGGCCGGTCAGCGCGCAAACCGCGCAACAGGTACGCGGCTTGTGCCGCATACTGCGCAAAAATTTACACAGGTAATTGCCGGAAAATATGTGATATTCTCCAGGGGGGAGAAGTAACAAGAGCAAATAACGCCTTGACGCGGCGCTTCAAACCTATTATTATAGTAGTGAAATGCGATAGGGAGTTGAAATCATGGCGCGATTGCCGAAAAATGACAAAGTTGTGGACATTGGAACGATCGCTGCGGCTTTGGGAGTGTCAAAAACAACGGTATCCCGGGCAATATCCGGCAATGGCCGTGTGGGCGCAGCAACCCGTCAGCGCGTACAGGACTACGTGAAGGAGCATAACTACACCCCCAGCGTGATGGCACGCGGGCTGGCGATGCGCTGCTCGTACAACATTTCGCTGGTGATCTCCAAGCAGTTCTCTGATTTTGAGATGCCGTTTTTGCGCAAGACGATGCGTTCGGTCTATCAGGCGGCGGAGGATTGCGATTACGATGTGCTGCTGACCCTGGTAGGTGAGAACGAGACACGCCCGGTGGAGCGTCTTTTGGACAACCGCAAGATCGACGGCCTGATTCTGACCCGCACGCTGGAACGCGACCCGCTGATCCCGCTGCTGAAAAGCCGCAAGCTGCCCTTTGTAGCCATCGGCCGCCCCGAGGATCCGACCGTGATGTCGGTGGATCATGACCAGATCGGCGGCTGCCGGGAGCTGACCAGCCTGCTGCTGATGAAGGGCATGAAGCGGATCGCCCTGCTGGGCGGCACGATGCTGTACACCGTCAATATGTCGCGCCTGGAAGGTTTCAAGCAGGCCTATGACATGATGGACCAGAAAATCGACGAGAGTCTGCTGTTTTTGGAGCTGGAAACCGACGACCTGCGGATGCAGGCCGTGAGCCAGGCGTTGGAGCGCAAGCCGGACTGTATCCTGTGCATGGACGACCGGCTGACCCTGCTGGCGATGAATATGCTCAAGCAGCAGGGTGTGCGGGTGCCGCAGGATATCCGCGTGGCGTCGCTGCATGACAGCAGCGCGCTGGCTGAGTCGTCGCCCGCCATCACGGCGGTGCAGTTTGACGCCTACGCCCTGGGCCGCAAAGCGACCCAGCAGCTTTTGCAGGTGCTCAAAGGCCGTGAGGTGGAGACCCGCGTGGAGCTGGGCTACCAGGTCAGTATGCGGGAATCGACGAAAACCTGAGATCGGGTATATAATAAGTATATTAGGCAGCACGCCGTGGAAACGGTGCGCTGCCTTTTTGTAGGGGCGGCATATATGCCGCCCGCGGTTTCCCGGGGAATGGGCGGTAATGGGGAACGCGCGGGCCGCATAGATGCCGCCCCTACAACTCCACAAAAAAATGAATCGCGTAATGGCGGCAAACGCACCGGGAGGGATGAATCCCTCCCCACACATGAGGATAGAGTCGAGAAAAATAGAGGCGGATGGTGGTGCGATTTGCCGTGAAAACTGCGCAACATATGGAAACGGTTGCGCAACAAAGGAACCGTTTCCGACAAAAAAGCGACCTGTTTTTTGAAATATTTCCACAAAAACAGGTATTCTAATTTGTGCAAGGTTCCAATCTTGGATAAAATCACCAAAAAACGATTGATTTTTCGCTATTTATGGTGTATTATAATATCAATCCGAAACGGAAACGTTTCCGAATAAGAAAACGCAATCACTACTGCAACTCTTGTTTTTCTTTAGAAGGAGGAAAAAACATGAAAGCGAAAAAGACTCTCTCCGTGACCCTGGCCGCCGCGATGGCAGCCGGTCTGCTGGTGGGCTGCGGCGGTGGCGCCGCCAGCTCCAGCAGCACTGCCGCCGCTTCCAGTGAAGCCGCTGCTTCCAGTGAAGCCACCGCAAGCAGCGCCGCAGCTACCTCTACCGCTGCAGGCAAGGTTTACTACCTGAACTTCAAGCCCGAGCAGGATGAGGCCTGGCAGAATCTGGCCAAGAAGTACACCGAGGAGACCGGTGTTCCCGTAACGGTCGTCACCGCCGCCTCTGGTCAGTACGAGACCACCCTGATGAGCGAGATGGCCAAGAGCGATGCGCCCACCCTGTTCCAGGTCAACGGCCCTGTCGGCCTGGCCAACTGGAAGGACTACTGCTACGATCTGTCCGGCACCAAGATCGCCGGTGATCTGACCAGCGACACCTACGCCCTGAAAGACGGCGACCAGATGCTGGGCATCGGTTACGTTATCGAGAGCTACGGCCTGATCACCAATAAGACCCTGCTGGAGAAGGCCGGCTACACCGTTGACGACATCAAGAGCTTCGACGACCTGAAGAAGGTGGCCGAGGACATCACCGCCCGCAAGGACGAGCTGGGCTTCTCCGCCTTCACCTCCGCCGGTATGGACGGCTCCTCTGACTGGCGCTACAAGACCCATCTGGCCAACCTGCCCATCTACTTCGAGTATCAGGAGGACGGCATCGACAACACCGACGCCATCAAGGGCACCTATCTCGACAACTACAAGAATATCTTCGACCTGTACATCAACAACTCCACCTGCGATCCTACTGAACTGGCTGGCAAGACCGGCGACGACAGCCGCAACGAGTTCCTGAACGAAGAGGCCGTTTTCTACCAGAACGGTTCCTGGGAGTACACCAACCTCGTCGGCGACGGCAAGCCCTTCACCGATGACGATCTGACCATGCTGCCCATCTACATTGGCGTCGGCGATGAAGCCAACCAGGGCCTGTGCACCGGCACCGAGAACTACTGGTGCGTCAACAAAGAAGCCAGTGAGGACGACATCAACGCAACGCTCGACTTCATGTACTGGTGCGTTTCCTCTGACGAGGGTACCAAGGCCATGGCTAACGACATGGGCTTCGTTATCCCCTTCAAGAATGCTGTCGAGTCCCCCAACGTCTTCGTCAAGGCCGATAAGGAAATGACCGCCGCCGGCAAGACCCCTGTGGCCTGGAACTTCTCCACCATGCCTTCCGAGAACTGGAAGAACGGTGTCGGCTCTGCTCTGACCGCCTACGCCGCCGGTACCGGCAGCTGGGATGACGTTGTCACCGCCTTTGTCGATGGCTGGGCTTCTGAGGCTGCCCTGAACGCAGCTGCGTAAGTAGTGGGTACGCAACTGTAACGCATTACAATTCTTTGCAAACGTTTTTCTCCTAAAACCTCCTAAACATTTCTCTTAAACTGTTTTCTCCAGTTTTTCTCCTTATCCTCTTTCATCACCGGTCAGCGGGGCGGGCGGATTCGCCCGCCCCGCTCCATTTTTGCAACAGGAAATCTAAACAAAGGGGGGCTTTTCCATGGAAAAAGCCATTAAGCGCTATTGGCCAGTCTTTGTACTGCCCACCCTCATTGCCTTTATCATCGGCTTTGTGTGGCCTTTTATCTGGGGCACCGGGCTGTCGTTCTGCAAATTCACGACGGTCAAAAACGTCCAGTTCGCGGGGCTGAGCAACTACAAGATGATTCTTATGGATGACACCTTCACCCATGCATTCTGGTTCACGGCGGCGTTCACCGTTGTATCCACCGTGCTCGTCAATGTGCTGGCATTCGCCATTGCGCTGCTGCTCACCCGCGGTATGCGCGGTACCAACGCGTTCCGTACCATCTTCTTCCTGCCGAACCTCATCGGCGGCATCCTGCTGGGCTACATCTGGCAGATCCTGCTCAACGGCCTGCTGTCCGCCTGGGGCAAGTCGCTGCTGGCGTTGAACGCCACCTACGGCTTCTGGGGCCTTATCGTCCTGATGTGCTGGCAGCAGATCGGCTACATGATGATCATTTACATCGCCGGCTTACAGAACGTGCCCACCGACCTCATCGAGGCCGCACGCATCGACGGTGCGACCTCCAGCCAGATTCTCTTTAAAATCAAGGTCCCCATGGTCATGCCCAGCGTGACGATTTGCACGTTCCTGACGCTGACCAACTCTTTCAAGCTGTTTGACCAGAACCTGTCCCTGACGGCAGGCGAGCCCGCCAAACAGTCCATGATGCTGGCCTACAACATCTACGATACCTTCTATGCCCGCTCTGGACCCCAGTGGAAGGGCATCGGCCAGGCGAAGGCCGTCGTATTCTTCCTGTTTGTGGTTGTCATCTCGCTGCTGCAGCTGCATTTTACCCGCTCTAAGGAGGTGCAGGCATAATGGGTGCTACCAAAAAAGACCGCCGCATCAATGCGGTGCTGTCCGTCCTGCTGACCATCCTGTGCATTGCCTGGATGTACCCGGTGTTCATGATCCTGATGAACTCCTTAAAGACAGAGCGTGCCATCACCACGACCCACGCCTTTGAACTGCCGAACGCCGAAACCTTCGTCGGGCTGAAAAACTACATTTACGGCATTCAGGAAATGGACTTTTTGTCCTCTTTCTGGTATAGCTTAGTCATCACGGTCTCGTCCGTCGCACTGATTCTGCTGTGCTGCTCGATGTGCGCATGGTATATCACCCGCGTGCAGGGCGTGCTCGGCAAGGGGATGTACTACCTGTGCGTGTTCAGCATGATCGTTCCCTTCCAGATGGTCATGTTCACGCTGGCCAAGACCGCGGATACTTTAAAGCTGAATAACCCCTACAACATCTGCATCATCTATCTGGGCTTCGGCGCGGGCCTGGCAGTGTTCATGTTCACCGGCTTTGTCAAGAGCATGCCCATCGCCATTGAGGAGGCCGCCATGATCGACGGCTGCAATCCCCTCCAGATCTTCTTCAAGGTCGTCTGCCCGATTCTGAAGCCAACGATGATCTCCACCGCCATCTTGGAAACGATGTGGGTCTGGAACGACTACCTGCTGCCCACGTTGGTGCTGGATATCAAGACCTACCGCACCATCCCCATGGCGATCCAGTATTTCCGTGGCAGCTACGGTAAGGTGGAAATGGCCCCCATGATGGCCTGCATCATGATTACGGTGCTGCCGGTCATCGTGCTGTACCTGCTCTGCCAGAAATATATCATTGACGGCGTTGTGGCCGGTGCGGTCAAGGGGTAAACTCAGCCGAACCAGAAAAGAGGTCCGGTTTTATGACCATCAAAGATATTGCGCGGGAATCCGGCTTTGCCATCGGTACGGTGTCGCGGGCGCTGAACAACGCACCCGGCGTCAGCGCCGAGACGCGGCAGAAGATCCTGGAAGTCGTGAACCGCCACAACTATGAACCCAACGCAAACGCAAAGCATTTAAAACAGCAGGCCAATGACGGCATTGCCCTGATTGTCAAAGGCACGCAGAATATGCTGTTCGCCGATATTTTAGAGCAGCTGCAGAGCGTGATTGAAGAGAGCGGCTACGTGGCGACCGTCTATTACATCGACGAGGAAGCCAACGAGGTCGCCCAGGCCCGGCGCATCTGTGCGGAGCGTAAGCCCTACGGCATCCTGTTTCTGGGGTCGAACCTGGAGTATTTCACCCCTGATCTGGAAGATTTGGGCATCCCCTGCCTGCTGCTGACCAACAGCGCGGCCACGCTGCGCATCGCCAACCTTTCCAGCGTGTCGGTCGATGATATGGCGGCGTCCGACCGGATGATCGAATACCTGTACAAACAGGGCCATCGGCGCATCGGCATCATCGGCGGCAAGCCGAACCTGTCCCGCCCGAGCCTTGCGCGTCTGGCAGGCTGCCAGAGCGCCATGCTGCGGCTGGGCCTGCCCTTTGAGATGGAAAAGCAGTACGCCTACGCACGGTTCTCGCTGCGCAGCGGGTACGAGGCGATGGAGTATCTGCTGGACCACAGCCCCGATATCACGACAGTGTTCGCCATGTCGGACCTGATGGCGCTGGGAGCCATCCGCGCTTTGCAGGATCACGGGCTGCGGGTGCCGCAGGATATCTCGGTAGCCGGGTACGACGGCATTGCCCTGGGGCAGTACAGCATTCCGCGCCTGACGACCATCCGGCAGGATATGGAGCAGCTGGCCCAGCGCAGTGCAAAAATTTTGCTGCACTGCATTGAAGAACCCGGCCGCGCCGTACACGAAGTCGTCCCCTTTGATTTGATCGAAGGGGAGAGCGTGGGGAAGGTTTGACGACTTTGCAAAAACAGCGCCGCCATGTAGGGGCCGCACACGTGCGGCCCGCGGCCTTGCCGTAGGTGCGCGTTTGCCGGAAGGCTGAGGGCCGGGCATACCCGGCCCCTGTGGTGCTTGTTGTAGGGGGCGATGCCTGGCATCGCCCTGCGGACGGCATCGTTGCAGGGGGGCGGCGTCCCCGGCACCCACCCCGCGTTTACATTCAAAAGAAAGAGGTTTTCTCTGATGAGAGCAAGCGGCATTCTGATGCCTATTTCCAGCCTGCCCTCGGCCCATGGTATTGGCGCTATGGGTGCGGAGGCACGCCGATTTGTGGAGTTCCTCTCCAAGGCCGGGCAGGCATATTGGCAGATCTTACCCATCTGCCCCACCAGCTACGGCGACAGCCCCTATCAGTCCTTCTCGACGTTTGCGGGCAACCCGTATTTTATCGATCTCGACGAGCTTGCCAAACGCGGCCTGCTTCTGCCTGAGGAATATGAGAACATCGATTGGGAATCCGCCCCCGATACCATTAACTACGGTGTTCTGTACGAAAAACGTTACAAGGTGCTGCGCTGCGCGGCAAACCGTTTGCTGGCAAAGCCCAACGCCGCCTACCGCAAGTTCGTGAAGGAAAACGCCTTCTGGCTGCCGGACTACGCGCTGTTCATGGCACTGAAGGACGCCCACGGCGGGGCCTGCTGGCTTGAGTGGGAAGAGCCGCT
>ERZ780144.1902-NODE-1902-length-20140-cov-2.649938_pt1 | contig 20140 bp, 14 predicted proteins | sample MGYA00511380_ERZ780144 | MGnify/ENA primary metagenome ERZ780144 (study PRJEB29588, sample SAMEA1965858) | human gut metagenome | biome: human gut; feature: human-associated habitat; material: faeces | place: Denmark | collected 2008/2010 ... | reverse complement strand
GGCTACTCCGCACAGAGCGTACAGCTTTCCGTAACCGATTCGATTCGTGAGCGCGTACAGCTCAAGTAATTTCTCCAAAATGCAAGCCGCCCGGTTTTCCGGGCGGCTTTTTTGCGCGCTTTTACAGGCGGATGGGGGATAGGGCGCAAGGGCGTCAGAACGGCGCACAGCGTCTTGCGGTTTGGGGTGTGATAGGGAATAAGGGCGGCCTCCTGACGGGTGATGGACTGGTACGGTCGGAATGTTCCGTCATCATAGCCGGTTACAATACCGAGTGCCGCTGCCAGACAGACACTCTCGTTCTCGCAGTCGGAAAAGGCCGCTGCCGGAGCCGCGGAGGCATTTGGCTGCACCTTTTGATACAGCTTGACCGCCAGTCTGCAGAAATCCACGCGCGTGATATTTAGCATGGGATAATAGAAAGAAAGCGAAATATCATGTTCCCGAGCGGCTTCCAGTTCCGGCTTGGCCCAGCTGCTTTCCTGCGAAGCGTTAGCCGGAAGCTGGATTTCACCGCCTTTGCCGTCCAGCTGGTACAGCGCGGTGCCGCGCTTGCCGATGTAGCGGTTGTCCGCCCAGCTGAGCCCGTCGAAGTCGTGCCTGCCGACAAACTGGCCGGTTTTGTCGATCAAACCGTACGTTCCGTTGCCGATTGCTTCTTTTCGGGAACTAATCCACAAAATATTGGCATCAGGCTATTCGTAAAATGCGGCATGGATGCAGTACCGCAAGCGCCGTCGATATCATCGCGGATAACCTTCATGTTTTCGTCGAGCAGCACAAGTGTCGGAATATCATACTGCTCGGCAGGCTGCTGTACTGCAGCCGTCAGCGGACGTTTCGCATAGACACCGATGAAGAAACAGTCATCGCCTGCCATGCCGAAATAGGTGCCTTTGACCGGCGTCTGAATCGGTGTGACCGTTCCGCTCGCATCGGCATAATAGAACGAAGAAGCCTGGTTTTCATAACGAGTCGGCAGAAATTTTGTACAGATTTTTTTTCGGCACGAGCGCATACGCTGCTATGCGGGATTGGCCGCTGTCCGCGGAAAGATAATCTGCGGAAGTATCTGCCTGCCACTGCTGCTGCAACTGTGTTAAAGCAGTGCTCGGTATCGATACCGCACCGGCTCCCGCCGCCATGCTGCCCGCGATCAGCGCGGCTGCACATAAATAACGCCATCGTTTCATAAAAAATACCTTCTGCCTGTGAAGTCCTTCGCTTACTATAACCGTTAGACGAGGAAAAGTGTGACAAAGTTCGCTCAAAAAATTTATTTTCATGTCACAGTTGACAGTGCAGAACGGTTAGATTATATATTATATATGGTCTAAAATTCATCTGGCAAGGGGATAGGGAACATGAAAAAACGAATGGTTTTGCTGTCTGCACTCGTGCTGTGCGGCTGTATGCTGATTGGCGCCGGAGCCGCAGATACCGCATCGCAAACGCAGCTTACGCGGCAGGTGATCACGCATTTTCAACAAAGCCCACCAGAAGAGGATACCAGTTCTCCGGGATATCCGACATGGAAAACTTGGCAAATTGACAGCTGAGAGGTTTTTCCGTGTCGACTGATCGAGGAAAAGGACATCTGGGAGCTGATATTTACCCAGAGTGACTATAGCAGTCGATGGATCTGTGCGGTCGATCTGTCCGCCGGAAAGATCATCACACCGCTGTTCAACGGCAGCATGTGGAAAGCTGCGGATGATCAGCTGCTGCTGGAGACCGGCGGCACATATCAGCTGTGTGACCTGAACGGCAGCTTGACCGATGTATCCATTCCTCATACCGGTCATGTACTGGCAGTCAATGATCAAGGATATGTCCTTTGCCAGTACCCGGTCACCAGAACTGTGCGGACCGATAGCGGCACGATGAATGACACATTTTATCAGTACACGCTGCTGGGACCGAATTTTACCGTCCTGCAGGACGGCATCGACCAGTATTACAACGTTGGTCAGTATGATTACTCTTATAATAGCGAACTATTTTATAACGGTCTTGCCGCCGTCCGCGTGGGCGCGACTGACTGGTATCTGCCGGACGGCGGACCGTGGCCGCGGCTGTATTTCAACAGTAAATATATGTTCATTGACCGCAGCGGCAAAACGGTGAGCAGCAGCCGCTACGATGAGGTATCACACGAAAATGACCGCTGGTTCGGCTGTCACGGTACGACCGAGTATCTGTTGGACAGCAACGGAAATGAGCGCGAACAGGCGAATTACTGCTATGTTCCCAGCACTTGGGCTGAAAATATAGTCGAACAAGCGGAGAAAGATGGACTCCGACTGTCCTATCATACACCATACCGCCTGAATATCCACCGCGATGAATTCTGCGAACTGGCTTGGCAAACCATTCAGACGGTAAACCCAAACATCAATCTGCCTGAACTGACACAGCCGTTCTCCGACTGCGATGAAGACATAGTGCGTCAGATTGCATCACTCGGTATTGTCACCGGTTATGAGGACGGCACCTTCCAGCCTACGCGCGAGCTTTCACGGCAGGAGGCGGCAGTTATCCTGCAGCGCCTTTATATGGTGCTGTATGGAAAGATCGAAGCCAGTCCTACGCTCTATGCCGACAACGGGAGTATTGGCGTATGGGCAAAGGATTCTGTCTATGCGATGAGGCAAACCGGTATCATGCAGGGCGTAGGAGCGAATCGATTTGATCCGAAGAATGGCTATACTTGCGAGCAGTCGATCATCACAATGCTGCGCATGACGCAGAAGGCGTAATCAGGGAGGAAAATCATGCGTATTGTGAAAAAATACTGGCTGCCGCTGCTGGCGCTTGTGCTTGCGATTGGACTGGCGGTCTGGCGAATCGGCTATCTGGAGCGGACGAACACGTCGCTCAGCATGGAAATTGGCAGCAGGGAAGCCATGCAGAACGGAGAGCCGATCACGCTGGAGAATCCGGTTGTTCTGTACAAAAACGAGCCGTATGTGCCGCTGAAAGAGATCGTTGAGCGCCTTGGCGGTACGACAGACGGCAAAACCTACACACTGCACGGTGCTGAGACCGCTGTCTCCGGCGTGGAACAGAATGGTGTACTGTACACGCCGTTTTCGTACCTGTGGGACAGCCACATTCCGCAGATACGGTGGGATAGAGCCGCAACCGCGTTATCATCACCGAGGCACCGGATGAAATTCCACTGACCCGCCGGTGGCTGTTCTGGCGGCACAAAACCGTGCGCGGACTGCGTGTCGGAGACAGCGAAGCACGGTTCCTCGATCTGTACGGCTCGCCGGACGCACGGGACGAAACGATGGTGGACCTGCTGCGTGTTACAATCGAAAACGGCATCGTAACCGAGATTTTCATGGGACGTTATGAGTAAGCAAAAGGACTTCGTCAAAACGAAGTCCTTTTTGATATGGCTGGTTACTTGATGATTTGATACATGCGCTCGATGGTCACAATGGACTGCTCTGCGGTGTAGCCGTCCGTCGGGCAGAACTGATTGTTTTCCTTGCCCTGCATGATGCCGGTCTGGCGCATGGCGTAAACGCTGCCGCGTGCCCAGTCCCCAAGCTGTGCATCATCGGCGTAGGCAGGGTCGGCAATCAACTCGGTCTGGCCGCCGAGTGCTGCGTACAGGCGGTCGAGCATGGTGGCCGCCTCCTGGCGGGAGATGGTCTTGTACGGACGGAGGGTGCCGCCCTCGTAGCCGGTGACAATGCCGAGTGCGGCGGCATTGTTCACGTTCGGGTCGTCCCTGCAATCGGTGAACTTGGTTTCCAGAGCCGGAATCTCCTTGTTGGGATAAATCTTGTTGTACAGGTTCATCGCCAGCATGGTGAAGTTTTCGCGGGTAATGTCCAGCCTGGGATAGGAGAATGACTCAGTGAGACCGTGCTCTCCTGCGGCAGCTACTTCGGTTTTGGCCCAGCTGCTGTACTCCTTGACGTTTGCGGGCAGCAGGGTTTCGCCGCCCTTGCCATCCAGCAGATAAGATTTTGTGCCACTGCTGCGTGTGCCGATAAAGTGCTGATCGTACCAGAAAATCTGGTTAAAATCGTGCTTGCCGACAAATTTTTCGGTTTTCGGGTCAAACAGACCGTAGGTGCCGTTGCCGTCCGCGCCTGCCTTGCCAACACGTTCCCACTTGGTGCTGCCGGTCTTTGCGATGAAGAAATCGGCGTACCAATCCGGTACCATGTCGATGTCATCGAGGATGATGTTCATGTCTTTGTCGGCCAGAGCAAAGAAGGTGACATCCTCAACCTGTGTGGTTGGACCATCGCCGGAATACGGGTCATATACCGGCTTTTTCACGTTTTTGAAGAGCACGAACACATTGCTGTTTGGCTCATACGTCGCAAGCTCATAACCGGACGGCAGCTTCATCGGCGTCAGTTTGCCGGTTTCATCGGCGAACCAGTAGTTGGGGTGATGATCAGCGTCGTACTGGCTAACCAGTGTTTCCGTGCCGTCAAGCGCAATGTAATAATCGTACTCCACAGGAACAACCAGCTTTCCGGTCGTTTTGTCCAGAATACCATACTTGTGTGTGCTGTCAGCTGTTAGGTTAACCAAATACTGTTTCGCGTTGAGGTTCGAGAGGATAATCTCGCAGTTTTCGCCGGTAAAGCCGAGCGTTTTCACCTGACCGTAATCCTTGATCTCCTGCTGTACCTTAGTCATAGCTGATTGCAGCGTATCCTTTGCCGCACTGGGCAGTTCCGCCGCCTGTGCCGAGAACAGCAATGCACCGCTCACCACAACACCGAGTAACGCCTTCTGAAACCGTTTCATATTTTTTCCTCCTTTTCACTGTTAATGCTTATACTCTCTATCCTGTATATGACAATAACGAATGCCATCGACAGTACGGCCGCTGCTGCGGTGGGGTCATTGCCATATATCAGCTTAGACGTTTGTTCCGTATGGTTTGTTCCGCCTGTTTCAAAATTTTTTTCGGACATCGAACCGGTATGCCAAATGCATAGCCGGAACGCATGGAACGCGTACCGTATGCGCGTTTCTGCACAGGAGAACTGTTATATTTATTGTATAGCTTTTTCTGGAAGGACGCAACAGGAAAGCAGCAGAGGCGGGATTGAAAAATCCTCAAACCGGCGGCGCACATGTTTGACAGACCGAATCCATTCTGGTATAATATTTACACGCCGCCATGGCGGAACTGGTAGACGCAGGGGACTTAAAATCCCCCGGCCTTAAAACCGTGCCGGTTCGATTCCGGCTGGCGGCACCAGAAAGCTCCTGTAATCTGTTGATGGATTACAGGAGCTTTTGCTGTATTATCGGTATTTTTCTGAACTTTTCAGAGATGTTTGAAAATAGGGAATAACTGTGAAATCAGTCGGTTTGACCGACTTCTCGCAGATTTCTCGCAGGCTTGCACCAAGAATGGTGCTTATTTTGTGCTTATTCGAGAGGTTAGTTAAGGTTTCAGCGCCGTGATTGGAACAACAAAAACACCATCGGCGCGCCGATAGGCGGCATTCGACATACCGCACAGAACGCAGAGCACCGCAGGCGGCTTGCCGCGAGGATCTTCTTCAATCTGACGCTTAATCTTAAGCAGATTTTCTGCGGCAGTATCGATCTGATTTGCACCGAGCTTGATCTCAAAAGCGCACCACTGACCGTCTGCCAGCTCAATTACCGCATCGATCTCTTGATTTTGGTAATCCTGATAGTGATACAGGTTCGCACCAAACGACTCCGCATAGATACACAGATCGCGCTCGCACAGTGCCTCAAATAGAAATCCAAGCGTTTCCAGATCACCAATCAAACCGGCAGGCGTTGCGCGGAGCAAGGCACACGCCAGTGACGGATCGGAGAAATGCCGCTTTTCCGCCTGCTTTATCCGAACAGAGGAGCGGATACCGGCAGCGAACGGTGGCTGATTATCCGTGATGAACAGCCGCTTGAAAATATCCAGATAGGCGGATACCGTTTCGCCGTCAATATCCTCATCATCAACCGCCTTGATATCGCGCATTAACGTTCGATTTGTGACGGTTGTGCTCTCATTTCGAGCCAGAGAACGCAGCAGCAGGCGCATTTTCTGTGTATCGCGTCTGATGCCGTCGATACGGTACACATCATCGTCAATGACCGCATTCAGATACTCGGCAGGCAGCAGCATAGCCTGTTTGAGCGGCAAGCCCAGACTGCCCGGCCAGCCACCGCGGATAATCAGTTCAATCAGCTTGGTAAGATCTACTTCGCCGGTCATGGCTGTAGTAACTTCGCCATGACACAGCTTTTCCAGCGAAACCTGTCCGCTGGAGTCGCCCGACTCGTAGAGCGACATTGGACGCATACGCAGCTTGGCAATGCGGCCTGCACCGCTGTGCAGGACACCCTTGTGGTTAGGGGTGGCAGAGCCGGTCAGAATAAACTGGCCCTTTTCGGCGGTCTGATCTACCTTGTAGCGCACCGCGTCCCAGAGCGGCGGAACCTCCTGCCATTCGTCGATCAAGCGCGGAGCCTCGCCGGTTAGCACCAGTTCGGGAGACAATTCTGCCAGCTGGCGGTTTTGAAAGTTGTTAGCCGGATCGCCGATATAGATTTCGCTTTTGCTGTGCTGCGCAGAAGTCCAGGTCTTGCCGCACCATTTCGGTCCCTCAATGCAGACAGCACCGAAAGCGGATAGATATTCCTCTACTTTTGCATCGATAATGCGGGGTTTATAGTTTAAATGGTTCATTTGACTCACCTCAACATCTTGCTATTATTATATGCTAATCGGTCATATTTTACAATTACAATCGGTCAAATTTTGCAGCATCAACCGATAACATTTTATGGAATAAACGCTCGAGCCATTAAGAACTCGAGCGTTTTCTGTCTGGGAGTGCAGCGTGGAGGTTCGCATTATTTTTACCATTTCCAAGCAAATGCTCCATGCAGTTCGATGCCGCGATTTTCGAGGCAGCATCCAGATGCGCATAACGCAGTGTCGTCTGAAAGGTCGCGTGACCGAGATACACTTGAATTTCCTGCAGGGTATAGCCCTCGTGCAGCAGTAGCGTTGCGCAGGAGTGGCGCAGATCGTGAAAACGGATTTTCTTGAAACTATGCCGCTCGATAAAGCCTCGAAAACGATCGCTGACCCGCTCGGGAGTGAGCAAACTGCCGTCTGCCAGTGTAAAGATGTATTCATCGTAGGTATGGTCGTAGCAATCGCCCCAGAGCCTGCGGTTTTCCTCCGTCCATTGCCGACGCTTGAGCAGCAGCTCTCGAATGGTCGGCACAAGTGCGAATGCACGTCGGCTGGATTCGGTTTTCAGTTCGTTTGTCTGCATGACTTCGCTTTGGCCGTTGATACGGGTTTCGAGCACTTTATGACGAATATAGATCGTGTTCTGCTCAAAATCAACGTCCTGCCAGCGCAGTCCGCATACCTCGCTGCGGCGCAATCCGTAAAACGCCGTTACGCGAACAATATCCTCGATAGAGGAACCCTTGAGTGCCTCAAACAGCTCGTTCAGCTCGCTTGCCGAATAGGTTTGCGCCTGATACGGAACGATCTTAGGCGGAGCAATGCGGCGTACCGGATTATACACCAGAGTGCCGTCCTTGATGGACTCGTTGAACACACTTTTCAGCAGCACGATGTGCTTTTTGATCGTATTCCCGGAGAGGGGCTTGGTGCGCCCCTCCTGCAGGGAATCGAGATAACGCTGAATGAGCATAGGTGTAACCTGCTGGACAGTAATATTTCGCGAGCGGAAGAACGGGTCTGCGTAGTGCAGAATATGCTCGTACCCCTCAAGCGTAGACTTGGAGATAGCCGGTGCCTTGCGGAGCTTCCACTGCTGCATCAGGTCAGAGAACAGCATATCCGGCACTGAGGTGTCGAGACCCCAGCTCTCCATGCGGTTCTTTTCCTCAGCCAGCTTGCGGAACTTACAGGCACGCTCATTTGCAATCTCCTGTGCCCGACGCTTGTTGTTTGCCAGCGGAAGGCCGGTAGTCTTCCACTTTTCAATCCGTTTTCCGTCCTCCACATAGGACAGGACGGTGTGCCACATCCTGCCCTTTGCGCGAATTGTTGCGGAAATATGTTTGATCATGGTGGGGACCCCGGTCGATCAGGCCGGCTGCTGCGAGGAACCCTTCAAAAACTCCTGCAGGAATACCTTGGGTACGCGGTACGAGCGGCCAACCTTGACGGAGCGGATTTCTCCGGCGATCAGCATCTTGCAGATATTCTGACGGGTCGTGTGCAGATAAGCTGCAAGCGTTGCAACGGTCAGAACGTCGGGAAGATCGTTAAGAGTGGTGGAATTGGTAATAGTGATTTGGGTTTTCATGATAATAATCTCCTTTTTCTTGCATAATTTGCGCGGCAGCGTTACACTTAAAGTGAACCCGGGTTCAGGCTTGAAATCGGAATACACAGGTAACGTTTGCCTTTGATTTTTTTGGTGGACTTCTTGCTGGCATCGATGGACAGCAGCTTGCATTGATTGAGCCACATTGCAACATATTGCTCGCTGAGATCACTCCGGCGATACAACTTTTGCAAATACTTTGTCAGAACAGAAAGCCTAACGCAAAGGCAGCCATTGTGCCGGAATGCGTAAAATTCCTGTCGCTGTACTCCGCTTACGATTGCCTCTCGAAGGGTTTCCGGGAGGTTTTCGATGCGGCGCAGCTCCTCGGTGATGTTGTGCCAGACTTGGGTCAATGAGTACGCTGTTGCTTGAACAAATTTGCTTTTGGCGACTGCCGAGATTGCTTTGACTTCCTCCGCGTAGTCAGCGAACCGGCAAAGCAGCCAGTACAGTTCGAACAACGACTTCTTCACGCGTTCATTTGGAGCCTCGCGCATAGCAGAAAGCTGTGTATCCATATCGCGTTGAATCCGTGAGCGGAACGTCTCATAGCGTTCTCCAAACCATGCAAGAAAACCCTGCATAGCTGTGGCTGCGGTATGACGAAGTGCCTCCAAATCAACCGGATTACTGGAACCGCCTAATTTCTCACGAATTCGCACGATGATGCACCGCGTTACGTCCGAGGATGCCTCCATCGGGATTTCGCCCGTGACGACCAGTCCAGCAGCACAACTAACCGAAACATTCTTAGAACCTCGGGTTTTGGTGCGCTTGGTTTCGTTCACTGCAAACCGCAGTAATGCGGCCGCACTTGCAAGACGCTCGCGCTGCTTTGCCTTATTGGTGCCGATGTAAATATCATCCAGCAACACCGAACGATCGCGTGTGGTCATCAACGCACGCTCCATCGCGGACATTGTGCTGCCAGCGTCGTAGACATCAGCCATGCACCCGCCCGAAGCATCGAACAACTGGCAAAGCGCCTTTGCTGTTGCCGTCTTGCCGAAACCCTGCGTTGCTATCATATAGAGAATACAAGCCGTCGGTAGGCCGCTGTCCTGTAAGAACGAACGGCAAACCGAGAACAGTGAATATCCCCACACAGGCAGATATATATCAGGATGCTGCTCAAACGTCCTGATCAGCTGTTCGCCTGCGGTTGCGTCCGACAGCGTTGGATCAACAGACAGGTGGCAGCTTGAGGCTTCCTCGGCGATTAGATAGGGCGGAGAACCGCCTTCAGGTGGTTCTGCCAACCGGTTTTCTGGTGCCGGATCAGGGAAGTAGCGGTGCTGCCCATCAATCTGCTGCCAGCCGGTCTGGTCAAAGTATTGACCGCGCGGAAGGTCGCATTGTGACAGCTGCATTCGCAGGTAGGTCACGACTAGGTTCTTGGTGCTACGACCGTGCGTGTCGCGCGAAATGCAACCGACAATTAACTTTTCGAAGTTCAACTGGTCCAACTGCTCCGCAGGCCAGACAATAGTCTGCGGCGGTGCACCTTCCCGCGTCACCTCGAGGAGCAGCCGGAGCGGCTCCTCGGGGTTAGCAGAATACAATCCGCGAATTCGCGGGACAAAGTTGGCGATGACTTCGCCATCGTTCAGTAAAATATTGCCTGCAACAGTGAACTGCATCAGCGATCTCCTCTCGGCAGCAGCTTGAGGCCGTCAGCAGCCAGCTTATCGTTGAACGAGCCACGCTTGACACCCACGGAGAGCGCAATCATTTTGCGCAGCATGTCGTTCTCGGCGGCCAGATAGCCGCAACGGTAATTCGCCTGTGCAATCTGGCGTCCAATCGCACGCTTACGAGCGCGCTTGGCTGCCTTCTTGCGAGCCTTTTTGCCCTTCTTGCCTTTCTTCTTCTTGCCCTTGCGAGGCTCGTCCTCAAAGGGGAAGTCGCTCGGAAAGGAGGGGCCGAAAGATGCAGGGGAGCTGATGAACTCCGCCGTGCTTTCGGTGTCGGGGGTGGATGCAGTCGGGTAATTAAAATCTTGAATCATGGTAAGATCCTCCTATGCAGGAGATCCATGTGGCCATCATGAATCTCAGCGAAAGATTTAACGCCATTCGTTAAGTCTTTGTCTTGACAAGAACTATTGTAAGGTACTTTCTGTGGAAAGTCCTGTGCAAATCCTTATGAGAATAACGTAATTAGAACGGATTTCCCACAACATTTTTTCATTCAAGGAGCAGGTGATAAAATGACAGTTATGTCAAATAAGTTGTGTACTGATGACTTTTTCGATCCTTCATATGCATTTTTATCGGATAAGATTATAAAAATGCACGCAAAACGAAATATGCAATCTCTTGAGAATTTCGTGGAAAACTCTTGTAGCATTTCACGCGCATCCCACCAGTTCTTATATACGCTATTGTCGATTCTGGATAATCCTACAATATTAGAGGAACTGGATTCTGATAAGAAACAGCTCTTGTATATGAAGTTGCTTTCTTCACAGCCTGATGAGCCAGGTGACATACGTATTTTCGCAAAGACCTTAAAAGCATATCGTAGAGATGAATATATTCATAGAGCATTGAATATTGTTCGCCAGCTATTGGAGAGGTCTGATCCTAGTCGTGAGTGGGGATATGAACCTGATAATCAGCCGGATCTCATCAGCAAGCTGCGGGAAAAGATAGATAAACTTTACCAAAAATTTCATGTAGACTTACAGGATGCGGAGTTTCCGGTCAAGCGTCTACCAACCTGTAGTGATACCTTATGTAAAATGATCATAATGGATTCTAGAATATATCCTGTGTTGTCTGCCCTCTTTACATTAAGTGCAGTTTATCAGGTCGCGTTTGATAAAAGCCCTAGCAAAGCAACACTGCTGGAATTTATCATTCAACCATCTTTGACAAAATCATATTTCACCGACAATGCATACGATACGTATGTCTTAAGCAAATTTTCTTATCGATTACTTAATAAAATAGAGAATACGATGATCGACTATTTAGATAACTACAATACAGTCACTTTCCCTGTTAAGCATAGTATTGTACCCAAAACTATAAGTGCGTTTGATAACACTGCTCATCGATCTCGCAATGAAAAGGATTGTTTTCAAAGGCACATAAATTTTGCCTTTCCACTCTGTAAAACCTGGCGGTTAGTAACGGATATTGCTACTGCTTGTTCCTTAACGATGGAGCAGGCGTTGGAATTGAATACTCATATATCTGAACATCTGCTGGATAAATCGTATAATGAGAAGCATCTGCGTGAGATATACGGAGATCAAGTAACCGAGATAATTAAAGGGTTCCGAACTTTGGCTAATCCTGGAACGTATTATAAACAAGATTCTTTTATTAATATTTACAAAACCTACGTATGGGGTAAGCTGTCGACATCTGCTAAATTTTTCTTTGTTGATCCGTATGCAGATTCTGATAACCTGCCTTCAAATCTGCATCAATTTATCTGCAAGTACTTCACATATGTCTCTTTATCAAAATATGTGCTTTACTATTCCGCACCATTCCGACCGTTGTACGGCTCATCGAAAATGCTTCCGCCAGGCTGTAAAGGTATATTCCGAGATTTTAAGACGTATAGCGAATGTTACTTTACTGACACGGATGTTCAGCCTCAATTGTTTCCCTTTACAGGAACCAATACATATTTAATAGGAGTCAAAGAACTTCGGCCTAGTATTCGAACGGAGCTTATTCGTACTTTTACGCCTTACAGTGCCGTCCATTTTCTCATGAGACACCTTGAGCATCCGCCTAAGAATAAGTCGGCTTTACAGCAATGTATTAATGAGTATCTTAAGAGGTATCCGCTTTCGAAAGATATCGGTATCCTGTTCAGGGACACTAATGAAATGATAGCCGTATATCAGCTGATGCTAAAAGCAGCGCTAAATATTATCGCTCATTATACAGTTTCACTGTTGGCAGACGCACGCATCCAAACGCTGCAAAACCACTTATAGTATCCTTGAATTGGTGGGAACCGTGGGAATTCCCACAATTCCCACCAATATTTTATGAGTGTTGATTGCATCTTCGGTAAAATGTGTTTGCCCTCAGTCCGGTCTGCCGCATGGCTTCCGCGGCGGTAATCTCTCCTGCCCGCCAACGAGCAACCACCCGCTCGAAGTTGTCCGGCAGAGGCATTAGCTTACGGCCGGTGTACTTGCCCTGCTCTTTAGCTATCGCGATTCCCTCGCGTTGACGTTGGAGGATGTACTCGCGTTCGAGTTCTGCCACTGCCGCGAACACGGTCAGCATGAATTTGCCGGTGGGCGTAGTCGTGTCGATAGCCTCCTTGCGGCAGACAAATTCCACCTGCTTCTCAGTTAGCCGTTCCACAAGGTCGAGCAGGTCGCGCGTATTTCTTGCGAAGCGGCTGATCGACTCAACAATTACGGTATCGCCACGCCGAACGTACTCCATCATTCGGGTAAGCTCCGGACGGTCGGCGTTTTTGCCGCTTGCCTTATCGATGAAAACCTCGTCAACGCCGAGCTCGCGCAGCAGGACCTCTTGTCGAGCTGTGTTCTGCTCTTCGGTGCTGACGCGGATGTAGCCAATTTTCAAAGCTGTTCCTCCATTCATTGCAATAGGGTCACCGTACATTTTGACATATTTCAAAAGTCCGAAAGCGACCCTATTGACATAGTTTTTCGTTGTTTCAGATGGGTATACTCTATTGACATGCTCAAGAAATACCGGCTCTTGATGAGTCGGTATTTTTGCGTTCAATCATCGTCGATGATGTCGGCGAGCAGGCCGATAACGGTCAGCATGCCGAGAATGATTTTGCCTGGGTTCAAACTTTCACCTCGTTTCAGTCATCTGAAAAGTTCTCGACGGCCTCGATGATGAGGTCAACCACTGCGCCGATAGCTTGGAAGATCGGGCCGAGTGCAATCATGCGCATCGCCTCCTTTCAATCAGTACGCATAGAGCAGTTCGCCGGTCATCTCATGAAAGAGTTCCGGGTCGTACAGCATTTCCTCGATTTCTTCCTCAGAGCAGCCGTAATCCAAGAGTGCCTGCACTTCATCAGCGGTTACGCCGAACGCCTTTGCCACGCTGAACAGGTCGCCATAATTCGTGGGCGTGTCCTCATAATAGCTGCGGTAGAACGGATATTTTCGCCACCAGTGCTCGAATGTCGTGTGGGGTGTGAAGGTCCCGGTAGTGATACGGCCGTTGCGGTTAATTTTCATAATCTCGCCCTCCTGTGGTTCGAGAATGTCGGCGGGCGCCTTCAGCCGCAGCTTTTTGATTGTCTTGCACAGAATTTCCTGCGTTGAGGCGTAAATCAGAAAACCATCATAGAACATCACGCACAATGGGTTATCTCCGACGACGAACCAGATGGAGTTGTCCTTATCCAGAACTGTAAACACAAAAGAACCCTCGACCTTTTCAGCCATGGATTGCAGGCTGTCAAAGTCGAGGGTTTTCTGCTGTTCAAGAAGCTGCACGGCAACGTAGCTGTCCGTTTCGACGCTCGTCATCGGCAGATTTTCTTCCATGCGTAACTCTTTATCGTTCCAGAGCACTCCGTTGTGCGCGAGCGCAAAGCTGTTTCCGTCAACTTTGCCGAGAAACGGGTGGTTATTCTGGTTAAACTGCGCGTTGCCCTGTGTGGTCATACGAGTGTGTCCCATGACTACATTCACGCCGTGCGGAATGTGAATCTTCATTTTCCGAGCGGGAAGGGGACGCTTGTAGATCCGAAGACGGTCGTTAAAGTTATAGGCAATGCCGGTCGCATCCGTGCCGCGAACTTGACATTCGCGAGCCAGTGTATTCAGAATTTTGTTTTTCGTATGGGTACTCAGGCACTCCTTAAAATCGATTAAACCAAACAAGCTGCACATATTACTCCTCCTCCGAAGTGTTTACAGGTTCGTTGACATACAAGCGACGCTCTTTCAAATACTGGATGAGCTCCGGTTCGGTGATGTCATCAAGGAAATCGAACCAGCTCATATCCTGCACCGTAGTGTCGGACATAGAAACAGCCACCTCGACGAGATGGTTGACCATCTGCAAGGTGGCTTTCAAAGTATTGAGTTTCAAAGTGCCGCGGAACATACGGATTTCAACCGTATCCGAGTTTGTAAGGTTAACCGCCGTGTAGCGCCCGGCGCAGGAATTCTTCGCGTGGTTCATCTGCTCGGACGGGGTGAGGCGGATACCATACCGCGCCGCCCAGCGGTTCATCTGGGACTGGGTGCGACGGCTGAACCTCAGAAGTTCAGCCCAGAACTTTTCCACAAAGTAGAGCAAACGAGCGATTGCGGCTTCCTGCTGTTCGTAAGTACAGCCGAACGCCAAGCGGGAGATGTGTATATGAAGTCCACAAGTCCCGGCCGCGTGGCTGAGGTACCCCATGCTCTGCGCTTTACGGAGGACTTCCGCCCACGGCATTTCATTCAAATGGTATTCGAGCGTCATCGGGTGTGTAACAAGCTCCAAGCCTTCATCCAGGCTGCCGTCCGTTTTGATGTAGAGATTTTCGGCGTTGGCGTTCGCGATGTCGAGCAGCTTCTGGGCGTTGCTGTTTACCGTACCGCCGTCGTCGATTTCGAGCTCAACGCCGAAATGCCGCAGACCTTTTCCGTGGAACACAAGGTCGGGCGTGTAGCTGTACTCGTGGATGACCTCGCTGTGCTCGTCCCAGCAGGACGCGCAGTAAGCGTTGTCGTCACCGTCCCAATATGCGCGGTCGCGGTGAATAATCCGACCGCAGTCATCACAGCGAACGTAATATTCATCAAAGCAATGATCGCAGAGTATGTGCGTGTCATCCTCGACAGCATTTTCCTCATAAATCCGTTCGTTGCAGTGGTCGCAGATTACGGTCAACCGGTCGGCGCAGTCCTCGCAGAGCCAGTCTCCCTCTACTTCAAACATATCTTCAATCGGGTGCTCTGCACCACAGTTCGCACAAATTCTGGTTTCATTCATTAGTAATTCCTCCATTTCATTTGGTGAATCTTAATATTCTTCAGCAAGCAGCATAGTAGAATGCGTTAAATCATCGATGACAAACATCTTGGCATTTACGGCATCGTCACACGGCACATCAAGCTCGTAACGGTACGGTGGTTGCTCTTGCTCGTGGACGATGTGCTGACCGGTCGGCGTTTTCGTCAGTGTGAATACTTGCAGGTAATCCTTTTCCTTGACTTCCATCGTCAAGACCATGTGCCACATAAGATGAACAAGCCATGCGGGAATCTCGCTTTCTATCCCGCGCGTCAGGAATTTTTGATTGTTGAACATTTTCGCTTCCTCCTTTTTGACAAAAAGTAAGCTCCTGAGAATATCCCAGGAGCTTCTACTGCTATAATATATAGCTGAAAATGGAGAAAAAACAGAAAAAGCACAGCCGAAGCTGTGCTTTTTGTCTGTATGAGGTTTACTTGCTCATTTCGCAGAAACGCATGAGAATTGCGGCAACCTCTGCGCGGGTTGCGTTATTCTGCGGGTTCAGCTTGCCATTGGAGCCGTTGACGATGCCGTTTTCAACCGCCCACTGCATTGCGTTTACAGCGTAGCTGCTTACGCTTGCAGTGTCGGAGAAATCGCTCAGCGAACCGTTTGCAGCCGGAGTGCCTGCGTAGCGGTACAGCATGGTGACAAGCTGTTCGCGGGTGATGTTGGCGTTCGGGTTGGTGCCGTCGGACACGCCCTTAGCCTTCGCCCAGTCCATGCCCTTCTCGTACCAGGTAGCGCCGCCGGTGGTGTCCTCGCCTGCGTAGCGTGCCAGAACCGTCATCAGCATACCGCGGGTGGTGGACGCATTCGGGGAGAACGTATCGCTGCCGGTGCCGTTCATCAGACCCTTGTCGGTGACGTATGCAACCGCATCAGCGAACCAGTCCGACTTTGCCACATCAGAAAATGTTTTTCCGGTCGGCTGCTGTGCGATTTTTACGAAAGTCGGCGTGATCGTTACCTTGCTTGCGGGCATGGTAAATGTATATTTGCCATTGCCCTTATCGGTCAGCTTGAGCTTATTGCCGCTGGCGTCCTTGACGGTGAGGCTATCCAACTCGTAGCCCTTATCGGGGGTCACGGTGATGGTCACGCGGTCGCCCTTGGAGGCGTTCTTGGGGCTGACGGTCACATCGCCGTTCTTGGCGCTGGGTGCGGACACGGCGTAACTGGGATCGTCATCATCGTCCCGGCTGCCGGAGCCGCCGGAGGAGCTGTCGGAGGGAAGACCGTTCAGCGTGAGGTAAGTTACATCGCTGCGGCACAGTCCGCCATAACTGTCAGTTGCTTCCGCATACCAGCCATAGGTCCCGTCAGAGGCATTATCCCACAAGTAGGACGCCGTGCTGCCGCTGGATACATTGTTTACGCTACCGATGGTCTCATCGCCATAGGCATTGACCCGCAGATCGACCGTTTCCAGCTGTTTGGCCTTTGTCGCAATTCCCAGATCCGCAAAGGAAATCGTAAATTCCTCCGGCCCGACGACGCCGGAAGAGTTGATGCCGTTGTTGTCCTTGGCGTTATAGTCATCCAGGCTGGGAGAATAGGTGCGGACAGTAATGGTTCCGTTCTTGCAGTCGAAGTGCATCAGGCGCATATAGCCCTTGCCGCCCTCCGACAGACCCTGATAGTCGAACAGCATGGCGTAGACCGTGCGGTCGGTCTGCCCGTCCTTGTTGTCATCGAACGTGTAGGTTACCGTCTTGGCATTGTGGTAGTGGCCGGAAAGGACCATGCGCACGTTGGGATTGACGGAGATCACCTCATCATAAACACGCTTGGGTTCCTCCCCCAGTCCGCCGGTGGCCAGCAGATATTCATGGAAGTTGAGGATGGCGACCCGCTCCGGGTACTGGGCCAGCACATCATTCATCCATTCAATCTCCTCATCGCCGATGCCCCAGCCCACGTACATCATCAGGAAGTCGATGCCATCCACCGTGATCAGGTCATAGTGGGCGCGGTTATTCTGATAGCTGCCGCCATACCAGGGATCGTTTTCGTAGCGCGACGCACCGAAGTACTTCCAGTATTCGGTATAATCGCCCCGCAGGTGGCCCACATCGTGGTTGCCGGCCAGCACACCGTAAGGGAATCCAGCCCGGTCGAGATAGGCATAGGCTTTGTCGGCGTTGTCCCATTCGCCGCCAAGAGCCACGTCGTCGATGATATCGCCGTTGTGGAACAGATACTGGATGTTCATGCGGGACCGGTTGGCCAGCAGCCAGTCATGGATGTCCAGCTGATACTGATACTTGCCGATGGGGTTCGGATCGCCGTCCCCCTGCGTGCCTCTGTCCTCGTTATAGTACTGGGTGTCGCTTTCTACCGCAAAGGTGAAATCGTAATTATCACGGGGCGTATCACCCTCGTTGCTTGTGGTAATGTGGCTATAAGTCGGGGTTCCGGCAGAGGCACCTGCGGCATATTGCGTGGGCGTATACCCCTCGCCGCTCTGTACCATCACCTTGACGGTCCGTCCGTCCAGATGCTCTGTCAGCGCAATGATACCGTTCAGGGTCACGGTGCCGTCTTCGTTTGCGGTCACCGTGGTGTCCATGCGGTCCCATTTCCCGGTGACGGTATTGTACGCATAGAGGAAGGTCTTGGCCTCGTTGGTCTTGCCCGTCCACTGCACGTTCAGGTCATCCGAAGGCGAAACCTGTTCGCCCACTGTGACATCGAACTGCTCAAAGGGGAAACCGTTGCCGCTCTGCCCATCGTCAAAATCCTTTGTATTGCTGCCGGAGGTATTGCTGATGCCGGAGCTTGTCTGAATGTTGGAATCTCCCAGGCGATAGCTCTCGCCCTTTTTGAACGACACCGTCATGGAATCACCAGTGGGGTCTGTAGCCACGGCGCTGAAGGTCGGCTTGGTGCTCTGCGTAAGGCCGTCTGCCGGGGAAAACTGCGAAATCATGGGGTCTTCTTCCGGCGTGGTGAAAGTGATGTTCTTGTTTGTCTTGTTCCCGCAGGTATCCTCCGCAGTAACGGTCAGCGTATGGCTGCCGGGTGTCATGTCCGCGGAAGCGAACGCATAGGGCAGAGTGATCTTCTTTCCGTCCAGCTTGACCGTCTGGGAAGCAACTCCGGAGCCGCTGTCGGTCACGTCGACTCGGATCTCGTTGCCGCCCTTGTACTGCTGGCCGTTTTCTATGTTGGACTGCACAGCGGGGGCGGTATTGTCGACCCGGACCGTGACCGTCTGGCTCTGCTCGCCTGTGCTTCCGGAGATCGTCACTTTCCCATCCGGGAGCTTTGTTGTATCCAGATTGTAGGCGATGCCGTTGTAGGCGGCGTCCTCCGGCTTGAAATTCACATGAAGGATCTCCACCGTATTCTTGGAGTCGCCCATTTTGATATTCTCGGCAACGCCATAATTCTTCTGATATGTTTTGTCGTTTTTCTCTGCCACATCCTTGCCCAGCTCGGCAACGTAGCTTTCGGCGCGCAGCGTGGTGCCGTCCGGCAGGATCAGACGGATATTCCGCACCACAAAGTCATCGTTGTTCTCCGCATCATGCACCAGCACGTTGGACTTATTGCCGGCGTGGATGTCAATGGTCGTAGTCTGCCCCTTGGTAAAGTAAGCAGGGTCTACATCATAAGCGTAGGTTTTCCATTCGCCGTAGGTGCCGTCGTTAAAAATGCCCAGCACATCCGAGCCGATCGCCGCGGCGTTCTTGAAGAAGGTATCCGTCTGGCTGGCTTCAAAGATAAACTTGGCCTTGTTTTCGATGGAGGGAGTCGCAGCAGTCATTGTATTGCTGCCGATTTGCAGGGTATCCCCGGTGGTGATAATCCGCTTAGTGCCGGAGATCCACTCGTTTTCCGTCACATTGAAATGGATGTCGCCCTCGGATACCTTGGTGGAACTCGTTGTTTTTACCGGCGTGGTTACAGTTTTAAAACCGTCGCTGACCGTGAAATAGTAGGTGTAGCTGCTCTTCGCCGTCAGATCGGCCGGCGTAAGGGTCAGCTTGAAGTCATCACCGCTCCCGTCGCGGGTCAGATTGTAGGTTTCATAGTTCTGCATCTTCGCGTCTTTATAGGACAGCTTCACGGTCTTGATCGTCGTACCGTCAGAAGTTGCCGTGACGGAGAAGGTCAGTCCCTCGTCATTGTCGAAGGTTTCAGGTGTGTTGTCCTTGACGGTGGGTTCCGCTTTCGGTACTTGCAGTGTCGCCCCTACTGAAGCAAGGTCGGTGGGGATGGAGCCGGGGGTCGGCGCGGCCACATTGCTCATCTTTACGCTCTTGGTCCCGTCGTAGCGATAGGTGATGGTCTTATCCGCATGGTCGTTGCCGTTGGCATCGTTTTCACCCACGTTATAGGTGACATAGTTGACCTCATCGTGGACATTGGTGGTGATGCGCAGACCGCGGGATTCGGAGTTGGACATGCCGCCGTTTTCCAGAATGATGATATTCTGCTCCTCCTCCAGATTTGTGCCGAACTTCTTATTGAAATCATCGACCGTCAGGGTATCGTTGGAGCCGTTATGGATCCAGAACACCATACACGCTCTACTCTCCAGATACAAGTCCTTGTCAAAGGAGGCCCAGAGCACATCGTTGTTGCCGGCATCCAGATTGTTGTTATAGTACAGGCGGTAATCCTTCAGGTTGATGCGTTGATTGCTGTTGTTATAGACCTCCACGAACTCATAGGCATCTGCGCCGTTCATGTTTGAGCTGTTTGGAAGCAGCTCGGTGATCAGCAGCGCCGCGGGTTCCGGGCTGGGTTCCGGCTCCGGTTCCGGGTCGGGATTCGTCGTGGGCGGCAGCAGAGAGTCCGCGTCCA
>ERZ780144.1891-NODE-1891-length-20297-cov-4.137832_pt1 | contig 20297 bp, 16 predicted proteins | sample MGYA00511380_ERZ780144 | MGnify/ENA primary metagenome ERZ780144 (study PRJEB29588, sample SAMEA1965858) | human gut metagenome | biome: human gut; feature: human-associated habitat; material: faeces | place: Denmark | collected 2008/2010 ... | reverse complement strand
AATCCGAAGTTTCTCAAAATAAGCTTCTTTCTCCTTACACAATTCATGATTTTTTTCTGTCTGAACATGAAGTTTCAATTCTTCTTTTTGCAAATGATCGTATTGTGTTTCAATCTCATCTGCCTGTCTAAGAAATTCTAGTAGTTTTAATTCTCTTTGTCTTTCGTTCTCTTTTTTTTTCTCCGTTTCTTCCTGCTGTCTGATCATACGTTCTTTCGCATTCTTTAAAGATTCCTTTTTTTTCTCTAATGCTTCCAGCTCTTTATATTGTTTTATCTGTTTTTGGAGTTCTTGAAACCTTAATTCCTTTTTATGTAGTTTCGGCAGTTCCTTTTGGATCTGATCATATTCTTTTTTGATCGCTCGCTGTTCTGCTTTATTTTCTTTTTCTTGTACTATAAGTTCTTTAATTTCTTCTTTTATATCTTTGATCTTCTGTCTCTTCTCCATTATCTGTGAAAAAACAATCCGTTGCTTCTGATATAGTTCTTCTTGTGTTTCTTTTTGTTTCTGGAAATTCTCATATTCTTGTTGTTTTCGATACTGATATCTTTTTACTACATCCATAAATTCTACAATTTGATGTTTTTGTTTTAAATACCGTGTATATTCTTCATATTCTTCTGCATCTTTTGATACAAAAATGTTATCTTCCTGCTCTAACAAGGTATTCCCAAGATTCTCATATTCGTATTTACAAGAAAGATGTCTACGTTTGATCTTTTCCTGAAATTCATACAGATACCATGTTCCAAAAATCTTACGAAAGATTTCACTCCGTTCTTTTCCTTTCGCGTAAAGAAGTTTTAAAAATTCTCCTTGTGCGATCATTGAAATCTGCTGATACTGCATACGGTCCATTCCAAGAATTTCTTCCATCTGCGCGGTCACTTGCTGACTTCCTGTTGTTACAATCTCATCTTCTTGATATAATACTGCATACGGAGACTGTCGTGTCATTTTGTCTCCTCGTTTGCTCTTTCGCATATAGGATGGATTTCTTTCAATCTTGTACTGCTTTTTGCGATGCGAAAATAAGAATACCACTTTCGTCTCTGTCTCATCTTTGGCAAAATCACTTCTTAGCATATCCTGTTTTCGATAAGAACCACTTGGCTCACCGTATAAAGCAAAACAGATTCCATCAAAAATAGTCGTTTTCCCTGCACCTGTTTCTCCTGAGATCAAAAAAATCCCATCTTTAAATCTGGTAAAATCAATCACTGTTTCCTCTGCAAATGGTCCAAATGCAGATAATATTAATTTTTGCGGTCTCAACGAATCACCTCCTCAAAAATGGATATTGCCATCTGTGCTCTTTTTTCATCCAGATCAATATGATTTTGCATTTTATAAAACTGTTCAAATAATTCCATTGGATTTTGATCTGCGATCTGGTTTTCTTTCATCTGAATGGTTTCATATTGCATCATATGACGACGGTTTTTAAAGCTGATCTGCATAACATTCGGATAAACCGTACGTACTTTCCCGATCGCATCTAAAATCTGCTCCTCATCCGTCAGAATGACATGCATATAATCTTCTTCATTTCCAATTTCACATTTTCTTTTTAACAATGATTCTAACGAACATTCCATTTCCCTCATATCACGTAATGGTTTTAGCAAATGATGGGATAGGGAGATCTGCTTGTTTTTACTGATCGTAAGGATCGTCGCCTGTTTGTCTTTGTGAATTTCTGAAAAAGAATATTTTAAGATCGATCCAGCATACCTTACCATTTCACGTCCCATTGCCTGCGGCTTGTGGATATGTCCAAGTGCTACATAGTCAAATGCATCAAATAGACGGTAATCAATATTATCAATCCCTCCAAGGCTGCTTGTTTCTGAATCTGACAATTCTGGAGAATTCTTTCCAACCGTTACAAACTGATGCGCCAGCAGGATATTCGTCTCATCTTCGTTGATCTTCACTTGTTCCATTAGATGCTTGAAGCATTCTTCATAGGTTTCTGTCTGAATTTTTAATACATGATTGATATACGCTGGCTTTACAAATGGAAGCATATAAAAATTAATATTGTATCCATCTTCCTTGATCGTAATCTTTTCAATTTCCTGATTAAATTGTGATGCAATATATAAATTAGATCGTTTAAATAAGTTTCTTCCAAATGACAATCTTTCCGAAGAATCATGATTTCCGCTGATCATCAATACTTTTACTTTAAGATCACTCAGTTCTTCTAAAAATTCATCCAGCAGATGAATCGCCTCGATCGTCGGTATTGCCTTATCATAGATATCCCCACATAATAAAATAACATCTATCTTTTCTTCTTTTACTAATGTAACGATCTGATCCAATATAAATTTCTGATCTTCAATCATGGATATCTCATTCACTCTCTTTCCGAGATGCAGATCTCCAAGATGCAAAATCTTCATGTCTCTCACCCTCCCTTTTTTCTATTGTAGCAAACTTATATTTTAAAAACACCTTCCATTTCCCTTTGCTCTAATTTTCCATCTCATAGAGCATTGTTTCCATAAGAATAGCATACCCTTTCATCGGGTCATTTACAAAAACATGTGTAACAGCACCAATAAGTTTCCCATTCTGCAAGATTGGACTGCCACTCATTCCCTGTATGATCCCGTTGGTAAGTTTTAATAATTCTTTGTCTGTCACTTCAATCTCCATACTTTTTAACACATCCTTGTCGGATGGCACGATCTTATTGATCTGGATCTCATATTGTTTCATAGTACCGCTTACATTGGAGAGAATATAAGCTTTCCCTGGTTTGATATCTTGACGATATCCTATCTTGTATGCTTTTTGTTGTTTCTTTGGTATTGTTCCATAAATTCCTTTTTCCGTATTTTTTTGATGGAACCTAAAATATTCTCTTCCTTGTATTCAATACTTCCAACAATCTCTCCCGGCGTTCCTGATTTTCCTTTTTTAATGGAATAAATCTGTGGATCCAGCAAAAGACCACCTTTGATCTTTAAAAGTGTGCCTGTATCCATATCATAAATACCGTGTCCCAACCCTCCAAATGACGTACCTTTTACATAAGTCATCGTACCGATTCCCTGCGTGTTATCCCTGATCCATGTTCCAATTTTATACATGTGATCCGTCTTTGAACGTTCTGGCTTGATCTTGATCTGCATCATCTTTGCCTTTCTTTGGACTGTTAATATCACAGATTCTCCTTGACCTTGATTGATTTTTTCGATGAATTGTTTTTTTGATACAATATCTTTTCCATCAATCTTTTTGATATAATCTCCACGATATAATTTATTTTTACTCGGTGCATATTCCATGCTGTTTTCTCCGGTAAACTGATCCGTATCAAGCACAAACAATCCATCTGTTTCTACATAGACACCGATCACTTCACCGCTTGGCGTGATCTTTTGGTCATCTACGACCTTCACTTTAATCTTCTTTAATGGAATCGCGCCAAATAAATTGGTTTTCATTTCATACTGACCCATGTGACATTGTTTGAATACAATGGGCTGATTTAATCGTATCGTTTGATGATCGATCGTTGCACTGACTGGTACATCATAACAAAGAGAGACTGTTTCGCTCTTGTTGATATGAATCGTATCTGGAAGTCTTGCATTGCAGTATTTTATATAAACTGCAGTTATTGCGATTAAATTGATCATAAAAAGTAGAATTAAAAATTTGCGATAAGTGTATTTTTTCATATTTTTCCTCCTAAAAAAGGACATATCGTCATTGATATATCCTTTTTATTATATGAAGATTACCGCTTACATACTCAGTATAATTTTGTTTCATCTGCCAAAGATTTCATTTCTTTTGCATGTTCCATAGACGTTTCACTCCATTGATCCCCGCTGATCATTCTTGAAATCTCTTTTAACGATTCTGATTCATTTAATTTTCGGATCATTGTCTGCGTATTCTTCTGATCGGTTTGTTTTCTAATAAAGTAATGACTATCTGCCATCGCTGCGATCTGTGGAAGATGTGTGATCGCGATCACCTGATGATCCTTTGAGATCACTGCCATCTTTTTAGCTACACGATTGGCAGTTTCCCCACTGATCCCAGTATCAATTTCGTCAAAGATCAACGTATCTACTCCATCTGCCTGTGCTGCTACTGATTTGAGTGCAAGCATGATTCTTGATAATTCACCACCAGATGCTACTTCTTGTACCGGACGCATTGGAAGACCTGGATTGGTCGATATCATAAAACGGATCTGATCCATTCCATCTGCTGAAATCTGGTCATTTTTCGTAACTTCGATTTCAAATCTGACATCTAAAAAGTTCAGATCTTCTAATGCTTTTGTGATATTGCTTCCAAGTGTCTTCGCTACCTTACATCTTTGTTCTGACAGATTCTTTGCTTCCTTAAGATATCGTTCCCTGATGCGTTCCTGTTCATTCTTTAATATTTCAATCTCATGTTCTGCATCACACAACATATTATATCGTTTTTCTGCCTTTTGTCCATATGCTGTAACATCTTCAATCGATGGACCATATTTGTCTTTTAAAGAATTAATGACATTCAGACGTTCTTCCACTTCCTGATACGTCTGCTCATCAAATTCCATATTCTCCATATATGTCGTCAATTCCTGATGAAAACCATTTAACAGATCTTCCACTGACAACAGTTGTTCATAAAATTCTGAGATCTGAGGATCTAAATGACTGATCTCCTGCATTCTTCTTATGCTTTCACTTAACTGATTGCCAATCGATGTTTCTTCCTCATATCCCGTCAGCATACGTGCTGCCTGACAAGAAATAATGATATCTCGGCTATGGACGATCTTTTGATATACCGTTTCTAATTCCTCGTCTTCTCCTTTGACAAGATTGGCATTCTCAATCTCTGAAATCTCATGTTTTAAGAAGTCCATCTCTCTTAATCTTTGCTGGTCATCTATTGATATTTCTTTTATCTTTGTTGAAATCTCGTGATATTCTCCTGCAAGATTTTTGCACTGTTCTAAGGAATATCTTGCGTTTTCAGGTAAAAAATGATCCATCATACTTAAATGATTTTTCTCTTTTAACAGTACTTGATGTTCTTGCTGACCATGCAGATCAAATAAACGTCTGGAAACTTCTCTTAACGTATTGAGTGTCACCGTACTATCATTAATCTTATTAATACTTCTCTTCTCGTTGATCACACGTTTGATGAAGATCTGGCCGTCTTCTACTTCCAGATCCAGAGCTTCGATTTCTTTGATCAGCTTTTGATCTTCAATCCAAAAAAGCAGTTCAATGACTGCTTCTTTTGCTCCCGGTCGGATCATATCTTTTGATATTTTTTTCCCAAGTGCACTTTCTATAGAACCTATCAAGACAGATTTTCCTGCACCGGTTTCTCCAGTCAGTATATTCAAATGTTCATCAAATGTAATTTCTACTTCATCGATCAACGCAAGATTCTTTACATGTAAATTCTGAAGCATAGATTTCCTCTCTGTATATTTATTCTTTTAATTTTTTGATCATATGATCGATCTCAGCAATTGCAGTTCTTCCAATATTCTTATCTTTCATAACACACATGATCGTATCATCTCCCGCGATCGTACCAACCATTCCAATGATGTTTAAAGAATCAAGTGCAGCAGCAGACGCCATTGCCATTCCCGATACGGTTTTTACAACCAGCATATTCTCTGCTAGTTCCATGGAAATGATCGCTTCTGCTAATATCCTCTGATACTTTCTTGAAGTCTCATCTTCCTGATCGATCAGACAATAAATCTGCTTCCCATCTGCATCCGGTTTCTTGATCAATGCCAGTTCTCTGATATCTCTTGAAATCGTTGCCTGCGTTGTCTTAAAGCCAATCTGATTTAATCTTGACAGCAACTCTTCCTGTGTCTCAATTGGATATTGCTGAATCAATTCAATGATCGCTTCCTGCCTATTTTTCTTCATTCTGACCTCCAACTTTGATTCGAAGGATTCTGTAAAAGCTGTCTCCTTTCACTTTAATGATCCTTGCGATCTTCTTTGATTTACGCACCTGAAGAACATCTCCTGGCTGAAGTTTTCTCGCAACCTGACCGTCAAAGGTAACGTAGGCTTCCTCTAACTGAGATTCTCTCACGTTCTCAATATAAATATCAATCTCATCTTCTGGAGAAAGAACAAGACTGTTTGACTGCAGCGAATGTGGACAGATCGGAGTGATCAAAATAACATTTGCTTTTGGATTCACTACCGGCCCACCTGCTGATAAATTATATCCTGTAGATCCTGTCGGCGTCGAAACAATAATCCCATCTGCTTCATATACATCTAACAATTTGCCATTGACCATAATACGAAACGAGATGATTCTTGAAAAACCACTTCTTGCGATCACGACGTCATTGAGTGCTGGAAGATGATCTGTCTCATGATCCGCATGGATTACGCGCCCATCTAACATCATTCTCTCCTCGATCTGGAAAGTATCATTTAACAATCCGTCCAATCCGTCATAAAGTTTAGATAACTCAATCTCTGTTAAGAATCCTAAGGTACCGAGATTTACTCCAACCATCGGAATATCATGATCTACGATCAATCTTGCCGCATGAAGCATCGTCCCATCTCCACCTAAAACGATCACACACTCTGTGTCTTTTGTGATGCAGTTCATATCTTTTTGAACATGTCTTGTAAAATCACACATTCTCTGGCTGATTCCACCTTGTTTTTCAATATAATCCTGGATCTTTTTGGAAATACGCAGTCCTGGATCTTTTTTCTCGTTCGTTAAAATCAAAAAATTCTTCATGTTATTCCTTATTCTTTGCCAGATCCGCATGTGATGCATCCACCACTTCCTTGATCTGATCTGTCATTGTATGTCCATTCTCCATTGTCTCTGTTTTTCTCATATGTAATAAATACTCGATATTTCCCTCTGGACCTTTGATTGGAGAATAATCAAGGTGTAATAATTCAAACCCGTTCGTAGATGCGAAATCACAGATCTTCTCAATGACTTCTTCATGAACTTTTGGATCTCGTACAACACCTTTCTTTCCAACTTTTTCTCTTCCTGCTTCAAACTGCGGTTTGATCAGTGCAACAACTTCTCCTCCCGTATTCAAAATTCGATATACCGCTGGAAGAATCTTTGTCAGTGAAATAAAAGAAACATCAATAGATACAAACGATGCCTTTTCATCGATATCGTCTTCCGTCATATAACGCATATTCGTACGTTCCATACAAACAACTCTCTCATCGTTTCTTAGTTTCCAGTCCAACTGTCCATGCCCGACATCAACTGAATATACTTTCACTGCACCATTTTGCAACATACAGTCTGTAAATCCACCTGTAGATGCTCCAACATCCATGCAGACTTTGTCTTTTAATACAATATCAAAGTTCTTCATAGCCTTCTCAAGCTTTAATCCACCTCGACTGACATATTTTAAAGTTTTTCCCTTTACAATGATCTCCTGCTTTTCATCAAAAGTTGATCCTGCTTTATCCTCTCTCTGTCCATCTACAAAAACGATTCCTGACATAATGATCGCTTTTGCTTTTTCTCTGGAAGACGCAAGCCCTTTCTTGACAAGCAGTACATCTAAACGTTCTTTCTTCATTTTTCTATTCCTTCATCCATTGTCTGATGGAGTCTGCAATACTTTCTCCATCAATCTTCAACATTCTTCTTAACTCACTTACAGAACCATGTTCCACAAACTGGTCATCTATTCCAAGGCATCTGACTTCACCTTTGTAATCATGCTCACTCAGAAATTCATTCACCATCATTCCAAATCCACCGTTTAATACGCCTTCTTCTGCGATCATGATCTTATCATAGGTCTGTGACAGTTTCATGATCAACTCCTGATCAAATGGTTTGATATATCTTGGATTAACTAAACCAATCTCATATCCTTCTTCTTTAAGGATCTTTTCCGCCTTATCTGCCTCTTCAAAGATATTTCCAACTGCAATGATCACAGCTTCCTTTCCTTCTTTAAGTATCTGGCCTTTTCCATAGTGTAACTCTTCAAATTGATCTTCATACAAAGAGCTTGCTTCTCCTCTGGAATATTTGATCGCGGTTGGTCCTTTTGCATGATGGAGCGTATGTTTTAGCATCTCAGATAATTCCCTTCCATTGATCGGAGCCATCACCGTCACATTTGGAATGATAGATAAATACGGAATATCAAAAATACCTTGATGAGTTTCTCCATCCGCTCCAACAAGTCCTGAGCGGTCCAATCCAAATATAACTGGATAATTCCCGATTGCCACATCATGTAAGATCTGATCAAAACCTCTTTGTAGAAATGTTGAATACACTGCAAATACAGGCTTTAGACCTCTTGATGCCATTCCGGCACAAAATGTAACTGCATGTTGTTCGGCAATCCCTACATCAAAGAAACGATCTGGAAAATGATTTTTAAACTTTCCAAGACCTGTTCCATCCGGCATTGCGGCAGTTACCGCAACAATCTTCTTATCTTTCTTCGCCTCTTTGATCAGTGTATCTGAAAATACCGCTGTGTTCGATGGATTGTCCAATTTCTTTAAAACTTCCCCTGTCTTTAAGGAAAATGGACTGATTCCGTGAAATTTGGCTGGATTCTGCTCCGCAGGACGATATCCTTTTCCTTTCTTCGTTACCACGTGAATAATGATCGGCTCATCTAATTGTTTCGCTCTATTTAACGTGTCTACCATCAAGGGAACATTATGCCCGTCAATAGGTCCAATATACGTGATCCCCATATCTTCAAAATACATTCCCGGAACAAATAATTGTTTGATCGAATCTTTTGATTTCTTAAGAATTGTTGTTAATTCCTTCCCGATTCCCGGAATTCTTAATAAGGATTGTTCCACATTTCCTTTAAATTCCACATATTCTTTTCTTGTTCGTACTTTATTCAAATACGCAGACATTCCACCAACATTCTCCGCAATAGACATCTTGTTATCGTTCAGGATAATGATCAGATTCTTCTTCTCCTTGCGTAGTCTTGCCATATTATTTAATGCTTCATATGCCATTCCGCCAGACAACGCACCATCTCCGATTACCGCAACAATCGTCTCATTCGTATGATTGATATCTCTTGCTGTAACCATCCCAAGCGCTGCTGATAACGACATGGAGCTGTGTCCACTGTGAAACGCATCACAATCGCTTTCTTTTCTCTTCGGGAATCCACTCATCCCATGAAATTGCCTCAGATTCTCAAATCCATTCTTTCTTCCTGTTAAGATCTTGTGCACATAAGACTGATGTCCTACATCAAAGATCAGCTGGTCTTTTGGAAAATCCAAAACAAGATGCAGCGCCATCGTTAGTTCTACAATTCCAAGATTCGATGCCAGATGCCCCCCTGTGCGACTAACATTTCTTAATAGAAAACGACGTATATCTTTCGCCAGAAGTTTATAGTCCTCTGGCTGAATCTGTTTAATATCATTCGGATCATTAATATACTCTAGCATAATGCTCCCTCTTCCTCTCTGCCTTAGTGTGTTCGATGGATCAAAAATCTTGTAAGATTTGTAAGATAACAATCTCCCTTATCATATTTTTCTAAAATATCAATTGCTTTCTTTGAAATATCTTCTACATCTCTTTGTGAACGTTCTAATCCTTTTAATGTCACATAAGTTGTTTTGTGATTCTTTTCATCACTTCCAACCGGTTTCCCGATCTCTTCTTCATCTCCTGTAAGATCCAGAATATCGTCTTGAATCTGAAACGCAAGTCCGATATATTCTCCACATTCTTCCATCTTCAGAACATCTTCTTTGGATGCTCCTGCAAGAACTGCTCCGATCATCATACATGCTTCGATCAATGCAGACGTCTTATTCTTATGAATAAATAAAATCTGCTCCATACTAAGCGGTGTACCTTCCAGTTCAACATCTGCAACCTGCCCGCCGATCATTCCATAGATTCCAGGTTTGCTGGCGAGAATCTTAATTGCTTCAACTACATTCATGATCTGGTCTTTCTCCGCAAGATCAAATGCTTTCGTTGCAACTTCATACGCATAATTAAGAAGTGCATCTCCTGCAAGGATCGCCATATCTTCTCCATAAACGATATGACATGTTTTCTGACCTCTTCTGTAATCATCATTGTCAAGTGCTGGAAGATCATCATGAATCAGAGAATACGTATGGATCATTTCAATCGCTGCCATAAATGGCTTTACGATATCTCCCTTTCCGCCAAACATCTGATATGTCTCGTTGATCAGCATTGGACGAAGACGCTTTCCTCCCGCCTTAACGGTTGTGTTCATTGCAGTTAAAACTGTTTTTTGTAACCCTTCCTGTGCTGGCAGATATTCATCTAAAATAATTTCGATCTGTGCAACCTTTTGTTTCATCTCATCCTTAAAGTTCATGTTCTTCCCCATTCTCTTCTAATACGATCAATTCTTTTTCTACTTTATCCAGAGAATCCTTACACTGTTTCACAAGATTTACTCCTTCAGTATATAGTTTGACAGCCTCTGGAAGTTTGATTTCTTCACTGGAAAGCTTTGTAAGAATTTCATCTAACTGATGAAAACCCTGATCAATATCAAATTTCTTCTTTGCCATAATAAACTTCCTCTTTCTTACTTCCCTTTTTCATCCATTGTTCTGATCTGTTTTGCCATTGCAAGGATCGTTCCATCTGAAATCGTTAAGGAAATCTGATCTCCCTCTTTCACTTTGTGAACGCTTGTAACTGGCTCACCATTCTGATCTTCTATATATCCAAATCCATTGATCAATTTCGCTGTTGGTGATAACCCATGAAGTTCTTTTGCGTACAATTCCAGTTTGTGCTTATACCCTGTCATCTTATTCTTCATCACTTGCTGAATCTGTTCTTCTAATTCTGACAAACGCATCTTCTGTTCTTGAAGTTGAAATCGTGGATCGTAATTTGCAATGGTGATCTGATACTTCTGCAATTTCATCTGATAACGCCGGATGATCTGTTTTAACAACGCAGCCATTGTATATTCTCTGTTTGCGATTCCTTCCATCACTTCTGTGATATCTGGAACTGCAAGTTCACAGGCTGCTGTCGGTGTTGCCGCGCGAAGATCTGCCGCATAATCCGCAATGGTAGTATCCACCTCATGCCCTGTTCCAGAAATGATCGGTGTCTTTGCTTCGTAGATCGCTCTTGCGACATTCTCTTCATTAAATGCCCACAAGTCCTCGATCGAGCCACCACCTCTTCCGATGATAATGGTATCAACTCCATACTGGTCCAGAGTGCGAATTCCAGAAACGATCGTATCAGATGCACCTTCTCCCTGTACTTTAGCAGGATATAATACTAACTGTACATACGGATTCCTGCGCTTTGCTGTACTAATGATATCATGAATTGCTGCTCCTGTTCTTGCCGTTACCACACCGATCTTCTTTGGATTCTTTGGAATCGGCTTCTTGATCTCGTGGTCAAACAATCCTTCTTCATAAAGCTTCTGTTTTAACATCTCATATGCAACATATAATTCTCCGATTCCATTTAAACGAATCTCCTGTGCATATAGCTGATAACTTCCGCCACGCTCATAGACACTGACATTTCCATCCACAATGACTTCCTGTCCATCTTCTAATTCAAACTGCAATCCATTATATCTTGCACTCGCAAACATCACACAAGAAATCTGGCTTTCTTCATCTTTCAATGAAAAATAAATATGCCCAGAAGAATGATACTTACAGTTTGACACCTGTCCCTTGATTGAAATCCTCCTTAAGGCATAATCACTTTGAAACATTCGTTTGATATAAGTATTAATCTGTGTTACAGAAAAAACTTTACTCTTCATCCATATCCTGTCCAATCTTACTTAAGACACCATTGATAAATGGTGCTGCCTTTTCATTGCAGTATTTCTTTGCAAGTTCTACTGCCTCATTAATCGCTACTTTTCTTGGCACCTGTTCATCTAATAAGATTTCATAGGTTGCAAGTCTTAAAATAGATAATTCAGCTTTTCCAAGTCTCTCTAAATTCCATGCATTCGTATGTGCAGAAATCTGTTCATCGATTTCATCTAAATGTTCGATCAGATTCTCTGTTTTCTCTGTAATTTCTTTCTGTGTCTTCTCATTGATATTTTCATGCCCATGAAAATATAATTCAACCTGATCTTCAAATTCTTCTTTCTCACAAAATTCTACACAAAATAAAATTCTGAAAATATGTTCTCTTACCTCACTTCTTTTCATTAGGGTTCCTTTCTGCGATACAAAGACGGAACTGCGATCAGTCCCGTCTGACTTTGCTTTATATTCTTTCTTACTCTTCTTCTGCTGCAACGCCTGTGACACGGACGTTAACTTCTCTGACCTTTAATCCTGTCATGTTCTCGATTGCTGCTTTCACACGATCTTGAACTTTCTTAGAAATCTCTGGAATACTAACTCCATAGTCAAGTTCTAATGCAAGATTGACTCTTACATGATGATTCTCTACGACAACTTTGACTCCCTTGGACAGATTATTCACTCCAAGTTTACTTACCAGTTCATTCGTGATATTCCCACACATTCTGGCAACTCCTGTCACTTCAGTTGCTGCAATTCCTGCGATCACTGCGATCACATCATCTGCAATTTTCACTTCCCCGAGCACTCCCTGCTCGTTTATCTGGTAACTACTTTTATTCTCCATAGTAAAAGCCTCCTGTATTTCTGCATACTGATATGATTTATTATACCAAAGATGAATATGTTATTCAAACTATTTTATAACATTCTTTTTGATCTTATCTCTTTAAAATGTTAAGAATAATTGATTTTCTTCCATATTTGTAAGATAATACTTTTGGCAGATATCCTTTGCGAATCTGACCTTTTATTAAAGGAGATCATATAATATGAAAAAATTAACAAGACAGGAGAAACATGAACAGTGTATGCGTGAGATCCGTGGAACACTGATCGTTGTATTGATCTGCTGTGCTTGGCATATTGCTAGTGCGTTTTTGTTAAATGGTACTGGTCTTTATTTTCTAGGAATGCCCGCATGGTTTAGTGTGTCAACATTCGGAACGATCATACTTTCTTTGATCGGTGTCTGGTACCTATTAAAACATGTATTTATTAATTTTGAATATGACGATGAAGAGGAGGGAGAAGAATAAATGTCAGCAAATCAGAAAATCATTCTTGCAATTTTTATTGTTTACCTCGCCTTAAATGCTGCGATCGGTATCATTTTCAGTAACCGTCAAAATAAAAAACAGCATACATCCTCCGAGAAAAAATTCTTCATCGGTGGAAGAAATATGAACGGACTTCTTCTGGCAATGACAACCATGGCAACTTATACTTCTGTAAGTTCCTTTATTTCTGGTCCAGGAGCTGCTGGTCTTACTTATGGATATGCACAGGCATGGATCGCTACAGTTCAAGTTCCGATCACATTTCTGGTACTAGGTGTCCTTGGTAACAAACTTGCTTTAGTTTCCAGAAGAACTGGTGCCGTTACTGTTGTAGGTTATTTAAAGGCTCGTTATAAAAGTGATGTTTTAGTTATTGTAACCAGCTTACTTATGGTTGCCTTCTTCATGGCACAGATGATCGGACAATTTACTGGCGGAGCAACTTTGATCTCTTCTATCACTGGACTTGATCATGTTGTTTCTTTATTGATCTTTGGAGCAGTTGTTATCATTTATACATCTTTTGGTGGTTTCAGCGCTGTTGCGATCACAGATACGATTCAGGGAATTATCATGTGTGTCGGTACATTTTTACTTTTATTCTTTGTATTAAAAGCTGGCGGCGGACTTGCTGGTATTGATGCCGGACTGGCACAGAATCTGCCTGGAGTATATGATGATCTATTTTCAAAGTACAGTCCCGGTACGCTACTTAGTTTCTGGATTCTTGTAGGATTTGGTACACTTGGACTTCCTCAGACAGCCGTTCGTTCTATGGGATTTAAAAATACAAAGAGTCTTCATTCTGCGATGTGGATCGGTGCTGTTACCTGCAGTTTTATCATCGTTGGTATGCATATGGCTGGTACATGGGCCGGTGCACTGGTAGATACTAAGAACCTTCCGACGTCTGATTACTTTATCCCATACATCGTTCAGAAGATCATGCCAGTCGGACTTGCAGGAACTTTCCTAGCTGCTCCTATGGCTGCTGTTATGTCTACCGCTGATTCTCTTTTGATCCTTGCTTCTGCAGCGATCGTGAAAGATCTATGGCGTAACTATGTTGTCAAAGATGATCCTGTGAAAATTCAGTCTTATAACAAAAATGTTGGGAAAATGAGCACGCTCGTTACGTTCGCATTTGGTGTGATCGTTATCTTACTTACGATCAATCCACCTGATATCATTTTCTTTCTGAATCTATTTGCCTTAGGTGGTCTGGAATGCAGTTTTTTCTGGCCTTTGGTCGGAGGATTATTCTGGAAGAAAGGAACAAAACAGGCAGCAGTCTTTAGTTCTCTCGGTGCTGCGATCACTTATGTATTTTGTTATTATAACGTCCAGATTGCTGGAATCAATGCTGTTGTATGGGGACTTCTTGCTGGTGGAATCTTATATTTTGTGATAGGAAATATCACTTGTAAAAATGGTCTTGACGAAGATATCATCAAAAATTGTTTCTAAATTTTAAAGCATAGAAACTATCTTAAAAGCAATACACATTAAAAATCCCCCATGTATGATATATGAAACTTCTTATTAATATCATACATGAGGGATTTTATCATTTTCATCCTTATTGCAATATATAATTCTCCAACATACTTTCCTGATTGTCTACTGTTTCTTTCTTTTTCTTTCGATATGCAGATGGTGTTTCTTGATATGTTTCTTTAAATACTTTATTAAATGCTGCAACTGAAGCAAATCCATTATTCATCGCAATCTTAATTACCGGAATGTCCGTGTACATTAAATATTCCATCGCATGAGTTATTATTTTCTGTCTTTATTTTAGCTTGAAAGAAGCAACACTCGTAATGATTCACTGAAATCATTACTAATTAACAATTACTTTCTTAATCTCTGACCACGTACTATATTTATTCTTTCTATTGATTCTCTTATAAGCACGTATCCGAATATAAAGTGTTTTTTTGTTTTTTAATTTTTTATTTTTAATAACTATTTTCTTGGAATTTGTCTGTACAACCTTTGTCCAAATAGCACCCTTATTCTTCTTAGCTTTCTTTTTGGATGAATATATTTTTATTTGATAACCAGTTACCTTAGGTACTGCTTTTGATAATATTATTGTTAAGGACTTTGAGGATTTTTTCTTTTTCGCACTTTTAATTTTTGCTTTACTAATGGTTATATTTTCTTTTTTGCTGTTATTTGTTTTATGTCCTTGTGATAAATCAGACTTGTTATTACTATTATTAACATTTCCATTTGTTATTGCTCCAGTTGGTTCCTTTTCTGGTTCCTTTGTTGGTTCCTTTGTTGGTTCCTTTTCTGGCTGATCATCTGTCTGATCTAAAGTTTTTACTACTATTATTTTGCATGTAGCTGTTATATTTCCATTTTCACTTGTAGCTGTTATATCAGCTGTTCCTAACGAATGGGCTGTAATCTCACCACATTCATTTACAGTAGCCACTTCTTTGTTATTACTTGCAAAATAAATTCTTTTATTCTTTATATTATCCGGGCTTACTTTGGCAATCAACTTACTCGTTGTACCAAGCAAAACTTTTTCTGATGTTTTATCTAATTTTATAGATTGTGCTACTTTCTCCTCTTCTGATCCAATATAAGCTTTTTCATACACTGTTCTATAAGAATAACTTGTTTCATTCCCATTTGCATCTGTAAGATGATCATATGTTATTTGATAAACTCCTCCTATTTTAAAAACAATAGAATCATCGCTATAGGAAATAAGATCCCCACTTCTTTTATAATTATAATGTTGATTTTCTAAAAGATTATTCGGATCAATCTTCCATTTCTTATTGCTATTGAGACATTCAATCGTTATTGTAGTATCAGCTGTCGGTTTTAACTTATTATAAAACTGACATGTCCACATTCCTGATGGCGAAAATCCACTTTCTGAAATAGTAATTCCTTTTGGTGGCCATGCAACAACATCTACATTAGAACTCTGCGTTCCTGACAATTTATGACATGCTTGTTGCAACGTATTTCCTACTCCAATATATTTCCATTCAGGATTTAACAGATTATATCTATGACCTCTATTATAATATTGTCCTGTCCCTTGACTATCATCTAATGCACTACTAATACTGTCTATGATACTCGTACTTATTATTCCACATGAGTATAAATTTTCTCCATTGCCACTTTGACATTTTGAATAATATTCATCGCTTAATCCCTCTACCTTTGGTGGCTTATGAGGTGATGAATTTTTTATATTATTTTTTGCCAAATATACCGTGTACGTAGATTTGCACTGTGCATCCACAGACAATTGTTCTGAATATTCCAATGGATTTAGTCCAGCTCCCACACGAATTGCATTTAAATAATCAACTGCTCCTTTTGCAACTTCTTTACTTAACTTTCCACCTTCTATATTCTTAATTGAATCGTAAGAAGGTTTAATCTCATAATATGATTTCATAGAATTAACTGTGTTTACTGAGTTTGTATAATATTTTCTAGAATTTTCCAATAACTCTTTTTCTCTTTCTGTATATGCAACAGACTTCCAATCTGCCAATAATTCTTTATTTACAAACCCCTCCATAATCCAATAATCATCATTTTCTTCTCCTGTTGGATAATACATAAAGCCTATTGCATTTCCTTTTGGGCACTCGTAATTTCTAGCATTTTCCGCAAATTCCAATGGATTAGGGTAAAAATATTCCAGAAATGTGGCTTTTCTTCCAGTCATTAACTGATAACAAGAACTTTGATTTGTGCTCTTACAATAATCATATAGATCGCTATGATTATCTGCCAGCTGTGCACCTATATTAAACAATTTTTCATCAAAATATGTTGCAGTTTTATATCCATATAAATAAGAAATAGCATTCCACATTTCCACTGCATGTTTGCAAAGATTTCTATTATTTTCTGTTAAATTTTCTGTAAATCTCTTATATGCATCCAAATGAAATTTTGTGTAATATATCACAGCATATAACTTGCCATCATCGTCTTTCGCCTCACAACCTGCCCGAGCATAAGGATTAACTTTCTCTCCATAACTGTATTTATTCGTTTCGAACCCAGGACTTACGCTTCCATAACATACAATCTTCCCATCAGAATCAGTTTCTAAATATAAATAATCACTATAATCTTTTCCGTAAAATGTATAAGCATATCCATCCCAATATGATGGTGTCGTTAATTTTGGTTCACCAAACATTTTCTTAACATCATCAATTTTCATATTTTTTGTTACCGTTTTCCCACCTACTGTGATCAATTTTCCATCAACAGATGCTTCCGCTTTTACTGGAATTGAAATTGTTAGAATACTTGATATGATCACTAGTGCTATTGCAATCATATTGGATATGATTCTTTTCCATCGTTTCTTCATATTTTTCTTGTCCTTAATCATATATTTCCACAACGCCTCCTATTTTAGACATTTCCACCTTCTGGCGATCCCCTATATTTTTTTTACTATCACAAGTCGACAGAAATCTCTAATTTTTCAATTTAAATTTGTTCAACACACTCTCCTTATTCAATTCAAACTTCACATATACCGGGTCATGATCTGAATATGAATATCCCGTATTAATATTCTTATACATATCACATTTTACATTATCTGAGATAATAAATCCATCCAATGTAACAGTGTAAGTCTTTCCTGGTATGTATTTCATATCTGCATTTCGTGAACTATTCCACAGATTTTCTTTCTTTGGCAGTTGATCCATACAGAAAGAAAAATGTTCTGGAAGCATATTTCTTGGGAATGGATATGCCCAGGATTCTCTATCGGTAGAATCATCATCTTCTGCAGCCTTGAGGTCATGGTTAAAATCCCCACCGCATAATACATAATTTCCTGCTTCGTATTCTTTTTTCATATCCGCTGAAAGCATACGGATCTGTCCTTTTCTGATCTTATCACTGTTTCCGTAGGCTGACATATGAAGCTGAAAGATCACGAGGTATTTCCCATTATCCACTGGAATTCTTGAAACACTATAGCAACGATCTAAATCAAAAAATTTATTGTATGATGTTGAAATCGGAAGACTTCTTCTTAGCGAATCTTTGATCGGGTATCTGGAAAATAAAGCTAATCCTGCTTTACTGCTTCCATGTGGCTGTGTGAATGGATAGAATAGAAAAGCAGAATCATAATTTTGTGCAAATACTGTATCGTAATTCTTCAAGCATTTCTTTAGTATGGAATATTCATTTACATGATAACTTCTGGTGGAATTAAGATCTATTTCCTCTATTAAGGCAAAATCCGGATCATACGATTTTGTTAGATTTCCTGCATTTTTAACTGTTTTAAGAACACTTTTCTTGCTCTTTGCCCAAGATGATTTTCCTCCATCCATAAAAAAGCTGAAATCTGGCGTATAGGCTCCGAATCCAATATTGTATGTAATTGCTGAATATTGTTTTCCTGTTGTTAGTGTTTGTTTTGTTTCTGTGTGAGATTCTACGGAAAGGGATTTATTATCTTCAATTCTATGGTAACTTGCATAGAGATAAATGATATATCCTAGCACAATGACCACAATAAAGCCTAATAAAACTCCTATTGTCTTTAATACTTTTTTCGCTATCTTCATGACTTTCTATTCCTTCATTTTATCTTTATTTATCCGATACTTAGTGATTGTATTTATTATAACATACAAAAAGCGTCCTTGGGACATTAATACATCTGATTTATCAGATATATTTTGTTTGCAAGGAGCATTTCACCATTCTTAATCTGATGCTGAGATTGATTGGATATCACATCCATGCGATTGAGTTTTTTGATAAAATCTTTAAAATATCTCATCTGGTTGATTAAATCATCAAGTTTGGATTTTTCTTTATCAAGTCCAGGTACTTCCACGTGATCTTTAAACATTCAAAGCAAATCAATCACCAGATTGAAGTTGTTGCAGACATGAACGACCTCAGAAAACTGGTCAGTGAATATGGAAAGATTGGATCGAATCTCAATCAGATCGCCAAGCATTTTAACAGTGGTGGCAGTCAGTCACGTGCTATAGAAAATGAAATCCATCAGTGCATCACGGACTTATTCCTATTGAGAAAAGAAGTACTGAAACTGGCAGGTGGTATGAATGGCAATCGTAAAACACATTAAAAGCAGAAATGCTAATTACTCGGCTGCTATCAATTACCTTCTGTTTGAACATGATGAAAAAACCGGGAAAAAGATTGTAGATGAATCCGGTCGAAGCATCTTGCGAAAAGAGTTTTATATGGATGGACTGAACTGTGATCCGATGTCTTTTGACAAAGAATGCGAACTGACAAATGCTCATTTTCATAAGAATAAGAAACGTGAAGATATCAAAAGTCATCACTACATTATCAGCTACGATCCAGCCGATGTTACAGAAAACGGTCTTACCGGAAAGAGAGCACAGGCAATCAGTTTGGAACTTGCAAAGCAGATGTTTCCCGGATATCAGGCACTGGTAGTTACTCACACCGATGGCCACAATGAATCTGGAAATATCCATACTCACATCGTTATCAACAGTGTGAGAAAGACTGCAGTGGAAAGGCAGCCATATATGGATAAACCACATGAGGAAGCCGCCGGTTACAAGCATCGTTCCACTGATAAATTCATGAGCACTTTTAAGAAAACTGTCATGGATCGGTGCCAACAGGAAGGACTTCACCAGATAGATCTTCTTGCTCCGGCTGAGAGAAAAATTACTCAGAAAGAGTATATGACACAGAAACACGGCCAGCAAAAACTGGATGAGATCAATCAGAAAATTATTGAAGATGGTCTCAAACCAACATCCACCGTGTTCCTTACACAGAAAGAATATTTGCGAAATGCGATTAATGAATGTGCTGCCACTTCCAATAGTTTTGATGAATTCCAATCTAAACTTCTGGAACAATTTCAGATCTCTGTGATTGAGCATCGTGGCAGATACAGATATCTTCATCCTGATCGACAGAAGCGGATTACTGAACGTGCACTGGGAACACGATATGGAAAAGAATACCTGGAACAGACCTTCTTACGCAAGGATCCATTGGCCATTCTCTACATCAGATCTCACCTGCGCCTGGTTGTAAATCTCCAGACAAATGTGAAAGCAATGCA
>ERZ780144.1886-NODE-1886-length-20337-cov-9.244305_pt1 | contig 20337 bp, 19 predicted proteins | sample MGYA00511380_ERZ780144 | MGnify/ENA primary metagenome ERZ780144 (study PRJEB29588, sample SAMEA1965858) | human gut metagenome | biome: human gut; feature: human-associated habitat; material: faeces | place: Denmark | collected 2008/2010 ... | reverse complement strand
ACATAAGTTTTACGCTGATGATTTTGAATTAAAGTCGGGACGGTCATTGCAGAAACCACACCGATGATACCAAGCGTTACCAGAACCTCTGCTAATGTAAAAGCGGATTTAAAACTATACTTTTTGAATGTAGTCATCTACAAGACCTCTTAATTTATATAATTAAACATATATATTTATTATAAACGAATTAATATATTATTGTCAAGTCAAATAAACACATTTGTTGAAAATAATTTAATATATGACATCATAATCTTATGAGGATTGTTGTTGAAGTAAAAGAAAAACTTTACCAGAAAGGGTTGAGTTTAAAATATATTTCAGAGGAATTAAGCAAAAAATTAAACAAACCTTATTCCCTTGCAAATCTTTCTAATAAATTAAGAAATGAGACGATAACATATAGAGAAATGAAATTAATAGCAGAAATTATAGATTGTGAACTGGAATTAACTGATAAAAAGTAAAAAAAGGAGATTTAAAATCTCCTTTTTTTAATAAGTCATTTCCCAGTTATCATTGAGAATTTTGCCGAAACAGCCGTACCAGCCGCCGGCGGTACTTCCATTACAAACGTCATTAAAGCTTTTCTCTCTTTGTTCTTTTGAAAGGGTTGTAGATGATGTGTTGTCTTTACTATAGTCATCTATTTTCCCATCATTATAAATATAAAGAGCAAACATATCACGTCCGACAATATTAGGACCTTTCTGCCCATTAGTATCAACAAATAATCTAACAAGAATTAAACCATCATTAACGTCATCAGGATATTCATATTTTATTGATGAACCGTTTGCTAAAACTATGTGCCTGCCTCTTACTACAGGATTGACAGAATTACCGTTCATATATTTGTATACTGAACTGTCGGCAAAACAAGGTGTAAATTCTGCACCGCAATCATCAATTATTTTAAAATATGTCTTAAAAAAAGTATCCGCAGCATCAGTAGAGATTAAACCGGCTTCACGCAAGTTTACAGCGTTTTTATCAGTTTGGTATTGAAGCAAAGCCTGTGATATTTCATTATAAACTTTATGCAATTGAGTAACATAAGTTTTACGCTGATGATTTTGCATTAAAGTCGGTACAGTCATTGCAGATACAACACCTATGATACCTAAAGTTACCAACACCTCTGATAGTGTAAACGCTTTTTTCATAAAAAAACCTCGCCATATTTTGTGATAATATACATCACTATTATAGCAGATTTTTACTTTTTGACAACTTGTTAGTTGAAAAGAAGAAGCTAAGAAACGCCCCCCCCCCGAGCTGCTACGCAGGTAGCCATTTTAACACAAAAGTTGTGAAAATTTTGATGTAATGGCTTCTGTTTTACTTTAAATTTTTTCATAATTCACTCCTTTCTATTATTTATATTTAATATACAGGAAAAGACCGAACTTTTCAAATTCGGTCTTTTTTAATTATTTTTTTTAATTAACTATTCTGCATCTTTGTTAATATCTTTTATGCTCAATGCAATTCTGTGTTCTTGAGGTGTAAATTTCTTAATAAGAACTTCTACACTGTCACCAACTTTGAAAGTATTGAACGGATTAACATTTTCTTCTGCCATTTCAGAAACAGGTAATAATGCTTCAACACCCGGGAAAATGTTAATAAAGGCACCAAAACCTGTTACTTTATTTACGGTTCCTTTAATAATTTGTCCTTCTTCAAATTGACCTTCAATTTGCTGCCATGGATCTTCACCCATTCTTTTTAAAGATAATGAAATTCTCTTTAATTCATTGTCAATTTTAATAATTTTAACTTCGATTGTTTCGCCTAAAGAAATTACATCTGAAGGATGTTTAATTCTTGACCATGAAATTTCTGAAATAGGAAGAAGACCGTCGATACCGTTAATATCAACAAATGCACCGAAGTCAGCAATTCTTACAACTTCACCTTTAACAACTGCCCCTTCTTCAAGTTCTGATAAAATATTATCAACAACCTGATCGCGCTGTTCAGCAACTGCCTGTCTTTGAGATAAGATAAGTTTATTTTTCTTAGGATCAGCTTCCAATACTTTAACTTCAATTTTAGTATCGATTAAACCGTCAAAAGGAGTTCCTGTTCTTAATTGAGAAGAAGGAATAAAACCTTTTAAATCTGCAACGTCAACAAGTACACCGCCTTTAACGATTGAAACAACTTTTGCAAGTATAGTATCGCCTTGAAGTTTTGCATCATTAAGCTGAGCCCATGCTTGAGCAAATGCAAGTCTTTTAAGAGAAAGAAGCATACCGTCTTCATCATTTTCTTCTTTCAATACATAAAATTCTTTTTCTTCACCGATTTCAAGGTTATCAAAACCTTCTGCGGCAGGAATTTCTTTATTAGGCAAGAAGGCTTCTGTTTTAGCACCTTTAACGCTGATTAAATAGCCTTCACCTTCTTTTTTTACAACAGTACCTTCTACGATATCAGCTACTGAATAAGATTTTGCAAAAGATTCTTCCAGTAATCTTTCAAATTCATCTAAATTTGTTTTCTCTAATGTTGTTGTCATGTTTTTTATATTTCCTTTCTAAGTTTTTTTATAACATTTTCAATAATATTCTGCGGAGTTGATGCACCTGCGGTAACAGCGATACTCTCAGCCTTTTCTATTAAATCTCTGTAATTGTCCAATTCATCATCTTTTTCAATATGAATTGTTTGGGTTATATCTTTTAATATTTCTGCTAAATGTGTTGTATTAGCACTCTTTTTTGATCCCGCAACGATAACCAGATCACTTTCTCCTGCAAGTTCTCGTGCCTCTTTTTGGCGCATTGAAGTACTCTGGCAAATAGTATTGGCAATATGAATTTCTTTAGCGATTGAAGTTAAATATTCAACAATGGAATTTAATGTAGAAATTCTCTGTGTTGTTTGAACCACAACCCCAACACGTTTATGATTTTTAATTCTTGCTTCAAATTCTTCCAGCTGCTCAACAGAAGCTGCCACAACGACATTATCACTCCATAATTCAGCATTTGCTCTAATTGCAATAACTTCCGGATGCTCGGATTTCCCTACAATTACGACAAAATAGTTGTCTTTTGCCAGTTCAACTGCCTTTTGCTGAACTTTTTTAACATCAGGGCAGGTTAAATCAACGGGTTCAAACCCTGCTTTTTTAATTTTTTCAATAACTTGAGGGCTTTCCCCATGACTTCTTATTACACAAATCCCCTCGCCTTTTTCGGGAATTTCTGTCAATGTTTTAATCCCTAATTTTTCAAGTTCATTGATTACCTGAGTATTATGAATAAGTTCTCCCAACACAAATACATTTTTGTCGGGGTTTTCGGCTTTTAATTTTTTAACGGTTTCAACGGCTCTTTTTACTCCGTAGCAAAAACCTGCATATTTAGCTAGTTTAATTTCTTTCGGCAATTTAAAATTGTCTTCTTTCTATAAAACTCGCGATTATCAAACCGCTGTAAAAATATTAAAATATAAAAGTTAAAAAAAATCAAGAACAAAAAAGCCTCTTTATTAAGAGGCTTTCTGTTTTCACACCTGCAAATTTTTTACTTTATACCATTAAATTACCTTTTTTATCTTTAAGATAAATTTCTTTTGCATCAAATCCGTAAGGATTTGTAGTATAAGAAGAATTATTTGCTTTTTTATCGTTATCATATTCAATATCATGTTTTTTAGCTATATTCTGGTATCCGACATCGGAAACAGCTAAAAACTTAACGACATTAGTAATTTTATTGTTTACATCATTCGGCAGTCCCATTGAAAGAAGCATATCAGCTCTGTCTTTGTCTTTAACAATTGCATTAAACAGATTAGCATCAGTTCTTGCAATCATGACGTAAATAGTTTTCTTTTGTGCACCGTTAGGGATTGAAGACAACAATTTTATTTTTTGTTCCAACGGAAGTTTTTTAAAGTAATTTGCAAAATATTCTCTTTTAACATCAGATGGCAGTGTATTAAATTCACTTTGAGATAATTGAACACCGCTTGCAAGTCTTTCTTGTAAAGACACTGCATCAGATGTTTGAGCAAATTCAATTAAATTATTTCTTGCAGCTGCTTCACCTGTAACTCTCGGGAGTTCTGTTTCCTGAATATAAGATGGAGCATTTTCAAGATTAGTAACAGCTGCTTCAATAGCTTTTTCATTATTGGATGCATAAACAGTATCCAGAGCCTTAGCTTGAACTGTCATATCATAATCTTTTATATTAGCTGCGGCATGTTCTTGCACCTCAGAATACTTAGATTGCATAATATCTTTGTGCATAGCCAACTGGCTATCTTTATGACAATCTTTAATTTGATCAGCCAAAACATTTAATTGCGAAATTGCTTCTTCTTTAGAAAAATCATCTTGTTCAAAACGATCTTTGAACAACGTAAAACTAGGTTCAAGATTATCTTTATGATAACGTGTTAATGTCCCGTTTTCATTCATCGCTTTCGCAACTTCTTTATCCTGAATAAATATTTCGGTCAACGGAAGCTGGTTATCCTTATGAGTTTCATCTATTCTGGAGCCGATATCCTTACGAACTTCAAGATTAGAATTATTATGGACATCTTCTAAAATAACTCTTTGAGTTTCAATATCCTGTTCATTTTCAATTTTTAAACTTAAGGCTTTATCACCAAGTTTGCGTTGAATATTTTCAGATTTGGAAGCTGAATAAATACCTGATACTATTGTAAGCTTTGGTGTGCTTAAGTTATCCATTGTATCAGATGCTAACATTTCTGCACGTTCAGGATTATCTTCAATCATACCTTCATGAGTAATTGCTAAAGTTTGAACAGCTTTCTTTGATTTAATTTTATCAGCATTTATAACGTTTAATTCTGCAAGTCCGTCTTCTTTAGTTTGCATTAACTCGTTAACAGTTTCTTCGTCGCTGTTTTCAACAATATTTGAATGTACATCTGCAACAAGTTCTGCGTTATCAGGTTTATACATTAATTCAAGAGTTAATTCGTTTATTAATTTAGCTTTTTCTTCCGGAGAAAGATTTTCGCCAACCTTCTTTATATAGGCTCCAATTACAAAATTTTTATCTTCGTCACTAACTGCGTCTTCAAAATCTTTTCCGAATTCAGATTTCCTCAAAGCATCCAAACGCCCGTAGTTTACTTGTTCATCAGGATGTGTCGCTTTATATTTTGCCAATTTCTCAAATGCTTTTCCGGCTTGAGAACCAACTAACTTTTCTAAACGCTCGTAAACAGCTTGTTCAGTTTCATCAAGCGCAATACCTTTACTTTTCTTATTTTTTAAATATTCCAACTGAACTTCAATTTTGGTAGAATTTGCAAGAATACCGCCTTTCTTAAACTTTTCAGAAATCTCACTTTCTGGTAAGTTGTAGTCAACACCGTCAACATATGTATTATCGCCTTTGTCTTTACAAGCTTGTATAACGGCTTTTGATAAAACATATTGATTTTCTAAATAATTATTTTGTTGCTGAGTCAAATTGTCACTGTCAACATCAAACAAATATTCATGAACAGCGTCAGCAATCTGTTCTTTACCTTTTTTGTTAAAGGTAGAAATATTTTCTTCCAAAAGATTAGCAGCCTGTAATTTAGTCATTTTCAGTTCAAACAAATTGCTAATGCTTTTTTCATCATAGCGCTGATTTGGATCTTCTTTTTGTAAGTTACTTAACTCTTTCCTTATAAGATTATTTTGTTCATCTTGAGACAGCGCATCCCAGTCTGCTAAAGACTTTTTAGAGCCATCCTCTGCATATAAAAATTTATTTTTTGCCAATTCTTGAGCATAAACATTTACTTTTTCTTTAACAGATAATTTAGAATATTCATTATGATTGAACCCTGTCTGTTCTTCTTTTTGATAAGCAGAGTTATCATTAGTATGACTATCAGTTTGGACCTTAGAAGCACTATTATTATCATTTTCATTTGCAGGAACAGAAGTATCAATAACAGCACTTTTTGCAATCTCAGCTTGTTTAACAGGATCCATACTATAGAAGTCTGGATATTTGGCAACCAATAAATCAAGCTGTTCTCTGGTTATTTGCAATTTGGCACATAACTTTTCAATAACATCATCGTTGGCAGAAAATACGCTGACATTACTTGATGAAGAAGCATTGAAATTAGAAGTATTAGCAACACCGGAATTAGAAACACTATTTATATTAGGATTATTATTTACTTCAAAAGCCATGATAAACTCTCTGTTTTTAAGTACTATACACATGTAAAAACATGTAAAAACATTAGATTTCAGGATGTTTTTACATGTTTACAAATATTTACATACAAATTATTTTTCTCCATGTATCGGCGATATTACACCTATATTCGTTAATAAATAATTAATAGTATCACTTGATCCATTAACAGCTTTTCCTAGAACATCAGGATTTTTTTTCATTAAATCTGCTAATCCAAACACAATAGTAGGATCTTCCAAACAATAACGCTTATTATTACCATCAAACAATACTATAATCCCGGTTTGAAAAGATGAAGGCTTTCCCGAGTATGGATCAAAAACATGAGTATTAGCATATAACCACTGAATTCCTAACTCAGGATACCCATTTTTTTGATAAGTAATAAGTTCAACATCTTTATCACTACCATGTGTAGAATAATAACGTAATTTGCCCACAGGTACACCATCCATTTTCACATCTCCTGATTCTATTAATTTACCTTGAGGCTTATAAGGGACAGCATTTTTCATAATATCTTCTTTCCCCGCAACATTTTGGAAAGTTCCGTCTGTACTCGGTCTTATTGTTCTATTATGAATAACTTTTTTAATCTCACTATTATTACGTGGATCATCAATTAATTTTTCAATATAATTAACAATATCATCCTGATTATACACAAACGGTGTAGATTTCATACCGGAATCAACATGTACTTGTTTAAATCCGAAATTAGATCCTTTGCTTTGATCGTCAGATATTACCTGATAATTATATTGTGCAAGCTCTATAACATCACTTGGAAGTTCTTTCCCAAGATATTGATTATATGAAATTTCTACAACTTTCTCAAATGTGCTATCATCACCGTCAGTACTAATAAGATTTATTTTATAAGGACCATAATTGTTTGATACAAAATTTTTAGATTCAATTACTACGCCTTTTTCATCTGCAGCTTCATTTACTGAATTTACATCATCGACTAATTCTATTGTATTTTTATTTATACTGAAATCATCATTGTGTGCACCTTTTGCATCCATAACATTTAAAGGAGCCATTGTCAATGCAGCTGCTAAAGGGACAGCAAGTCTGTTAGATACAGATTTAGATGAATGTCCGTTATTAGAATGCTTTTTCTTTTTTCCTTCAAAGTTTAATTGATTGTAAGTTTTTACCAGTGATACTGATGATACAGGTCTGATTGTCATAGTCGTTTTTACCCCTATTTTTTATTTTTACTTAAATTTTTCTTCGCTAAATTAAGGCAAGTCAAAAAAATTTTTTGCTACCTTATTTATTCATTAATTCCCTTTAAATCGTATTATATCAAGTCATACGAGGATTTGTAAAATAGTATATACGATATTAACATTTTGTTACACTTGCACCGTTTTTTTGTTTGTTGTACGGTACATGTGTATATTAAATGAAGCTTTATAGCGATGATATATATCAGTAAAAGAAGGAGAACTCAAATGAGTGAAAGAAAATTAGTTGGAACAGGAGAAATGTTCAAAAAAGCATTAGCCGGCGGTTATGCTATTGGTGCTTACAACGTTAACAACATGGAAATTTTGCAGGGTATTGCTGAAGCTGCAGAAGAAACTCAATCACCTATTATTTTACAGGTTTCTGCAGGTGCTAGAAAATACGCTAACCAAACTTACTTAATCAAATTGGTTGAAGCTGCTTTGGCTACTACTACAGTACCTATCGCTTTACACTTAGACCACGGTGCTGATTTTGAAATTTGTAAAGCTTGTATTGACGGCGGTTTCTCATCTGTTATGATTGACGGTTCAAGATTCCCGTTAGAAGAAAACATCAAATTAACTAAACAGGTAGTTGATTACGCTCATCCGCGCGGAGTTTCAGTTGAAGCTGAACTTGGTAAACTTGCAGGTGTTGAAGATGATGTTAAAGTTCATGCAAAAGACTCAACTTACACTGATCCAGAAGAAGCTGCAAGATTTGTTAAAGAAACAGGCTGTGATTCATTAGCTGTTGCTATCGGAACTTCTCACGGTGCTTACAAATTCTCAGGCGAAGCTAAATTAGACTTCGAAAGACTTGCAGAAATTAAAAAAGCTGTTAACGAAGCTGTTGGATATGACTTCCCGTTAGTATTACACGGTTCATCTTCAGTTCCTGCCGAATTCGTTGCTAAATGCAACCAGTACGGCGGTCAATTACCGAACGCTCAAGGTGTTCCTGAAGATATGTTAGCTTATGCTTCTAAACACGGTGTTGCTAAAATTAACATCGATACAGACTTAAGATTAGCTATGACTTCAACAATCAGAGAATTCTTTGTTGAACATCCTGAAAAATTCGACCCGCGTGAATATATGGGACCTGGCAGAACTGCAGTTAAAGAAATGGTTATGCACAAAATGCGCGACGTTCTTGGCACAGCAGGTCACGCTCAAGATTAATCACATAATACGAAACAAAAAAAAGAACCGACCCAAAATCGGTTCTTTTTTGTTGTTTATACATAAAAATAAAAAGAGAACTGAATTATCAGTTCTCTTTCATCTTTTTCATCTTCCAACTTAGTTAGTGTGATTTATTACTTTTTCAAGAAATCCGGAATTTCAATGTTAGTGAAGCTTGGAGAAACTTCGGGCATTGAACTTCTTCTTACTGTCTGCTGAGGCTGAGATGTTAAGTTAGAGTTTGAATTAAATGTTCCTGCAAAGAAATCAGAAGCACTTAATTGTTTAACCTCAGTTTTTTCTTCGGGTTTCTGACTTTTCATTTCAAAGCCTGTTGCAATAACAGTAATTTGAATTTCACCTTGAATATTTTCATTAACGGCAGTACCGATAATTACGGTAGCATCATCATTTACTGCATCGTGAATAATATTAGCGGCATCAGAAATTTCATGAAGCGTCATATCAGGTCCGCCTGTAATATTAACGATTACACCTGTTGCACCGTTGATTGAAGATTCAAGAAGCTGAGAGTTAATAGCGATTTCAGCAGCTTTAACAGCTCTGCCTTCACCCTGACCGCGTCCGATACCCATAAGAGCAGAACCTGATGCCTGCATAACGCATTTAACATCGGCAAAGTCAACGTTAATAAGACCGGGAACTGTAATAATATCAGAAATACCTTGAACACCTCTTAAAAGAACTTCATCAACAATGATAAACGATTCTGTTAATGAAACCTGTCTGTCAACAACCTGAAGTAATTTGTCATTAGGAACAACGATAACCGCATCAACAGCTTCCCTAAGTTTTTCCAAACCTTGATTAGCCTGATTTTGTCTTTTACGTCCTTCCCAGGTAAAAGGTTTTGTAACAACAGCAATAGTTAAAATACCTAATTCTTTAGCAATTTTAGCAACCACGGGAGCAGCGCCTGTTCCTGTTCCGCCGCCCATACCTGCAGTGATAAATACCATATCAGCACCGTCTAAAGCTTCTGTTATTTCCTGTTGTGCTTCTTCAGCAGCTTTCTCACCAACTGAAGGATCACCGCCTGCACCGAGACCGGCTGTAGATTTAGCACCCAGTTGAATTCTGTTTTTAGTCTGTCCGTATTCCAGAACTTGTAAATCTGTATTCATTAACCAGAACTCTACACCTGAAAGTCCTGCTTTAATCATTCGGTTAACTGCATTACCGCCGCCGCCGCCGACACCGATAACTTTGATGTTGGTAGGGTTAATTGGAGACCTTTGAGTTTGATCATTGCTTGTTGTTTCATCTTTTTTAGCAAAGATATCTGATACGAAATTTTCCACTTTTTTACCTCTTTTATGTAATTGTATAGTTGTCTATCTACAATAGTATAATAACATACTATTTTAAATAGAAAAAAAGTACAATAATTTACCTGTAATTATGAACAAAATTTAATATAAATCGCTGTATTGCAAATATAATAAGAAAAACGGCATACCTTTAATATTATTTAACATAAGCCGGAGGCATTGCCCAGTGAAGTTTATTTCTTAAAATCGAATAAAACTCAGAATTTTCAAGCAGAGCAAGTTTTGCGGTATAATCGGATTTTGTAATTTCAATTTCCGAACTGAATTCGTACAGTTCCTGTCCGTCTGTGGATAAAACATATTTAGCCTTATCATCCGTGCATACCGTAATTTTTTCGCAATCAGGAACTACAATCGGTCTTGCAGTAAGGGTATGCGGGCATATAGGAACAATTACAAAGGCTTTTAAAGCAGGATTTAATACAGGTCCGCCTGCTGAAAGTCCGTATGCAGTAGAGCCTGTAGGGGTAGCAACAATTATTCCGTCTGCCAGATAATCGCAAACGTATTTACCGTTTATTTTTAATGAAAATCTTGAAGTTCTGCCAAAATCGCGGCCTTTGATTACAAAATCATTCAATGCCGTAAAATCAGAGCTTTGCAGCATTATTCTGTCCTCAACGACAAACTTTCCGTCTAAAATTTCATCAACAGATTTTTCTATATCTTCTTTTGAGGACTGTGAAAGAAACCCCAGGCGCCCGAGATTAATCCCGAAAATCGGCGTCTTATATTTTGCATAAAATCTTGCGGTTTTTAAAATTGTTCCGTCGCCTCCGATTACAAAGACAAAATCAAAACCCTCTTTAAGACCGTCAATATTTAAAACTGTTGTATTTATGCCTTTACTTGAAAGGATTGTGACGAGTTTATCTTTTACTTCAACAGAATGTGATATTTCCTGATTATAACAAACTGCAAAATTTTTCATTTCCATAACGAAGAAAATATAGCATAATATTTAATTTTAAGCAAATTGAATATCTAGTAATTCATCTCCCAGTTATCGTTAAGAATTTGTCCGAAAGGCTTCCAGTTAGCATCCGCACTATTTCTTTCATCTTCCGTCAAAGGAAGCGAAACAGCATTGTAATTAAAAGTATCAATTGCCCCGCTGCTGTATACTGCCATATAAAAAGTATCTCTGCCAAGTATATTAGGACCTTTTTGCCCGTTAGTATCGACAAGAATATTCATAACTTTGCTTATTTTACCGTCATTTACATAAATTGGACGTACTGACGCACCGTTTGCCAGAACAAAAGATGTACTGCTGTGACCATCCAAAACATTTACGTCATCAGTTGAATTTAAGTATTTATATGAATTCGCGAAGCAAGGAGTTAATGAATTTTCGCAAGTTTGAACAATCTTAAAGTAATCAGTAATAAATTCCTGTGCTTTAGCATTCGAATTAATACCTGCCTCGGCAAGATTTAGGGCATTTTTATCGGTCAAATACATCGTTACCGCCTGCGAAATCTCATTATAAACTTTATGTAGTTGAGTTACATAAGTCTTTTTTTGATGATTTTGCATTAAAGAAGGCACTGTCATTGCGGAGACAACACCTATAATGCCAAGTGTTACTAACACTTCTGCCAGTGTAAACGCGTGAGAAGAAGCTAAGAAACGCCCCCCCCCCGACATTTAAATAATCTAAAAAATTTCATAAATAGCTCCTTTCTTTATTTATTATATCAAAAGTTCCTGACTATTTCAATAATATAAAAAAAAAAGAGGCATTAAATGCCTCCTATTCAACTATCTCTCTCTTTCTCATATTATTTTGACTATTGTAAAGGAGCTCTCCACAATGAGTCATTAAATTTATTCTGGTTAGCATTAACGTCAACAGACAAAGTAACGTTGCTCGGAGTAAATACAAATACTAAATCACCGACTTTTTGAGGTTTGCCGTCAAGAGCGTGAGCAGCACCGCAAACAAAGTCAATTGTTCTTTGTGATTGTTCTTTATCTAAAAGATGAAGGTTTAAAACGATTGTCTTTCTGTTTCTGAGATGTTGAACAATAGTAGCAGCATCTTCGAAAGAACGCGGTTCCATAACTTTAACTTCATAACCTTTAAAGTTAGGATGACTTACAACTTTAATATCGTTTGTTCTGTCAACTGAAGGCTGTTGGAATGAATACTCGGGCTGAAGTGCCAAATTATCCTGAACAGGATAATCTTCATCAACTTCCTGAGCCATTTCATCAAAAATAGTTTCTCTCGGTTCAAATCCTTTTACTAAAAAATCTACTACTGATTTAATTTTGTCTGTTACTACTGCCACCGTTTTTCCTCCGTTTATCTTACTATATAAATAATTTTCTACCTATCCTTAACATTGTTGCACCGTGCTTAACCGCAATTTTGTAATCCTGGCTCATTCCCATTGAAAGTTCTTTTAGAGAGCAGTTAAAATCTGTTTCAAGCTTGTTTCTGATTTGTGCAACTTCTTCAAACAGCCTGTTTAATTCATCTTCCGGCGCGCCTAGCGGAGCCATATTCATCAATCCTGCAATGTTTATATTGGGAAGCGATTTTATTGAGATAAAAATGTCGAAAATTTCCTGTTTGGAAAACCCGAATTTCTGAACTTCATCTGCGTTATTAACCTGAAGAAGAATATTCTGAACTTTCCCTGTGTTTTGAGCTTCATCCGATATAGCTTTTGCAAGTTTATATGAATCTACGGAATGTATATAATCAAAATTCGCTACAGCCTTTTTAACTTTATTGGTTTGAAGATGTCCTATGAAATGGAACCTTGAATTATTTCTTACATCCGCGGGAAGATTATTAATCTTCGTGATTGCCTCAATTACTCTTGATTCTGCGAAATCTCTTAATCCTGCATTATATGCGTTAATTACAGCGGTTTCATCAAAATATTTTGTAACTGCGATAATATTTGGTTTATAAGGTGCGATTTCTTCCTGTATTTGTAAAAGATTTTCTTTAACCGTATGTTCCATAAATAATCATCCTACCTCTACAAGAAGTTGAATATATTATTAATTGTACTCTATACATCATGAGGGGACAACTTTTTTATTTATAACCTTTCCTCCGCTTTTAAATTTTCCCCGAAACCATGATGACGACATGATTTCAGCTGATTTTACATTTCTTCAAGTTTGGTTAATATTTTGTAATATTGTCTCTTTTGGAGCATGCTTTCAGATATTTTAGGCATGCCCGTGATGTATATTATCAGGATAAACCATATTTCGGCATATTTTATCCTTTAAATGCATGAGATTTTTTGATTTTTTTAAAGAAATACGTATATAATCATTTTATGAACAATTTACTTGGAAAAGCATTCAAACTTCACAGCTGCGGGCAGCTGGAAGAAGCTGAAAAACTTTATAAAGAAATAATTGACACAACACCTGACAATTCACAGGCGCTAAATCTTCTGGGAATTATAAAATTATCACAAAACAATCTTGACGAGGCTGAAAAACTTATAAGCAAAGCAATTTCAATAAAAAAAGACGCATACTTTTACGAAAATCTTGCAAGAGTTTATGAAGCAAAAGCGGATTACAAAACAGAAATTAAAGTTCTTGAAGAAGCCCTGTTAAATGCACAATGCGGTTTTGAAATCTATTTTCTGCTCGGTCTTGCCTACAAAAACAATATAGAATATGAAAAGGCAGAACGGGCATACCTCAAAGCCGTTGAATTAAACCCGAAATCCGAAAAAGCCTGTTATAATTTGGCAAGTTTGTATCTGTTCCTGAATAACCCCAATAAAGCAATTGAATATTTCAAAAAATGCCATGAAATAACACCGGATGATAAAGAAGTACTATATTTTTTATCTCTCGGCTACTTTAGGATTAAAGATTACGAAACAGGAACAAAGTATTTTGAAAACAGACTCTGCAGGGGTACCGCAATTACGTCGCAGCAGGTTACGTATCCTAATTTATTGAAAAAAGCTCCTCTGTGGCAAGGTGAAGATATACGGGATAAAACATTATACACCTATTATGAAGCGGGATTTGGGGATATGATAATGTTTGCAAGGTATATACCCGAACTTCAAAAACGATGCAAAAAATTGATAATAAAACCTCAAAAAGAATTGTCACAGCTTTTCAGAGAAAATTTTAAAGATGTTGAAGTTATGGATCTGTTTTACGATGAGGATAAAGTTGATTTTGATGTCCACTTGCCGTTTTTAAGCGCACCTTATGTGTTAGGTCTTAAAAATAATGAAATATTTATGCGTCATGATAAATATTTGAAGGCACTGCCTGAAAAAATCCAATACTATAAAGAAAACTTTTTTGATAATGACAAGTTTAAGATTGCTATTAAGTGGCAGGGAAACACGTATTATGAAACAGACAGGGTCATTAATGTCGAAGCTTTTGCACCTCTTTTTGACCTGCCGAATGTAAAAATATATTCCGCACAGACTTTCGAAGGCTCTGAAGAATTTGAAAAACTTAACTCCAAATATGATATAACTGACTTGAGTAAAAGCTTTAAAGACTTTTCATATACTGCTGGTGCACTTGAAAATGTTGATCTGGTAATCTGCAGTGACACATCTCTTGCCCACCTTGCAGGTGCTATGGGAAAACCCTGTATTGTTCTTCTGACTTATAATTATAATTGGAGATGGCATATGGATTTATCTCATTGCGACTGGTACGACAGTGTAAAACTTTTCAGACTCGGTAAAAATGAAAACTGGAACGATTTAATGATAAGAGTTGTAAATTCTTTAAATATAAATCAGCAAAAAAAATTTTGTTCTGATTTATATTAAATATGAACATAATTAAACCAGGAATATTGCCCCCCCCCCGAACTGCAGCTTTTTGCGGCAACAGCACTGAATTCAGAAAAAAATATACACAAAGGCTTGAAAATAATCAGCTCTCGGAAACAAATATTTCGAATTTAAAAGGTTTGACAAACGCTTTTTCTCAAGAAGGTCTGACTTATCAAGATGTTTTAAAGGCTGCCAAATCCAACCCTTTTATACTCTTTCATAAACCTGCAACAATGAAACATAACATAAGAGAAACAGCGCAAAGATTTAGCAAATACGGACTTACCGCTGAAAAATATCTTCATTGCGCATTAAATAACCCTGCACTGTTCTCTTCGTCACCCGATACAGTTCAAAAAAATATAAACGAAACAGTAAAACTGTTTGAAAATTACGGGCTTACTACGGAAAGATATTTGCAAAATGCACAAACCTCACCGAATTTATTCACTTCTAAGCCTCAGACCATAAAGAAAAAAATTTATAAAATAGCTGATACATTAAACATTTCCACTTCAGATATCCTGGAAATGTTCATGAAACAGCCTTCTCAATTCAACTGCAGTGAAAAAGAAATTATAAAAAAATATGAAATTTTTAAATATATAGAAGAAAATAAGTTATTTGACACAAATCAGCCAAGACCGTCCGAAAGAGAATTCAGTCTTTCAATTTTAAGAAAAAAATTTACAAACTCAACAGACACAAGTTTTATGCAGCTATTAAGAAATAAGATTTCAAACAGATTAAAAAAAGGGAAAAAATTACCGCACTTTAATCTTGAAACAAGCTTAAAAGATTACATAGCTGAAAATAAACGCTCAACTATTGAATTTACAATTACAGACGGCAAATATGCGAAGGATTTTATAAAATTTGTAAGAAATTTTTCAAAAGCTTCTGCCGGAAAAAATATTTTTAAAATAAGCATCATAAAATAATTATGCTTTTTGGAATATCATTACATATTCATGTTTAAATATGAAGAAACCGCCTGCAAGAGCTCTGTAACGCCATAAATTAGCGGTTTTGCCTTTTGCACGTTCATTTCCCTGAATATCTTTAACGATAATTCCTTTGAGCTTAAATCCGAGATTCATCATTTTTGCCATGCACTCAAATCCCAGAGGCTGAACTTCTGAATTTTTATAGCTGTCGCCGATGATTAGTGCTGCAAAACGGCCTTTTTCAAGCATATCGTAACCGTTTTTGGCAACTTTTGCAAACAATTCATAAAATTCTTCGGTTGTATCACAGTTAGATAAATCTTCTTTCTTATCAGAAAACTTGATAATGTCGTCATAAGGCGGATGAAGAATTAAGAACTGTGCTTTTTCTTCACGCATAATATCAAGACTTGCCTGAACTTTTTCTTTAGCTTCTTCAGATGCGGAATCGGCACAGATAATACGAACATCCGTTACAAGCTGTTTAGGAGTAAATTTTTCCGAAACTTTTTCGGCAAGCTCGTCTTTAAGCTCAACACCGATGCAGCGTCTGCCCATGTTAACGGCTTCTATGCCCGAAGTTCCCGAGCCGAAAAACAAATCAAGCACAACATCATTTTTCTTTGTAAATCTTTCGTAAAGCTGCTGTGCAATCTGCGGAATATAATTCCCATGGTATTCGTTTGAGTGTCCGCCTTCTTTTAAGCGTGTCGGGAATTCCCACAAAGTATCTGTTTTTACATGATCATAGGCTTTCCAGTTATTTAAATCTATGTCACTGTATTTTGTGGTTTTGACAGGTTTTACCACCTGCAAATCAGCTGCTTTAGAAGGTTTTAATTTTGTGTTAATTCTCGCTCTTGCCAAGTCTTTTTCTCCCTATAAAAAATTTCTCTTTATAGCATCTTATAGAAATGTTTCAAATTTGTAATCAAACATTTAGATGAATTTGTGTTTGTTGTAGATTGAAAAACAGATGGAGGTATGATGTTCGAGGGAGCATTTACACTAAGTGATTTTTACAGAATAGCAGGCTTTTTGCTTTCAATGTATGCCTGCGTTTCAAACGATATTATCCAAACTCTCGGAACTTTTTTAAGCGCTAATAAAAAAACTCCTTTTTATTATTTATGGGCGTTTTCGGTTGCGGTTCTGGTTTTGACAATAGGTATAGGCTGGATAGTTAATGACGGAGATATGTCTTTCGGGCTTTTAACAAGAATTCCCGTTACGGAGCACTATACGTTTATTTATCTTCTGCCGCCTATTATACTTATTCTTTTGACGCGCTGGGGAATTCCCGTTGCTACAACATTCCTTGTTTTAAGCGTATTTTCGGTAAGCGATGTTTCAGTAATCTGGATGATGCTTACAAAATCGGTTCTAGGGTATATAATTGCATTTATCGCTGCTATTATTATTTATAATATCATCGGACGCCCTGTTGAAAGGTATTTTTACTACACACAGAAACGTTCGGGTGATGCCAAAATTTCAAAATGGTGGATGGCGGCAAAATGGTGTTCTACGGCATTTATCTGGTCGCAATGGCTTATGCAGGATTCTGCAAAACTGTTTATTTACCTTCCGAGAAAAGCTTCTGTTTTGGAATTGTTGTTTGTTCTTTTGTGCTTTACAATATTTCTCGGAGTTCTTACGTATAAACGCGGCGGGGATATTCAAAAAATCGTAAAAATGAAAACCAATGTTCAAGATCCGCGTTCTGCAACAATTATTGATGTTATTTACGCTTTCTTATTAATGTATTTTATAAACCTTAATAACGTTCCAATGTCAACTACGTGGGTATTTATCGGACTTCTTGCCGGACGTGAAATTGCTTTGTATCAAAGACTGCGATTTGAATCACCGAAAAAAATGTACAAACATATTGTAAAAGATTTATATAAAGTTACATTGGGATTAATCGTGTCAATCGTTGTTGTGGTAATGCTTACACAGTTTGATTATGTTAAACATTTCTTTTTCTCTCATTTTATAGGAGGCTGATATGGCTAGAATTCAACAGTTATCAAAACATTTAATAAACCAGATTGCGGCGGGAGAAGTTATTGAACGCCCCGCATCCGTAGTTAAAGAACTTGTCGAAAACTCGGTTGACGCAGGAGCTACAAAAATAAGCGTTGAAATTAATAATGACTGCCGCGATATAAGAGTTGCCGATAACGGATGCGGAATTCATCCCGATGATATTTTGCTTGCGTTTTCAAAACACGCAACTAGCAAAATAGCGACTGATGAAGATTTGTTTGACATTCACACGCTAGGTTTCAGAGGTGAAGCTTTATCAAGTATTATTTCAATTTCAAAGCTGACCTGTACTACAAGAACTGCCGAATTTGAAACAGGAACAAAAGTTAAATGTGAAAATTCAGAAGTTAAGCAGGTTGAAACAGGCTGTGCTATAGGAACAATTATGGATATAAGGGATTTATTTTACAATATTCCCGCACGTCTGAAATTTCTTAAAAATCCTAATACAGAATTTTCATATATTCAAGAACTTGTGCAGTCAATAGCACTTGCACATCCGGAATGCTCTTTTGAATTGAAAAAAAACGGTAAAACAGTACTTAGTACATCAGGACAAAATAATCTTCTGCAAACAGTAAAAGAAGTTTATTCTTCAGATGTAATATCAAATCTCAAAGAGGTTTTGAAAACGGATAACCTTGCAGGGCTTAAAATAAGCGGTTACGTAAGTACACCGAATTACACACGTTCAAGCAAAAAAAGTTATCATATATACATAAATTCAAGAACTGTTAAATGCCCGATTTTCCAAAAAGCAATAGATACTGCATACAAAAGCCTTATTGCAAACGGTAAATACCCGTTTGCCGTACTGAATTTGGAAATTCCTCCCTCTGATGTTGATGTTAACGTACACCCGACAAAAAAAGAAGTTCGCTATAAAAATACAAATCAAATATTTAATTTTATTTATACTTCAATTCAGGCAGGTCTTGCAAATTATGTAGAAAGGCAAACTCCGCAATATGAGGCGCCGGTGCAAACTGTACAGGATAATGTTATTGACTTTGTACAGCCGAAAATGGAAAGTTCGGGAGAAGTTTTCTTTGATAAACAGGATGATACTGTCTACGTTTCGGATAAAGTTATGGAGCTTGAGGAAACGAAATTTGAACAGCCTAAACAGGAAGATACAGAACAGAGGCAATTTTTTGTTCCTGTCGAAAAATCCCCTGAACCGGAAGAAAATATTGTGGGTCAGTATAAAAACACTTATATTCTGATAGAAAAAGAAGACGGGCTTGAAATCGTTGATCAGCATATTGCGGAAGAACGCTATATTTACGAAAAGCTTATGGCTGAAAAAAATATTGTGTCACAAATGCTTTTTGTGTCTGATGTTGTACCAGTATCAAGTACGGAAGCAGAACTTATAAAAGAAAATATAGATAAATTTGAAAAATTCGGCTACGGAATAGAGTTTTTGAAGGATAACGAGCTTATTTTCAGAAAAGTTCCTCAAATGATTGCAAAAGTAAATCCTAAAGAAATCTTAGCAGATATCTTAGAAAATATTGAAGGAAACATTGACAGGCTTGAAGAAAAGATTTTAATAACAACATCTTGTAAAGCATCAGTTAAAGCCGGAACAAAACTTTCTACCTGGCAAATGCAGGAGATTATAAAAAAATGGCGTACGACAAAAATGCCGTACACCTGTCCTCACGGACGCCCGATTGTAAAATTCTTTCCGCATAAAGAAATTGCAAGCTTTTTCCAAAGAAATGCTTAAAATTTTATATATTCAAGTTTATCAATACCGGTAATTATATTTTTAAAGCTCTCGCTGCCTTCCGGAGCCCAATTAGAATGAACCACTTTGTTTGTTTGTATTTTCAGAACGTAGGCATCTCTGCCAAACTGGTTAGGAAGCTTTGTTCCGTTAACATCAAAATACAAAGTTGCACAGTCTGTATGTGTAACAGTATCTGGGATATTATTACCATTTTCATCTTTAATACACTCACCTGCCGAATTCTGCTTACAATCGGCTGCTGTTCTAATACACGCGGAATTTTGCTTAATGCCAATTATTGTATTGTCGGGTAATATAAGTTTCGGATAATTAAAATTATGCAGCCCATTTTTAGAGGCAAATTTAAGACTGTAGAAAAAACTGTCACAGCCATCTGTATTTTTATTTGGACAAACTTTGGCTCCGTTAAAATATTTTGCAAAATTTTTTGCAACTTCTTCACTGCTTTTGGATGTATCAAACAATGAAGTGTTAAAACCAACTTCTCCATTTTCTATCTGAGCAAGTAAAATTGCATTCTGAATTACAGAATATGCTTTTTTAGTTCTCATAATCAATTCTTTTTCTTTGTAGTTGTTTATCAAAGAAGGCAGGGTCATTGCGGCAACGACACCGATGATACCCAGAGTTATCAAAACCTCAGCTAATGTAAATGCAGGAGCAGAAGCTGCTAAACTGCCCCCCCCCCGGCTGATCCGCAGGCAGACACTTCAACACAAGATTTATGAAACTTATTAAATTTATGTGCCTGTTTTGCGTTTAATCTTTTCATAATTGCTCCTTTCAT
>ERZ780144.1878-NODE-1878-length-20422-cov-8.703442_pt1 | contig 20422 bp, 23 predicted proteins | sample MGYA00511380_ERZ780144 | MGnify/ENA primary metagenome ERZ780144 (study PRJEB29588, sample SAMEA1965858) | human gut metagenome | biome: human gut; feature: human-associated habitat; material: faeces | place: Denmark | collected 2008/2010 ... | reverse complement strand
ATTTTTAATTAAAAATGCAAAAATGTTTCTTAATATCTCCTTTACAATTTTCCGATTTGGGGCAATTTTTTTTTTGCCCGGCTTTTAATATGAATGTGTCATTGGTATAATAGGTGTGAAGTTTTAAACCAGACTATATTATGATAGAAAAAGTTAGTTTAACCAGTGTAAATAAAAAGAATACCCCTCAAGGGAATAATATTGCAAAAAACAGCTCAAATCCTTCATTTAAAGGAGGCTTGGCTGATGGTGCAATATGGCTTGTGCAACAGTGCGAAAAACAGCCTATGGTAAATGTTTCTGTTTTAGACCTGTCAACAGCCATTGTTCCGCGTACAATTATTGAAACGAAAGAATCAAACGGTTATGCTGGATTTGAAGCCTTCAGACGCGAATCTTCAGGCTTGATTGTTAACTGTATCATTCCTAGTTTTATTGTTATGGGGATTGCTTCTTTATTACAGCGTCCGCTAATGGGCTCTGAATTTAAAAAAGCTAATTTGATTAATACCTGGGCTAATGAAGATGCTGTCAATAAGATAGAAAAATACTACAATAATGCTTCAGGTGCTGACAGAAAAGAAAAAATTTATAATACATTCAGAGATCAGCTCGGCGATCTTGTCGGCATTGACGGCAAGGAAACAAAGGATTTTGCTGATATTTTGAAAATTCCGCGTGACACAAGCGGAAAATTTATAGGTAATATCGGCAATGAAAAAATTCATAATGCCGTTAATGAACTTGTAAATCTTACTCAAACTGATAAATATAATTCTAAGGCATTTAAAAAAGCTTATAAAGATATTGTAGGAGAAACTCTTATTGCTGAAAATATTAAATTTAAAGGCGATAAAGGCTTCTTCTCAAATAATTTGGAATCTCTCTGTGAAGATACCGTTAAAATGCTGAGAGGTGTCGTAAAAGCTGACATAAATGATGCTGATAAACTTACAAAATACTTTAACAAATCCAAAAAACTCGTTAACTGGAAGAGCATCGGCGGACTTGGAGTTATTATACCTCTTGCGCTTTCCATGCAGTCAATAAACAGATGGATTACATATAAACAGTCAGGAAGAAAAGGGGCACCGATTTATAAAGATTTCGGCAAAGATTCCGAACACAAGGAATTATCATCTAAAGATAAGAAAGAATTGCTTGCACAGAAATTTGTTTCAATAGGTTCAATGATAGGTGTATGCGGCTTATCAATGTTTATGGACAGACCTGTCTGGAAGAACATTTTCCAATTTAAGGGAATTTTCCCTACTATGGATCAGGCAAGAATAATATCTACCGCTACTTTTGCAAGCAGAATGGCTGTTTCTGAAGATAAAAATGAATTAAGAGAAGCAACGGTTCGTGATATTGCAACCTTCTCAAGTTTCTACTTCCTCGGAGACTATGTGGCTAAAGGTATTGCAACATTTTTAGAACATAAAAATAAAGATAAGGGAGTTCATCTGATAAACAGATTGAAAGAAGCTCCGGGTAAAGATGCAAATGTATTTAAGAAATTCTGGCACTGGGCAAAACACACTTCTTTAAAATCTTCAGATGAATTAAAAACAATTGAAGATAAACGATTAAGAACTATTTGCCAGATAGGTAATATTGTATTCTCATTATTATCATTAGGCGTATTTATACCAATTTACACAAGGTCGAAAACAAATAAAAAACATGCAGAAGAACTTGCGAAATTAAATGCAGAAAAAAATGCGAATTCTGCCTCAAACGCGGCCGCGTCGTCCGCCTCAGGCTCGACAGATGCGGCGGGAATTTCGTCGACGGACGAATTTTCAAAAGCCTTGATTAAGGACAATACAGCGTTTAAGTCATTTTTTAATTCGTAAGGAGAAAAACAGATATGAATATTCAACCAATAATACCCCAACTAATACAAAATATAGAAAATAAAAAAGATAATGTAAACTTTACAGGTGCGTTTGATGCAGTCACAATGGGTTTGAGATTTTTAGATACAAACCAGGCGTGGGGCGCAAATGCCGTTGACTTGGCTTCAATGGTTATCCCCCGTACAACTGTTGATTTTGTCAGCAGAGGACCTGCTGCAGGTATGGAAACCGGAAGAAGAGAAGCTTCAGGTACAATTAACCATTCTCTTGTAGGTGTATACGGCACTGTTGCAGGACTTGCACTCGCAACTGCGTTAAACAATAAATACGGAATTAAGGCTCATAAACTTTTTGTAGATGATGAAACTCTTGACCTGTTAGCTAAAGCATGGGATAAACAGGTTAAGGCAGGTAATAACGAGCCTGTAAAAGATTACTTACGCGATGTTTTGAGTAATGCAGAAACCCGTGTCGGAGATGATTGGAAAAAAATTCCTAAGGATAAACTTGAAGATGTTGTAAATAAATTTACTGATGTTCTGAAATCTAAGGATGCACCCGTTACAATATCAAAAGATTTAAAGGCTTATGCACAATCTGTTATTACTCACGCAACAGGTTCTGAAAATACTTTCAGACTTGCTGAAAACCAAAAGACAACTTCTGTTTCAAATTTGTTGGATAGTATTTATAATGTTTCAAGAACATTTGTAAATGAAAAAGTAGGAAATGCATTTAAAGAAAGTAAAGATATTGATACAAATGCATACCTGAAATCTTTAAAACGAATGAACCTGCGCCGTTCAATGCTTGGTCTGGGTATTGCGTCTGCCGTAGGTATGTCTATTCAGCCTTTAAATATTTATCTGACTAAAAAGAAAACGGGAAGCGACGGGTTTGTCGGGGTCGAAGGACGTCAAAAAGATAACTCTGCAGGTTTCAAAGGAATGAAAGTTGCTGCGGCAGGTATTTTCGGCGGAGGTATTCTTGCTACTATCGGAATGCGCGACGGAGTTAAAGGTCTTTTGAAGAAAATTCAGTTCAGAGGTCTTGTTCCCACTTTGGACCAATTTAAATTTATTTACGGTGTGACTATTATGTCCAGATTTTTGGCTGCCCGTGATAAAGATGAACTCAGGGAATCTGTTGTAAAAGATGTTCTAGGCTTCTTTAACTGGCTTGTACTGGGTAATTTTGTTGCCAAGATGACAGCAAATGCAATGGATCAAAATCTTTTGAACTATAGTGAAAAAGAACATGGTAAAGGCTTCTTTAATAAGATTATAAAGGCTCCTCTGGTATCACGTGATGAAGTCTTACACAGAGGCTTGCATGCTGCGGGAATTGATTCTGTTGAAAACGGTAAAGCTTTACCGTTTAAGCAGTTATTGAAAAAATTGTCATCAAAGCAGGTTAGTGAAGCAATAAGAAAAGAAACAAAAGGCAAATTGCGTGCATTAAGTATTGCTCAAGTTGCAGGTTACTTATATTCCGGTCTTATTCTCGGTGTCGGTATTCCAAAACTCAATATTTACATGACTAACAAATCCGAGGAGAAAAGAAAAGCCCGTCTGGCTGCAGAAAAAGCAAAGCAGCAGCCTGACGTGAACGAACAATATCAGGCAATGATGAAACCTGACAATCTTGCGTTTCTTAGCAGTCAAATGTAAAATATTTACAGACGTCTCGGATAATCTTTAGGAAATTCCCATTGATTTTCTTGTAGAAGAATTGTGCAAGATTGTCCATCTACTTGACAGTTTCTCATTATTTCCTCATGGGTAGGATATGGTGTGCCTGCCGGTACACAGTAATAAGGTCTTACTTGGTTGCTTGCAACATTACATGTTCCGCTTTTTTTGCATAAAATAAAAGCAAAAATATCTCGACCAAGCTCATTAGGTTTTTTTTCTCCATTAATATCATAATAAATATCATAGCAGGAACCTATTTTAATACTCATTTGAGAGCCGTCAACAAACCTTATTGTTGCCATATTCATACCTAGAAGTTTGCGTTTTTCTATTTCAAAACTTTTTATATAAGGTTTGATGTATGTATTTAAAAATTCAAATGCTGCATCTGAATTATTCATTTCACCAATAGCCCAATCTTCCCTCATGCCAAAATCATCTTCAGCACTAGTAAGAGCCTGGTTAATGACTGAAACAAACTTTTTTATTCTTGCGCTTGCTTCTTGCTTTTTTGTATTTGCAATAAGAGCGGGCATAGTTAATGATGCTACAACTCCAATAATTCCCAAAGTAATCAACACTTCAGCTAAAGTAAAACCTTCTTCCATTGTAAAAGGCGTTAAACGGCGGTTAAAATTAAAATAATTAAAAATTCTGGAAAATTTGTAAAAGCGCCCCTTTGATAGCCTATCCGGTGTGTCTACGCACGTAGTGCCGGGGGGGGGGCAATTTCTATAGCTTTATTCATGAACATAATTACCTCCTTTTCATATATTATTATTTGACATTTTAGCTGTTTTGTCAATATTAAAAGAGTTTAAGGTTATAATTTTACAGGATAATCATATTTAACTTGCCAATTATCATGTTCAATTAATAAAATACATTTTTTTCTATAAAATCTACAGGTATTATATAAACCTTTCCTATCTTGTTTCAAACATTTATCTGTTGTAATTTTGTTTAAAGGTATTTTACATTCGTTTTGATTAAGACATAATATAAATTCAAATCTGTCTGCACCATCTTGATTTGGTTTGTTTGCTCCATTAATATCATAAGTTATAATATAACAATTTTGTTTTTTTATCTTCATAGTGCTGTCATCTTGAAATTGAAGGAATATTTCAGTTTCTCCTTTTTCATTTTTTATTTTAATTATTTTCGAACTTTTTATATATGGCTTCATATATGTTGTTAGAAAATTAATTTCATCTATATTATTAAGAACTTTGTATTTTTTCTGTGCTTGAAAAATTGCCCCGTTCGAAGTTTTAATAAATTTTTTAAGTTTTAAAGATATGCTTTTTTTTTTGTTGTATTGCAAAAAACATTCATCCAATGTGTTTAACATAATCCCCAGTATAATAGTAGAAATAAATATAATAATAGTTATTCTTTTCATGGTTATCCAAATATAAATTTATAAAATAAACATATATGTTCAATATTTAAATTATATGAGGTAATATTTTTTTGTCAATAACAGTACAATACTTATATGATTGATAAAGAAAGGGCATTAAAAATTCTTGCAGAAAATATCAGAGTAGAAAGAGCAAGAAAGAAATATTCACAAGAATATTTAGCGGAGCAGGCTGATATAACTCCTCAGCATTTATATAGAATTGAAAATGAAAAAGTCTGTCCCACTATTATTGTGGTGGCAAATATTGCAGAAGCTCTCGGGGTTACTATTAACGATTTATTACCAATATAAAAACCTCCTTTTAAAATAAAAGGAGGTTTCTTTATTTTTTAACGTATGAATTTATCCAAGTTGTGCGTTTGCACCGGAAACAACTTCAATAATTTCTTGTGTAATCGCAAATTGGCGGGTTTTGTTATATTCAACTGATAAATCATTAATCATTTTTTCAGCATTGCTTGTTGCAGCAGACATTGCCGTCATTCTGCTGGCTAATTCACTCGCTTGAGCTTCCAACAGAGACTGATACAATATATTTGTCATATACATAGGAACAATTTTTTGTAATATGTTATGCATATCAGGCATAAATTCCATAAGAGGTTCCAAAACATTGTCATGAAGCCTTTCATAGTCATCATTAACCCCTTTTAACGGTAGTATTGTCCAATTTTCGACAAAATAACTCATCATGTTTTTAAATCTGGTTGTAATAACTTCTATTTTATCAATTTTATGAGTTACAAAGTAGTCTGCAATATCTTCAATAATAAGCTTTGCACCTTCTGCGGACGGATTATTGGCAACACCCGCATACGTTTTTGCTATTTCACAGTTAAATTCTTTGCATTTACGTTTTAGAGTAGAAATCCCCTTTTGACCGACAATAAAAAGAACTGTTTCTATACCCTGCTCTTTGTAAGCTTTAATAGTCTGGAGAGTTTTTCTTACAACATTGGCGTTATAAGCTCCTGCAAGTCCTTTGTTGGAAGTAATTACCAGAAGCCCTACGGTTTTGATTTCTCTTACCTGCAGAAGTTCAGGATAATTATCAATCGGTGATTTTATTTTTAAACTTTGAGCACTGTAACTTCCGACTGACATTAACAGCTTTTTAAACATTGCAGTTAATTCATTCGTAAACGGTCGTGACATTTTAACGGTATTTTCGGCTTTTTTTACTTTTGCCGCCGCAACCATTTTCATTGCACGGGTAATTTTCTGTGTACTCTTAACGCTTTGTATTCTGTTTTTTATATCTTTTAAGTTAGCCATCTTATAACATAGCTTACGGTATTTTACAAATCGCTTTTAATTGTTTAAACACTCGGGATAAATCCCTCGCACCTGTTTTGTTTTGTGAATATCCGTAATTTCCTTTCTGCACTTAGCGGTTAGAATGTTTTCTTAAATTTATCCAATGCTTCTTTAAGCTGTTCTTTGTCGGCATCTTCAAGTTTTGCGCCTTCATTAAGTTTGGAAACAAGTTCCTGCATATTAGTGTTCAGGTATGCAAACCATTCTTTTTTGAATTTGCCGATTTCAGTATTCTGAATATCATCAAGTATTCCTTCGTTTGCCGCAAACAGAATTGTGACCTGCTCTGCAACGCTCAAAGGATTATATTGCGGCTGTTTAAGAACTTCCGTAAGTTTTTCTCCTCTCAATAACTGGTTTTTTGTTGCCTGATCCAAATCCGAAGCAAACTGCGCAAAAGCCTCTAATTCGCGGAATTGAGCAAGGTCAAGTCTTAATTTCCCTGCAACCTGTTTAATGGCTTTTGTTTGAGCTGCACCGCCCACACGTGATACCGAAATCCCTGCGTTAATAGCCGGTCTTACACCGGAGTTAAACAGATTTGATTCTAAGAATATCTGACCGTCTGTAATTGAAATTACGTTAGTCGGAATGTATGCAGATACATCTCCTGCTTGTGTTTCAATAATCGGTAAAGCCGTAATACTTCCGCCGCCGAGTTCGTCATTTAATTTTACCGCACGTTCCAGAAGTCTTGAGTGAAGATAGAATACATCACCCGGATATGCTTCACGTCCCGGCGGTCTTTTAAGAAGTAAACTCATTGCACGGTAAGCCTGAGCGTGTTTTGATAAGTCATCGTATATAATCAAAACATCTTTACCCTGTTCCATAAATTCTTCTCCGATTGCAACACCTGCAAATGGTGCAATATATTGAAGCGGAGCAGGTTCGTTTGCCGTAGCGGAGACAATAATGGAATATTCCATTGCCCCGTGTTCTTCCAGTGTTTTTGCAATTTGTGCAACTGTTGATGCTTTCTGACCGATTGCGACGTAAATACAAATTACATTCTGACCTTTCTGGTTAATTATTGTATCTATCGCAATAGCTGTTTTACCTGTCTGCCTGTCGCCGATAATCAATTCTCTTTGACCTCTGCCGATAGGAGTAAGTGCATCGATAGCTGTTAAACCTGTTTGTAAAGGCTGGTGAACGGATTTTCTGGCAACAATACCCGGTGCAACTCTTTCAATAGGGCGGGTATTTGATGCTTCTATTTCTCCTTTGCCGTCTATTGGTTTCCCTGTCGGGTCAACAATTCTGCCGATAAGACCGTCACCTACGGGAACAGATGCAATTCTGCCTGTTGTTTTTACGGTCATTCCTTCCTTAATCTGCGTGTATTCTCCTAAGATTACAACGCCCACATTATCTTCGTCAAGGTTCATAGTAATCCCGAGAGTATTTTTACCGTCTTCAAATGTAACAAGCTCATTTGACATAACATTTCTCAGCCCGTAAATCCTTGCAATACCGTCACCGACTTCAATTACCGTACCTGTATTTGATACTTCGGATTGAATGTCGTAATTTTCGATTTTGCTTTTAATTATAGAACTGATTTCATCAGGTTTAATAAGTGCCATAATTTCCCCTTTATATTATATTTTTACTTAAATTTTCCAATTTATTTTTCAGACTGTTGTCAATGACATCGTCATCGATTTTAATAACAAGTCCTCCGATAATTTCGCTATCCAGAACCCAGTTTACAATAACGTTTTTTTGAAGCTTATTTTGAAGTTTTTCAATAAGCCTTTGACGTCTGTCCTCTGTTATTTCTATGGCCGATATAACTTCCACGCGTTTAATATTATTAATATTATCCACTTCGTTACTGTAAGCCTGAATTATCTGGTTTAATTCATTAAATCTTTTTTTATCAATCAGAATTTTTAAAAAATTAATTATTTTGTCACTGATATGATTAGAAAAAACGCTGTCAAGAATTTCATTTTTCGAGTTAATTGAAATTGCGGGGTTTTCCATAACTTTTACAAGTTCATCAGATGTGCCGGTAATTTCTTTTACCGTATTCAGGTCATTCAATATTGCATCGAAACTCATTATTCCGTCTTTGCCGATTTGAATTAGTGAATCTGCATAATTTTTAGCTGATGTTGATATTTGTTTGTCTGTATTGTTTGCCATAAGGTTACACCCTGTCTATGTTATCAATGCTTTCATCAATAAACTTGTTGTGCAGTTCCGGATTGTTAACAAGTGTGTTTTTAATATGCTGTTTTGCAAGTTCTATTGATGCTTTTAATGTCTTTTCTGTTATTTTTGCGGATAAAGTTTTTTCTTCCGCATTAATAACTCTTGAAATATTTTTTTCAATTAATTTAACCTGTTCATCGGCATTTGCTGCTATCTGTTTGGCAATCCCTTCTCCTCTTAGAGAAGCTTCATCAAGTCTTTGTTTAATTTCTTCTTCTATATGTTCTATTGATTTTTGCGCATCGTAAAGTTTGTTTTTTGCATTTTCACGTTCAGCTTTTGCGTTGTTAATTGTGTTTATAATATCCTGCTTTATTTTTTCAACAAGAGCGGACACATTTAACTTTTTAAATAAAATTGCAAAAATCAATAATAATACCGCAAAATTAAAAGTATTTGATTTGACTATGATATTCCAAAAGTTTGCCAGTTCGTTCATATTAATTCATTATCCTGTTTACAAGTTCATTGTCGGTATTTTCAATTCTTGTTTCCATACCGAGTACTTTGGAAGATATGACTTCTGCCAGATCTTTAACTCCGTTTTTAAGCCCTTCTGTAGTTTCAAGAGCTTCATTATGCAGGCGTGACTTAGCAGAAGTTATTTCTTCCTGAGATTTTTGTTTTGCTTTTGCCGCTGCGGCTTTGGAATTTGCGTTTGCTTCATTAATTTTATCGGCAACCAGTTTTTTTGAGTCGGCTGTTGATTTATTTAATCTGTCCTCTCTGTCTTTGAGAATAGCATCAGCCTTAGAGCTTGAGTTAAGCGCATCTGTTTTGGCGTCATCAATAAATTTCTTACGTTCAGCCATAACTTTTTCAAGCGGTTTATAAAATATTTTATTCATAATCAATGTAAATAAAATAAAACTTATTGCCGAAACTAAAAATGTAGCGTTAAATTCCATTATTTTTCTCCGATTATTTGCCTAACAGCATAAATGCGATAACGAATGCATACAATGCACAAGCTTCTGATAAAGCGGCACCGAGCAGGAAGAAACCGAATGCTTTCCCTGCAACTTCGGGTTGTCTTGAAACTGCATCCATTAAACCTTTTGTAGCAAAACCGATACCAAGTCCTGCACCGACTGCACCGAAACCGATTGCAATACCTGCACCTAAGTGTGCCATTTGTGAAACTGTAGCTGTGTCTACCATTTTTTCTCTCCTTTATTTAATACTTTTTATCAAAGTAACTAATGTTCTTCTTTTGTTGCCGAGCCTATATAAGCTATGGTCAGCATCATAAATACCGTTGCCTGAATAAATGCAACAAGTATTTCAAATAACATAATCGGAAGAGGCAGAAAATATGCCAGTCCTCCTAATGCTATTGAAACAAGAATTTCTCCCGCAAAAATATTTGCAAAAAGTCGGATTGCAAGGCTTAAAGGTCTTGTGAACATTTCAAGAATTTCAACAAGAGCCATGACAATTCCCGTAAAACTTAATTCATGCAAAAAGAATTTAGGTCCTTTAGCACGAATTCCCATAAATACATAATATATTAATACAATAACAGCCATTGCGGCAGTTAAGTTAATATCATTAGTAGGAGAAGCAAGTTCACCCCCGTTTTTAAGGTGAATAATTCTTAAAGGAAGCTGCCCCATTAAATTTGCAGTTACAATAAATAAGAATAATGAAGCAACAAGCGGAACATGTTTTCTATTTTCACCTTCAACCATGGTATCAAGAGTTCCGTAAAAGAATTTCATAATACTTTCGGATATTGCCTGAAGTTTTCCGGGTTCAAGCGATAAATGTCTTGTTGCAAGCAGTGCAAAAATTATTACAACTGCCATTGCAAACCACATTGTAAAAATGGTATCAAGGTTTAATGATACAGCATGACCTGCAATATTTAAAGTGTAAATCCAATGTTCCATGTTTTAACTTCTCTCCCTTGTGAACTTATTTTAACTCCGTAAAAAAAAAATCGCAAATTTTTTTTGTTTGTTCTAATATAGTTGTATAAATTTATATGTTAAGGGAGAAAATGAATATTATATCACTTGGAGAGGTGAACTCTACCAATTTATATGCCAAACAGAATTTGGACAGTCTTGAGGATAAGACCGTGATTTCAGCTTCCGTACAAACCTCGGGGAGAGGCCGATTTAACAGAGCATGGATTAATCTGGGGCAGGGAAATCTTTTCATGACAATAGTTCTTAAGCCTTCCGATACTTTTAAAGATGTTTATGCTAATCTTACGCAGTATTTATCTGTTATTCTGTGCAAGGTGCTGAAAGAATACGGACTTGTGCCTTCTATTAAATGGCCTAATGATGTTCTTATCGGCGGGAAAAAAATCTCTGGCATTCTTTCCGAAACGGTCATGCAGGGACATTCTTTTAAAGGGCTTGTTCTGGGGATAGGAGTTAATCTTAACGCAAAGTCCGAAGACTTATCGCTTGTGAAAGATAAGGAAATTACTGCTTTAAATATAGAACTCGGACAAGATTATGCGGATAAAAACTTGTTTATGGAAAAACTTTTGAATAAATTTTTTGCTCACTATGATGAATTTTTAAATAATGGTTTTGCATATATAAAAGATGACTATATCAGTGTATGTAATTTTTTAGGAAAAGATATTTCAGTACAGGTGTTTAATGATAAAAAATCCGGTACTGCCGAACATATAAATAATAATGGAGAGCTTGTTTTAAAACAAGGTGACGGAGAGTTTGTATTAACAATGGGAGATATACTATGAGTGAAAATTTAATGATAGGCTTAACGCTTATGATTATTGGTATGGGATTTGTAATGCTGTTTTTATGCATTATGATTGCTGCCATGTTCGGAATGTCAGCTGTTGTTCGCTATTTGAACAAGATATTTCCGGAAAAAGCAGAAGTCGTTGAAAAGAAAAAATCTGCATCTAAATCGGCGGCTAAAGATGATGAAGCTGTTGCCGTTGCACTTGCAGCTATTATGTCTAAGAGATAGTAAGTTAAATTTATAATTTAGGAAGGATAAAGTTATGGCAAAAAAACTTATTAAAGTTATGGATACCTCATTCAGGGACGGTTTCCAATCAGTTTACGGGGCAAGAGTATTTGTTGATGATTTCTTACCTGCTTTGCAGGCTGCAGTTAATGCGGGAATTAGGCATTTTGAAGTTGCGGGCGGAGCAAGATTTCAATCACCTATTTTTTATTGTAATGAGAATGCTTTTGAAACAATGGACAAAATCAGAGAGGCTGTCGGACCTGATATTAATCTGCAAAGTTTGGCAAGAGGCGTTAACGTTGTAGGTTTAGATTCACAGCCTAGAGATATAATCAATTTACACGCAAAAATGTTTAAAAAACACGGTGTTACGACTGTCAGAAATTTTGATGCGTTAAATGATGTTAATAACCTTATTTATTCGGGGCAGTGCATTAAGGATAACGGTTTAAAACACGAAGTCACAATTACGATGATGGAACTGCCTATAGGTTGTACAGGTGCTCATGATGTTGAATTCTATGAAAGAGTTTTAAGAAATATTCTTGATGCGGGTATTCCGTTTGACAGCCTTGCTTTCAAAGACGCTTCGGGAACTTCGGCTCCAAGAAAAGTTTACGAAACTGTTAAACGCACCAGAGAAATTCTCGGTGCTGATGCTCATATCAGATTCCATTCGCATGAAACCGCAGGAACAGGCTTAGCTGCTTATCTTGCTGCTCTCGACGGAGGTGCCGACGGAATTGATTTATCTATGAAACCTGTTTCGGGCGGAACAGCTCAGCCTGATATCGTTTCTATGTGGCATGCTTTAAAAGGTACAGAATATGATTTAGGACTTGATGTTGAAAAAATTCTTGAAACAGAAGAAATTTTCAAAGAATGTATGAAAGATTATTTCTTACCGCCTGAAGCTTTATCGGTAAATCCTATGATTATACAATCACCGCTGCCGGGCGGAGCATTAACTGCAAACACTCAAATGCTGAGAGATAATAACTTAATGGATAAATATCCCGAAGTTGTTGCAGCTATGAAAGAAGTCGTTGAAAAAGGCGGTTTCGGAACTTCTGTTACTCCTGTTTCACAATTCTACTTCCAACAGGCATTTAATAATGTTATGTTCGGTCCATGGAAAAAAATTGCGGAAGGCTACGGCAAAATGGTTCTCGGATATTTCGGCAAAACTCCTTGTGATCCTGACGCAGATGTCATTAAAATCGCATCCGAGCAGTTGAACTTACAGCCGACAACCGAAAAAGTCGTTGATATTAACGACAGAGATCCGAATAAAGGTATTCCTGCCGCTAAGAAAAGACTTGAAGATGCAGGACTTCCGGTTAACGATGAAAATATCTTTATTTCTGCTGCCTGCAAAGAAAAGGGAATTTTATTCCTTGAAGGCAAAGGTACAATCGGTGTCAGAAAATGCGAACCGGGTGATAAAGAACCTAAAATAGATGAAGCAAATAATGCATACACTGTCACTGTTAACGGTAAGAAATATGCTGTTGCTCTTGAAGGCAGAAAAGCAACTGTTAACGGAAAACTTTATGACTTTGACGTAAAGGCGGGTATTGAAGCTAAAGCTGTTGCGGGTGATGCAACTCCTGTAAAAGCAGCACTTCCCGGAACAGTATTGAAAGTGCTTGTATCAGCAGGTGACGCCATTACAGAAGGCGATGTTATCGCAGTTGTCGAAGCAATGAAAATGGAAACAGAGATTAAATCTCCGATGTCAGGAACTGTTAAGGAAGTTGAAATTGAAGTCGGTGATAAAGTTAAAACAGGTGATATACTTGTTTCTATAGGTTAAATCAAAGAGGAAATTAAAAATGAATATAGCAGACAGTTTATATAAATTATGGCAATCAACGGGCATGGCAAATTTTATACAGCCTGTTGACCCTAATATCACTAACGGTTTTGAACAATTCCTTCATCAATACGGTTCGCCCATAATGATTTTGGTATGTTTATTCCTTTTGTGGTTAGGTATCAAAAAGCAATTTGAACCTTTACTTCTTGTTCCGATTGCATTCGGCGGTTTATTGTCAAATATTCCGGTTGCAGGAATTGCAGGTCCGCATGGATTTTTGGGAATTATTTATGAATTCGGTATTCATCAGGGGCTGTTCCCGTTAATAATCTTTATGGGCGTCGGTGCAATGACAGACTTCGGTCCTTTAATTGCAAACCCTAAAACGGCTCTTTTAGGCGGGGCAGCTCAATTCGGAATTTTTGGCGCGTTGCTTCTTGCACTGTGCGTATTTGGTTTTACATTGCCGCAGTCAGGGGCAATCGGGATTATAGGCGGTGCTGACGGTCCTACATCTATTTACGTAACATCAAAACTTGCTCCCGAATTACTCGGAGCAATCGCTGTTGCGGCTTATTCTTATATGGCGTTGGTTCCCGTTATTCAGCCGCCTATCATGAAGCTTTTGACAACAGAAGAAGAACGTAAAATTGAAATGACTCAGTTAAGAGAAGTTTCGAAGCGTGAAAAAATTGTATTTCCGCTTGTAGTACTGGGATTATGTATAATTCTTCTGCCTGATGCGTGCCCTCTAATAGGTGCTTTAACTTTCGGAAACCTATGCAAGGAATGCGGAGTTGTAGAAAGACTTTCTGATACTATGCAGAATGCTTTAATTAATATTGTTACAATATTTTTAGGGCTTTCTGTCGGTTCCAAATTGTCTTCAGACCAGTTCTTAACATTACAAACCTTATTTATTTTAATTCTTGGTATTCTTGCATTTTCGTTTGCAACTGCAGGCGGTGTAATCTTTGCCAAGGTTATGAACTTGTTCTCCAAAAATAAAGTTAATCCGCTTATCGGTTCTGCAGGTGTTTCAGCTGTACCTATGGCAGCGCGTGTATCTAATAAAGTAGGTTTGGAAGCTAATCCGCAAAACTACCTGCTTATGCACGCAATGGGACCAAATGTAGCAGGAGTTATCGGTTCTGCGGTTGCTGCAGGTATCCTGCTTGCACTTTGTAACTAAAATTGTTATAATAAAAGAACCGGTTAGCAAATTACCGGTTCTTTTTTATATACAGAGAAAGGGGTATGTTTAATGGATAAAGTTGCTTTGTTGGGTTCGGCAGACGGAAGGATAGTTGAGGCTCTCGTTAAATATTTTGAAGGCAAAGACGTTACTTTTGTTTGTTTGTCTGATATTGAACACTCCGATTTCTTGAAAAAGGCAGACGTATTGGGGATTGAGTTTAAATATCTTCCACATGAGAAAAACTTTGAATACTTCTCCTCCCATGATTTTTCACTTGTTGCTCTTTGCGATTACAGACAGCATGTGCAGGATGATGTGTTAAAAACGGGAAAATTTATAAGTATACATGCTTCTTTACTTCCGTCTTTTAAAGGACCTGATGCAATGCACAGGGCATACAGCTCAGGTGTAAAAGTATCGGGTGTGACCGTACATTGGGTTACCGAAGATGTTGACTGCGGAAAAATCATTGCACAATATCCTGTTTTAATCGGTAATCTTACTCATTTTGATGAGTATGAAGCAGAAATCTATGCCGTTGAAAATATGCTCTATCCCGTTGTAATCGACAAGTTGTTAAAAGATGAAGTTTTTGATTTTTCTGACTTAATGAATTCGGGCGGTTGCGGAAATTCTTGCGGAGGTTGCGGCGGCTGTGCTAAATAAGTATGGATTGTTTTGTATTCTTGATGTATAATTATTTGCAGAAAAAGGGGTTTTAACATGTCAATAGATGATGCATTAGTAATGATTTTAGCAGGCGGTGAGGGGAAAAGATTATATCCGTTAACAAAGGATAGGGCGAAACCGGCTGTACCTTTTGGCGGACGATACAGAATTATTGATTTTGTTCTGAATAATTTTATTAATTCAGGATTTTTCAAAATCAAAGTTTTAACACAGTATAAGTCTGATTCTTTAAATAAGCATATCACCCGAGGCTGGGCTTTATCACCGTTTTTAAATCAGTATGTGGATTTAGCTCCAGCACAGATGAGAACGGGTTCTGACTGGTATAGAGGAACTGCCGACGCTATTTATCAGAATGTATTTCATATTACTGATGAAGATCCTGATTATGTATGTATATTCGGCGGTGATCATATTTATAAAATGGATGTTTCTCAAATGTTGGACTTCCATAAGGAGAAAGATGCTGATTTATCTATTTCGGCTATTCCTATACCGATTTCGGAAGCTCATGAATTTGGGATTATTGAAGTTGATGATGATTGGAAATTAATAAACTTTGTTGAAAAACCTCAGTATACACCGAAGTCAATTCCGGGAAATCCTGATATGTGTCTTGCATCAATGGGAAATTACATTTTTAATAAGGGAATTTTGCTGGACGCTCTTAACAGGGACGAAGAAATACAAGAATCCAGCCATGATTTTGGTAAAAATGTTATTCCTATGCTTTTAAAAGACAATAAAAAGATTTATATATATAATTTTAATAACAATTCATTCCCCGGTATGAGTGATACCGAACGCGGTTACTGGCGGGATGTCGGCAGCATTGATGCTTACTGGCAGGCTAATATGGATTTACTTGCCTATGATCCTGAACTTAATTTGTATTCTCAGGATTGGCCCTTAAGAACTTTCAACTATAACTACCCTCCTGCTAAATTCATATGGGAAGAAGGAGAGCGCGTCGGAATGGCTACTAACTCCATGGTTTCCGAAGGCTGTATTGTTTCCGGTGCGGGATTGTCGAGATGCGTTCTTTCGCCAAAAGTTAAAGTTAACAGTTATTCCCAAATTTCCGAAAGTATATTAATGGAAAATGTGGAAATCGGACGTCATTCAAAGATTAAAAGAGCCATAATTGATAAAAATGTGGTAGTTCCTCCGCATTCAAGAATAGGATTTAACAGAGAAGAAGATATTAAACGCGGCTTCCATGTTTCTCCTAACGGGGTAACTGTTGTTCCCAAAGGTGCAAAACTTTAATTTTGAATTATATTCTTTACAAAACATGCTGTCTGTTATATACTGAACAGGCTTGATGAAGATTGTAAATATTTATTAAAATTCCCTGTTATTACGGCAATTTTCAGGCTTTACGATCTTTATTGCCATGGGTATTGTGTTATGACAGCTGTAAAGTTAAATATCGTTAAAAATATGTATAATCATTTGCCTTCAATGCAAGTAAGCAAAGAGAAGGTAATTGACAGAGTTGCATATATCGGTAAAAAATGGTCTTCTCCTCATCAGAGAGCTATTTTGGGGGTAACTGCTCTTGTAATGCAGCCGTATATCGACTGGAAAAATAAAAGTGTTGATGAAAAAACAAGAAAAGTTGCAGTAGCAAGAACCGTTGCTAAGATTATTGCCGGAACTTTAACAGGGGTTGCGTTAAGAGCAGGTTTCATAAAAGGTATTGCGGCAATGTCTAAAACTGCAGCAGAAATTCCCGCTAACGCAAAACCTTTTACTAAAAAATTAAAACAGTGCCTTACTCCGAAAAATTTAGATCCGTCTAATAAAGATGCTCTTGCACAGTATCGTAATGCTATGGGGACGATACTTTCTCTCGGAGCGATGATTTTTACAAATTTCCTTATTGATGCGCCGCTTACCAAGTTTTTAACAAACCGGTTTATAAAAATTCAAGAGAAAGGAGAGAATAAATAATGTTTTCTCCTTCAAAAATGTGGAACGGTTTTAAATCTTATATATATAAAAATTACGGTGAAAATCCGGGATCTATGCTTGTCCATACAGGAGTTCTCGGATGGATTTTATCATCAATGGCTCAGGTCTATGCCGTAGTATTTAATAATAAAATATCTAAAGAGCAGAAAGTATTTCTTATTCCTCAGGAAATAGCAGATGCAGCAGTTAATATTCTCTCTTTTTACACTCTTACCAGCGGTGTAAAATATATAGGTTCAAAGCTGACAAAAACAGCAAAGTTAAGAACATCCGATATTACTGATTTGCTGAAAAAGGGCGGTCATATTCTTGAAAAAGGGCAAAAGCGTGTTGAAAATAAAGTTTATGCCGGTGACTGGAACTTTGATATAACAAAACTTGATAATTATAACTCGGAAATTGCCGATAAATTTAAACCATTCAGGAATGGTGCTGAAGTAATTACAGGGCTTATCGGATCTGTTATTTCCAGTAACCTTGTTACTCCAATAGCCAGAAATAAATATGCTGCGATTAAACAAAAACAGGCATTATCAAATATGAACAAACCGTCTGAAAAAGACAACACCAGCTCTGTCAATTACGACAGGAGAATTTCTATGGAAAGATATCAAAATTTAGCTGCTTCAAAGTATTCTTCCGGCTCTTTAAAAATATAAAAACCTTATCAGACCTGCAACTATGCAGGTAATCATTATAAAAAATGCGGCTGTAAGTTTTAAAAACGGATCAAGTTTTTTTTCGTCTGTATTTTCATGTTGCAGCTGACATATAATATTTCTTGAGTAATCATTTTTGAAATCACTTTTTGTTTTTTCAAAAGAAGAGTGGAGAAGTTTTTTAAATGTATAAATATTTTCCAAATCTTGCCTTGCCAGAGGATTTGAGATTGCGATTTTTTTTATTTTTATACTTTCAAAATTATTTAATTCATTATCTATATATGCAGAAAGATTTGCTTTAAAATCTTCGTACTGTTTTGTAGCATACGGATTTTCAAGTTCTTCATTTTGTATCTCCATAAATTTATTCAGCATATTTTTCATTTGGAGATATTTTTCCATGCAGGCAGGGCAGTTTTCAAGATGCTGTCTGACGTATTCCGATAATTTACTGCTTAATTTATCTTCTACATAAAAACTTAATAAGGCACTTACCTGATCACAGGTTAACTGGTTTTGCATTAATCATTCTCCTTTTTAGATGTATGCTTTCAAATCTTCTTGAAGTTTTCCTCTAGCCCGCGCTATTCTGGATTTAACCGTACCGATGCTCGAGTGTGTGGCTTTCGCAATTTCTTCATAGCTTAACCCTTGAAGTTCCCGCAGAATTATTGCTATCCTGAATTGTTCAGGAAGCCCCAATATTGCATTTTTTATTATTTTTTCAAGCTCTGATGAAATACATTTTTCATGCGGTTTACATTTTTTGTCGAGAAGCTGAAATTTTATAGGTGAACTTTCTTCCGTATCGTCGTCAAGCGAAACGGTTTCCGCTTTTCTCTGATTTTTTCTGAGTTCATCGTAGAATAAGTTCGTTACTATCTGATTTAACCAGCTTTTAAAAAGTTTTGGATTTTTCAGATTATGTATATTTTTGGCAACACGGAGCAAAGCTTCCTGGGTAAGATCGGAAACATTCTCTTTTGTTGAACTAAGGTATGAGAATGCTGCAAATACATTTTTCTGCTCACGTTTAATAAGCTCTTCAAGAGCTTTAAAGTCGTTTTGCTGTGAAAGTACAACAAGTTCTTCCAAGGGCATTTTTTTGTATTGCAATTTATTGCCTGACATAAACTTCTCCTTACATCTATAGTAAGGAATTTTTGACAGGAAATGCTCATTCCTTGTTACATAACCAACAGATTATATTTTTTTATTGATGATTATAATCAGTCAGCGCAAATATATCCTTTTAGTGCCGTATAAGCCGCTACGTACGGGGATGCAAGATAAATAGAACCCTCTACGTTACCCATTCTTCCCTGAAAATTTCTGTTTTGCGTTGCAAGGCAGACTTCTCCGTCGGCAAGAGTTCCAGCATGAACACCCACACAAGGACCGCATCCGGGAGGCAGAATTGTAGCATTTGCTTCTACAAACGTATTTATTAGACCTTCCTCAAGGGCTTTTAAATATACATCTTTTGATGCGGGACAAATTAACATTCTGACATCTGGATGAACTGTTTTACCCTTTAATATTTTTGCAACCGTTCTTAGATCTTCTATTCTTCCGTTAGTGCAGGTGCCTACAAATACCTGATCTACTTTTACATCTTTTAAATCTTCAACATGTTTTGTATTATCGACTGTATGGGGGCAGGAAACAGTGTGTCTTATTTCTTCTGCATTAATTTTTATTACCCGTTCATAAATCGCATCTTCATCGGGTTTTAAACATCTGTATTTATCTTCACGTCCGCGAGATTTTAAAAATTCTTTTGTTTTTTCATCTGCAACAAACAAACCTGCTTTGGCACCTGCTTCAACAGCCATATTTGCAAGAGTAAATCTTTCTGACATTGACATATTTTCAATTGTATCCCCGCAAAATTCTAAAGCTTTGTACGTTGCACCGTCAGCACCTATCAAACCTATAAGATGAAGCATTAAGTCTTTTGAACAAATTCCTTCTTTAAATTTTCCGTTTACTTCAATTTTAAATGTTGCCGGAACTTTTAACCATGTTTTTCCTAATGCCATTGCAACAGCAATATCAGTTGACCCCATACCTGTTGCGAAAGCTCCTAAGGCTCCTGATGTGCAGGTATGTGAATCTGCTCCTACAAGAATTTCGCATGGGTTAACAAATGTTTCTACCAATCTCTGGTGGCATACCCCTGCACCTACATCAGAAAGCACTGCACCGTATTCTTTTGAAAAATCTCTTAGAACCGTATGAGTATTTGATAATTCTTTTCTGGGACTTGGTGATGCATGGTCTATAAAAAGAATAGTTCTTTCAGGATTATTTAGTTTTTCTTTCCCGAGTTTTTTAAATTCCTGAACAGTTAAAGGACCTGTACCGTCTTGAACTGCACACACATCGACTTTTGCAATAACAAGTTCTCCTGCTCTTACCTGTTTCCCTGCATGTTCCGAAATAATTTTTTCTGCTAAAGTTTGTCCCATAACCACACTCCTTTTTCTCTATATTAGCATAAAAAAAAACGACTGTATAAGCCGTTAGGGAAAAAAGTAAAAGGAAACAAAAATATAAAACTTTTTAATTAACCGAATGTTTTGAA
>ERZ780144.1860-NODE-1860-length-20585-cov-3.976717_pt1 | contig 20585 bp, 25 predicted proteins | sample MGYA00511380_ERZ780144 | MGnify/ENA primary metagenome ERZ780144 (study PRJEB29588, sample SAMEA1965858) | human gut metagenome | biome: human gut; feature: human-associated habitat; material: faeces | place: Denmark | collected 2008/2010 ... | reverse complement strand
ACATAATCCTTTGTGAGAGTGAGCTGTTTTTTCAATGCCTCATTTGCTTCCCGCAATTCCTGATTTTCCTTCAGAATCTGATCTGTCTCTCGGTCTGATTCAACATTCTGATCCACGTCTTCCAGCTGCAGACGACGGAGCAGTCTTTCTTTCGGATCATCCACAATTGTCTGACCGGATTTATACTTTTCTGACGCCTCTTCGATTCCATATGCCCACATATCGCGGATGTTCTCAAAGTTCTCAATGTTTTCATGGAGGTATTTTGCAGACTTCGAAACGCCATCTCCGCTGATGAGCGCCTTGATCGAGTCGATCATATCGGAAATGAAGTCCACGATCTTCTGGGCCAGGGATCGGTTTTCCGATGTCACCTGCTTGATTAAGTTTTCATCGTTTAACATCAAGCCCGTGCCATCAGAGACAATTTCGTCCCAGATTTGATCTCTTGTAAGCTTCTGTCCTGCTGCCGCATATCGCGCCTCGTAGTTCCGTACCAACTCGTCCGCGGTCACTCCATCGCGATCCATGAGAATGTTCGTTGCCATCTGTTTATAAGCTCCATACTCGGTCGGCGCATGGTACTGAATGAAATGGGTCAGCTCGTGGGAAGCGGTCTGCAGGATATTTTTAGAGTTGATGTTAAGCCTTACAACGCCACTCTTCGCATCATAGCCGGATGCTGTACCGCCATCCACTAATTTGAATCTCAGACCAGTTTTCTTTCCAAGGGACTGTGCCAGATTCTTCTGTGCGGTAGACGCCTGCCCTGTAAGGTCTTCGACGCTTCCAGTCCTTGCCTCCCCCTGTCGGTATTCCGGCTGGGTCTGTATTGCAAGGTTTCGGTCCTGCGCACCGGCTTTATATGCGGCGGCTGCCTGCTCCGGGGTCATCATGGACGCGAGCATGGATTTCTCCGCAGTATCCATATCAGCGTTGTACCGACCAGCATCGTAATATCTTCCATATGCTGTCTGGTAGTCATCGATAGAGAGGTTTCCGTCGTAATTTTCCACGAAAGCTTTTCTTCCGTTTTCTCCGAGTCCCTTTGCGTAGTCATTCAGCGTGTCATAGTCTACATTTTCTGTGGATCTTTCAGTTCGTACATTTTCCATTGTCTCCGGTACGGTCTGGCGAGTCTCTTCCGATTCAATCCGGGATTCCGGCTGTTGCACCGGTGCAACTTTCTGATTTTCCTGTTCTCTCGCGGCAACTTCATCTGCGAAATCTTTAGCAATGATTTCCTGAATCTGCTCATCTGTCAGATTCGGGTTATACGGATATGCATTCCGGGTTTCCTGCTTTTGAGTCTTCTGCGCAATATCCGTCTGATCCTGAATATTTTCATTATTCTGAGCCGCAGAAGCTGTCTCTTCCCGAGCGGGTGTTGTGTCTTCGGAAAAGTCCTTCACGCCAGGGATTAGATCATAATAATCTCTCATAAATGCGCCCTGCTGCATCGCTGTTGGTTCTCCTCCGCGTGCTTGAAGAGCTGCATAACTTCTCGCAAGGCTTTCCAGATTCTGTGCTCTCTTTGCATCTTCTTCCGTTTTGTAGCTTGCCGGATCTGTATCAATGCTGTCGGCAATCTCCTGATAGTTATCTAAGGCGTTGGAACGGCCGTAGCGCTGCTGATTGATTCCACTCACCAGCATTCCGCCCCCACCCATGAGTCCACCGGATACCGCGCCCCCAAGACCCGCAAGCCCGATCCGCTCAGCGAGGGCTCCTGCCGCCCCCAGTGTTGAGCTATTTTCCTTGTCCTGTACCCACTGGGACTTATCTCCCATGATCAGGCGATCTGTCAGTGCGTTGGTCGCCTCAGTCGCCATTTCTTCAGATGCTTCTGTTCCCATCTGCTTTGCGATATTTTTGGCGACATCCTTCCAAGAATATACTGGAACAGACTGCATGCTTTTTAAATTTCCCAGGCTGAACTTTTCAAAGAGTCCTTCCGCAATTCCCTGCGCAGTACCCTGTGCAAGAGCTTTCTTTGCGCTGACATCCTGAGATAAAGCATCCTCTTCTGCTCCTGTCGCCGCGGACAAACCTGCGATTCCCAGTCCGGCATATCCAAATGGGAGTCTCGCCAAAGACTGTGCCATAGAAAGTCCTGTATCCACTGCAAAATCCGTTGCGGAGCTGTCGGCAATATTTTCCCGGGCTGCTTCCTTTAATCCCTCTCTGGTGGCATTCTCGAGCCCGGACATGCGATGTCCCACATTATTCCGGTCAATTTCCTTTCCCCGCACTGTATCAGCAACGTCCTGTAAATATCCAACGCCACTCGTTACTGATCCAATGACATTACCGAGGATACCCGTCAGTGGATCAGTCTTTCCGACTTTCTTACCTGTCTCCTCAATATCTTTTGCGTTCCGCTGCTTTAAGGAATCGTTGATCTGTTTCAGATAATTATCGCCGGATTCCAGTCCATATTTTCCTACGAGATAGTAATAGTTGTTCTTCTCGTCATCCGTCATGTAGCTGAGATTGTAGTTTTTCCGATACTTTGCAAGCTTCAGCTCATCTCCGTATCCTTTTAACATCGTCGGGATGTCATCCTTCGTCGGATCAAGCACATACGGAGTGCTCAGCACACTTTTCTTCTGTTTTCCGGCTTCCACCGCAGATTCCCAGTCCGGCGGCGTATACTGTCCCCTAAACTGATTCTGGCTGCGGAGGGAATTTGCAAACCCTTCCGCAGCCTCCTGCATTGCTGTACGGCGGAATCCAGACGAGTTTGTCCGCCCGAGTCCCGTTGTCATTCCGTATTTCTTCGCATAGTCTTCTCTGGTAACACCTCCATCAGAAATGCTCTTCTGTGTCTGTGCGGTTCCAGTCTGGCCAAGCGTTGTTGCCCCATATTTCTTTCTATATTCTTCCCTTGTTGCCATAAGCCCTCCTTACCGGCGTTTGAAATACAGATCATTGATGTTGTTGATCTTCAGATTTTTCTGGACCTCTTCCGCGATTGCCGCATTCTTGTCGATCCCGGCATCCTGAATGATTGCTTCCGCATCATCTACACCAAAATTACCTTTTTCCATCTCCTGCATAACTTTTTCCAGTGCGTCATAATCGCTGATTTTACCCTCTGCAAGCTTGGAAGAGAGGTTTGCAGAGAATGGTGTATATCCTTTCGTGCTTGTATAGCCCGCCGTTTTCTTTGTACTTTTCTTTGAGGATCCAGAACTTCCTCTGCCGGACGAGGCTGCAGCTTTTGACTTCTGATATTCAAACTGTTCCCTCTGGAGTGCCATTTCTGTTTCCCATCTCGCCTGTTCCTGCGCTGCCTGGTCCTGCTGAAACTGAAACTGTTTTGCCCACTGTTCCGCGGCGACATCGGCCTGACTGCTGTCCCAGTCTTTTCCATACTCCGAGTCATACCGATTTGCAAGGTAGGATAAATCACTGTAATAATCACTGACTCCATCCCGGTACTGCCCGTAATCAAAATTTCGTTCCGTATCGTATCGGCCGGACAGATACGATAAATTTTTCCAGTAATCGTCGACGCCGTCCCGGTACCGACTGTAATCTGTGTTATCCAGTCCTGTAACCACGTTCATTTGGTTGTATCGATCCGCCTGCTCATTCAGATACTGCTGATATGCCTTGTCTCTGAAGTCCAGGGCTTTATCATTCAGCTGTGATAAATACTCGTCATATGCCTGCTGCCCCGCAGCCGTGGCGTATGTGGACCCATACCCTCCGGTGAGTGCGGCAGCATTCCCCATAGTATCCCGCATGGCTTTGTCACCTTGCTTTGTATAGCTCTCTCTGTACATCTGATACAAGTCATCATTTGCAAGATCGTCCGCTGTGTAGCTAAACTTCGGATTGTTCAAAATGGAATCCAGAATGGAGCTGATCTGATCCTCGTACCGGCTCTGGAACTCTCCCGGCTTATCCGCTTCTGCCTCCTTCAGGCGGTCATAGTAATCCATGACTCTGTCGGATTCCTTATAAGGATTCGGCTTGCTGCTCTCCTGCGTCTGGAGTCTTTTATAATAGCTTTCCGTACCCGGAGATACTTTCATGCTTCCCCGCGCAACGGAAGAGCCGGAGGCGGAAGCAGATCCAGAAACCGGACTCTGGGATCCGGATGCACCTGTTCCTGAGAGAACATTCTGAGATGGTGTTTCCGCTGCCTTTCCCACCCCGGACGCGCCCTCCGGAGATGCCTGTGATCCTTTCTGTAACTGTGTCAAAAGGTTCATATTCTGCGCCGCTGTGCCGGAATAATTCGTGATTCCGGCCTGTGCTGCTAACTGCTTTCGTGCCGCGTAAGAGCTGTCCTGTCCCTGTGATTTTAAATAATCAACAATACTCGTGATCGCCATCTTCCTTCTCCTCTCCGGAGCTATCCTTTAAGGCTCCTTTTGTTTCTTTTCCACTCTCAAGGATCATTTTTATTCCTACAAGGTTGCTCATACTCTGTAATCCCGTCACTGTCACATGATCCAGTAGTTTAAGCGCCGCGTCGATCTGCTTTTTTTCATAAATAATGTTAGCTGACATATGCCTCTCCTTTCATTTCTTCAATCTGCTGCTGAAGGTTCTTCACTGACGATATCAGCAGTGGAATAAAATTTTTATATTCGATCCGATACTTCCCACTCCGGGTTTCCAGACCTACCAATGGGTAATAGATTTCCAGCTGATCCTGCAATGCATCAACTTCTTGTGCGATCATACCAGCCGACCACTGCCCATCCTTTTTATACTGGAAAGTAACCGGTCTTGTACCAAGAAGAAACTTCAGTGCTTCATCCTGATCAATATCATAGATGTTTTCTTTTGCCGACTGATCTGACAGATCATCTACTCTTTCCCATAGCGTCTGCACCGTTTCTGTAACACCATCTCCACCCCACCATGATTTACCAAGGTAAATATCGTAAAAATATGACGATTTATTTGCTACATCGCCGTCAAAGTAGTCTGCACTAATGCAATATGCTCCAGTAATCTGACCGTTGTAAAAGGTCATCGCTCCTCGGCTGCTCAATCCGTTCATTTCCAATTGAGGATAATATTTCCCGTCTCCAGAGTTTTTCTTCATCGTTAGTTTGAAATTACCATCATTAGAAGCGAATATATTTGACGCATTGGCCGACACATAGAAGTCTCCAAGTTGGACACTTCCGTCCGTATCAACTTCAAAAATCCCGTCTCCGATGTTGATGGAACCTCCGATGATCGTTGCACCCCGGATCGTGCCAGAAAACGTGGCATTCCCCGCAGCGTCTACCGTAAAGTTTTTGGCTGTAATCAGGAAATGTCCCGTTGTCAGTTTGATCATCTTTTCATCTATCAGCAACTCGGAGTTTAACTGATTTGTGACATCGCCCTTGCTGACCTTCATCTGGATCTGACCATCCATGATCTTAAAGGTCGTCTCAGTCTTGGTCTCCAGATTTCCCAAGCTGATATTTAAGCCATTTACATCAAATACAAGCTGAGCGATCTTCTGATCTCTCTCGATATATTTCTGTAGCGCATCCGCAGAGTAATTATCTTCTGGGTCCAGATTGGAGAACATGTACCGCAACAGCTCATTATTTTGAAATAGATATGATTTAATTTCCTGCAAAGTCCCCGTGGGCCCGTTATTTTCCTTATAAATTGCCATTTCCTACCTCCCGGATCCCACGGTATATGTCTTTCCAAATCCATATAACTTGCCAGGTCCCACGCCAACAAGCTTATACCGATAGTGATTGCAGCGCCTTGGGCGAACGGATATGCGGAAGGTCTGTTTTGTCAGTGCCGTGAATGTCTTGAGTCTGGTCCACAATGGCTCCTGATCATACTTCAAGTACACCTCGATATATGAACCTCTCTCCAGATCAAAAAGGAATTGTAACGAGTGCAGCCTCTTCTTATCCAGTGATCCATCTAATAAATCTCCGCTCTCTAACATCCACTGGATCTTGCTTTCTTTCTGATCGCTACAAACGGGCCGTATCTGTCCGTCTGCATCCAGAAAATAAAGCTCATTTGCCCCTGCAGTCGGCATCTTAAGGACCGTTCCGTCCTCCTTGTGCCACAGACTCTTCTCAGCGTCATACACATACAGGCTGGAGCCGCCCAAGCGTTCAAGAGACACATAGTATTTCCCTCTGCATACGCCTCCTGCTGCCCCTGTGTATCCATTTTGAATGTTCTGGGAAATGAGATATGGCATTCCGCCGTCATACCCGCAGATGCCGTCACAGGACGCATACATCAGGGTTGCGTTTACAATTGCAAGAGATCTCGAACATCCCTTTTTTACCCCTCGCGCCGGGTACGAGTTGATCTGTATGTTGCTGGGCTTACTGCCGTAAACCTTATGGATCATGCTCTCTTTAAAGAAAAGGACATATCCCAGATGTGTAGCGGCTCCTGTGAAATCCCCATCAGATCCTATCGTTGCCGCATACGCATCCGTAGATATGCCTTCGAAGCAATTCCAGTTACACGGATCCCCCAGTTTGCAGGCATATACCTCATGGTTTTTACTGCTGCATCCCCACACTCTGTTATCCAGCTCTGTCATGAAATCCATGTCGGGAGCCTTTCGTTTGATCGTCAGTCCGGAATCCTGCGTGAATTCTTTTTCGACATCCCCGATCACAACGATGTAATCCGTGTCTCTGCTCTGGATCACCGCACTTTTATTCATTCCGGAATTTGTGCATCCGGAGATCTCCACGCCATCCCCCTGTGCAAATTCAGTTCCAATACCAGAACACTTGATTTTTATAAAAGTAGAGGCGGAGACCGTCGGCCCGATCGTCGCCTGAGCTGACTGGGTCCAGGATTTCTCTACACTCTTCCATTCTCCCGTTGATGTGTTGTAGATACGCTTATCCGGCCACACGAGCACGTACGCCCCCATGCTGACCATCTGCTTTTCTGAGTCTTCCACGGTTCCAACGAGGTTGCCCTTATAGTAAAAATCCGTTCCATCCACCCAGATCAGCCCGTTGTTATAATGTGTCCCGTTCGGCTTTTGTAACTTCGCTATAACTTCCCCGCGGGCTGGACGCGGACCAATTGCGGGATACAGATCCGACGACATGTTTTTCATCTCCGCAAACTCATTCTCGTTGATCACTTCATTTTCATTGATTCCGCCGAAGGTTCCTATCGTTTTCTTCTGTGTCGCAACATTATTTATCAGCGCTAACCCCGCCACTATCCTCACCTCTTTTCTCCAGATTTCTGCCCCAGATATCAATAGTTGGAGCTTTCTTTGGCATATGCGTCCTCCTGTACCATGCCGCATACTGCGCATAAGAGGCCTGATGGATTGCCACAGCATTGTTATAGTTTGTTGTTTCATCGTCATAGAGCTCTATCTTTGCCCGGATGTAATGCAGGTAAATATCTGCAAACCGATCCGGAAGCAAGGTCTCTTTTTCCTGATCCGTCTCGTAGTCATATCCTTCAAACTCAATGTCGTTGCCCTCAGCCCGGTTCAGGACTTCATCCACAATCGTTCCCTCGCACTCTGAAAGCCATTTTGTTTTCATTGATGCGCTGTACTCGTTCGGTCTCAGCTCGTCAATGGCCGCGATGATTTCTGCCACTTTCATCCAATCACTCCTCTCTACTTGCCTGTATTTTCTCATTTTCACTGGGCTATATCTCCCGTAACAAAAAAGAGGAACCGGTCTCCCGATTCCTCTCCGTCTTTCATTGTTTACTTTGCCATACATCAATTTAATTTTAAGGGTCCTCCTTCAAGGCATGGTTTCTTCAAATCAATGCCTTCAATAGCAGCACGCACTTCCAAAATATGAAGGTATTCTCCCATAATACTCTGCTGCTGAGATAAAACATCTCCTGGACAATCATGCTTCGGACCCTCGATTTTCTTTACTTCTTCATATCGAGATGCCTCCGCAGTTTTCCATGCAGCCTCAATTTTTGTATTAAAATCTTTCAGCTTTTCGTACCGGATTTTAGTCTGCCAGTATTCAGCCTTAAAGCGTTCTTTGTAGTCCTGACTTTTCATCATATCTACTGTATTCATAAGGTTCATCATCTCTGTTTCTCCTAATAGTTCTCGCCTGTGATCAGTTTATACTCTCCCGCCGTGATCCAGCGGCCGACAGCGACCCGTACACGTTTCTTGTTCCACATTTTATGATCGTAATAATACTTTACTTTCTCGTAGTTCTCACTCATGCCTGTTCCTCCATCATAAGCAGATAGTCGATATCCGCCCGGTTCTGCTCTACTTTATTCTCGATCCGCTCCTTACACATTTCAAATGTAATGATAGTTCCGCGGACCTCTTCTGCCTCGGCCGGCGTATCGTCTTCCTTGGAAACTTCCGGATACTTCACTTCGATGAGGGCGTTAGTATCTCGCGTAACCATGCTTCCCATCTGTGTGTATCCTGTCAGCTTCTGTGTGAATGACTCGCCGATCACTGTCATCGTGGCCGCATTCTCCGCAGTGAACTTTTCATAAATGCTGTCCAGAGAATCTTCCGTCACTACCTTGATCTGTACCTTCTCACCTAACTCTGCCACGCCGTTGATGGCAAGTGTATACTCGGTTCCATCTAAAAGTCTAAGTTTTTCCATGGTCTTCTCCTTTCTGTTATCCTCATTATACTGATCTCGACGCTGGTATTCTCCCCAGACCGAAGACCATCTCGGTGAAGTTACCAGAATGGTCCTCGTTTTGTTGACGTCAACAAAATCATCACCATGTCCCCGGCCTCAGGAAAATGGTATACTAAAATAACAATTTGAGTAATGCTGGGATCCCAACTGTAAAAAAGATTACAGATTTATATGCCATAAAAAAATCGGGATTTTATTACTATGATGCTGGCGCAACGAATGCCCCAATGTCATCAAGAGGTGGAATGATTGTTGCAAATTACTTAAGTGACTCATGGATATCTTTGACTGTTGTCCCGTACGCATCGTCAAAAATATATACAAATACCAAATATAATAACACGTGGGTCGGCTGGGCCGAATCTGCAACAAAGGATGATTTAACGAAATCCATTGATTTTCGCGGAAACGCAAAAACGTTTAAAGTTCGAAGCGGTACTGATGGATTGAAAAATATTTATCTTGATATAGAAGATGGATCAGGAAATACTTGCTCCCTGGCGTTCTGCTCTGATGGTGAAAATGCAGTTAGGCTAATGCTGAATGGAAAAGCAGTCTGGACAAAGTAATTATACATCATGCAAGCTGTACCGCAAAAAGTTTTCCAATATAATCATGATTTAGAATATTGCGCCCAATCAATCCATGCTGCTGGATTTCCTGCAAATTTCCTAACAAAAAGTCCAGTAGTGTCAATAATCATCTGAGTGTGAAAGTTGTCGTAAAACTGAATAAAAGGACACCATGCTATGCCTTTTGGACCATTAGAAATTGTACTTGAATTTCCAACAGTATAATATCCAGGAGTTATTCCATTTTTTGAAGCCCTGTTTAAATCTCCAGTTATATCACCTCGATATATAAGCGCACTATTTAAATCCGACTTTGTTGCATATACGTTCCAGGGAAGAGTTGACCACTCGTTTGACCCTCCGCTTTTATACCATACTGGTGGGTTGATACCCTTTTTATATGGATATATCGTCATGGCTAATGTATCTGAAATTGTTGGTCTAACGATTTCCACAGTGCAAAAATTTACTCCGTCAAGTCCCGATGGAGCATTTTTATAGGAGGCGGCAGCACCCAGGCGATGGTATCCTGCTGGAGTTTTCGGGTCGTTAAAATCGAAAACATCTGTTTCTGAATGTATGTACTGCAAGCACTTACTCAAATTGTTATTAACATCTTGCAACAAACTATACACCAGCGCTGACGTCGGAACATTCGTTGTACTGTTTATGTTCGTGCTGCTCATAGCTGATTTCAGAAGATAATCAGCAAGCTTTGTGGTCAATGTATCATTCGTAACGAGCTTATTTACAATCCGGTCTGCGATTGCATCAAAGAGCTTCTGAGCCGTTGTCTTTGCTCCTTTTGCCACATCAAGTCCCTGCGTGTCCGTAATTGCTGCATCCGCAATATTTCCAGGCTCACCCTGCGGCCCGGTCTGCCCGGTTGCTCCTCGCTCTCCAGTATCTCCCTTATCTCCCTTATCTCCTTTTGCATATCCGATAATTACATCCTTTAATGCCATACTGTACCTCCTTTACTTGCCATCGTCATACTGCCACAGGATCGCGCCGTCAGCTTCTCGATATTGTATCGGCGGGGCTGCATACAGAGCATCATCATACACACAATGGATCGCACAGTTGTCCTCCTGATCCGTGTAGATCTGAAGAAGGCTTGATCCTGGGATACTCACCCCTGAGTCACCCTTCTCTCCTTTGTCACCCTTCGGTCCTTGAGTGCCTGTGTATTCTCCTGCATCCAGCCGTTTGATAAAATCATCTCTGGCAGCTCTCGCCTCTTCTGCTGCAGCTTCTGCGCTTCCCTTCTCGATATTCGCCATACGACAATATTCTTTTGCATTGTCACTGTTCTCGCCTACACGCGTACCGGTTTCACCAACGGCATAGCTCTTTGCCACAGTTGCATAGTTCTTCGCCCGTTCAATATTCTCGCCGAAAGTGTTGATCACCTCGTCAGTCTTCCGTGTCCTCTCCTCATCGGCCGCGACGCGTGCCTGTTCCGCCTGTTCCCGCTCCCGCTCTGCTTTTGTACGTCCCTGCTCAGCAGAATCTAAAGAGTCAAGCTTCTGGTCGATATGCCTTTCTAACTCCTCAATCTCCGACAGTCCGCCTGCGGATGGCTGAGAAGTCGTCCCTTCCACGTACACTGGAGCCTTAAACGACGCCCATTTTAAGGATCCATTGTCATCGTGAGCCCGCAGATTGATAAAGCAGGTTCCGGGCTGTGCGGTCATCGTTGCCGATATAGTCCATGTCAGGAGGATCTCATTTTCCCGTATCTCCTTTTCCAGGAACGCAGAGTCCGGAGATCCGTCCGGCAACTCCGCATTTAGCCGGAAAGACAGGTCTGCCAGATCCACACCGTCAATGGTGACTCTCTGCAGGCAAAAGGTCCTGCACGCTGCGTTGGTATCTCCCACCGCGGCGATGTATTGCTCTCTATTGGCAAACAACAGCTCTTTATGTTTGATCAGTATCATGTGCTTCTCCTTTTACCAAAAAAGGCCGCTTACTCGGCGGCCCTTTGTACTACTTGTATTTTTCAGCTTTCTGCTGGAAATCGCTCTCCATTTCTTCCGTCATCAGTGCTGTCTGCTGATCCTGCTCTCGAGAATGATCCAGAATTTCTTTCACTGCTCTCGGTACTTTGACGCGGACCCCTCTTTTGATCACGTATACCTTGCCATTTAAGGCTACTACTACGTCATCTTTGTACCGGTCGCTGTCCTTGAAAATCTCAATTTCAACCATATCAGTTGCACCGGTGCAACTCTCTGTGTTTTCTACAATCTCCGAAGCCTCTACTGTTTCTTTCTTTGCTGCCATATGTACCTCCTAATTTTCTACTCCATCAGAAAAGCTGGATCCCGTCTCGACACGCACCATAAACTGCTCCACAAGACGGACTGCTGTCTTGGTTGCCTTCCAGCCTGCCGTTCCACGCTGGTTTAACGGGTCCTCTGTTCCGCCGGATCCGAGCTGCTTCACGATGGTCTCCAGACCGCCGCCTTCGATGTTTGTGGTTCCATATGCATTTGCACCTAAAACCAGTGTTGCATATACATCCTGATTCGATGCTCCTGCTTTCGCAAAGATCTTCGCCTCAGTCGTTTCCACGAAGCGGACATTGGCAATCTTTCCAATTTCGCCCTGGAACATTTTGTCAGATGTTGTGTACTTGTTCCATTCTTTCCAGTCCGGGTCGTCCTGAATATCGTATGCAATATCCGGATGTATAATCGCTACATATCCGCCATCGATCTTCGGTGCATTCTGCTTCTTCAGGAAACGTGCTGCCAGACGGACCGCCTTAACGGTAAGCTTGTGTTCTGCTGTCAGCGTCGCACGGCTTGTAACCTGTCCCTCTGCGTACTGCACGCTTGTTCCGCCCATCAAAATCTCACGGGTTACGGTATCAAGTGTGGCTCCGGCCTGTGCTCCTAAGAGATCCAGTGCCTGCACAAGGTTATTATCGATAGCAGTGAGTAACAGCATATCCGTTAACGGTACGAAATCACCATACTGCTTTACAGTTGCGGTAACAGTGGATACCGTTAATGCCTTTCCTGCCGGGGTAACGCCCTCTGTCAGCGGAGTTGTTGCCTTCGGAAGCGGCGAGTACTTTCTAAACTCAATGGTCTTACCACCATTTTTCGGAATATTGTGTTTCTGTCCAAACTGATCGTACACTAATGCCGGTTTTGCATTCTCGATCAGGTACTTGGAGTAAAAGGTCTTCATCTCCGCGGTCATGCCGGCAGATGTTGTTGTGTTTAACGGTGTGTCAAACAGTCTTAAATTCATCATGATTTCCATGCTCATATCTCCTATACGTGACTGAGATCGATGGTCTCTCCAGCCAGGGAGCGGCGGGCAAGTTCTTTGATCTGATCACCAGTCATGTTCTCGATCGTCTTCACTCCTGGGAAACTAGTGCTTCCTCCTGCTGCTCCTTCAGACGGGCGGTTCTGCCCTGATTTGATCGCATCGATCTGTTTCTTTGCTACCTGCTTTGCGGTATATGCCATCGCGCCGGACAGGATCTCATCGTGATGCAGGGTCTCAAAAATGGTTCTCATCGGGATTCCGGCTCCGAGGAGTTTCACGAAATCCGGATTCTGTACTTCTGTATTCAGGTCAAATCCCTTGTACAGCTTCGACAACTCCTGTGCTTCTGTGTTCCATTTCTGGTACATCTGCTCCCGCTGCTGGAGTCTTTCCGCATTGTCCTTCGCATCGCGGAACTGTGCGTTCTCAGCCTCCAGCTTTTTCATGTACTTGTACTGCTCTGTGCTGAGGCCTTCCTTGGCCGCAGCCTCCTCCCAGTAAGCATCATCTTCCTCTACTGCCTTCTGGATGCTATCAATATTCCCATCGGTGATACCATACCGATTTCCCAGGATATTGATAAATCCCATCGCCCTGTCCAGCTTTTCTTTGGACTCTCGGGTGCCTTTCAAGCGGCGGTCAATGATGCCCTGAACATCTTCCTGATAAAGGTCCTTGTACTGCTCGATTGCATTCCGGTACGCCTGACGGCGTGCTTCCGGATCTTCTGCTGGCTGGGTCGGATCGGCGACTTCCTCCCCTGTTGCCCCCTCAGCGGCGCCCTGAGAGCCCTCTTTAACGCCCGTGTTTGTACTTTCCGCCGGTGCGGCACCTGTGCTTCCTGCGGCTCCTGCTGCCGCTCCTGCACCTGCACCGCCATCAAATAACGTAAGATTCAGTTTCATAGTGGTCTCCTTTTCCATGGTCTTTCCCACGCGTCTTTCTGTGCACATCCTATCATTCTGTATGCATAGATTCTCCCCCCACTATCTGGATCCGCCCCGGATTGCTCTTCTCAACCATCCGAAGTCCCGTTTCCACCAGCGCAAATGCTCCAGAAATTTCCGGATCCGGCCTTGTGGTACAGGCGCGAATAAAGATATCTGCATCTCCGATCCGGTCATTGTACTGCGCTATCCTGCTTGATCGATCCCGGCAGAACTGCACTAAGGCCTGTGTAAGTGCGGACACCGCCGCACATACCAGATTCCCGTCTTCTCCCTCTGCACGTCCTGCGTGCCCAATGGCAACGAGTTTATAATGTCCGGGCTCATTTTCAATCTGAATGATCGTCATACCTTATACCTTCGGCGTGGATGCGGACGCCGCCCTTTCTCTTGCCTTTCCCGCAGTGCTGCTCTTGGTTTCACGGGCTATATTCCCAAAATCATCCGTCTCCGCTGCCGTCTGGCTTTTTGACGATACAGACGGAGTTCCAGCCGCTGCCTGTCCGTTTTGCATTGCCATTGCATCCATAATCCTTGTGTCTCCTGTGCTGTCTGCGATCAGCGCCGCCATCTGCTGCATGGACATCTGCATCTGCTGTACCTGCTGATATAGAGTTCCATTCTCTGCAATTCTGCGAATGACCTCTTCTTTTCCGTCGAAATCCATCATGTTGATACATGCTAACGCCTGATCCGCTAACTGAGGATTAAAGAATCCAAGGTTGTACATTTCTTTTGCCAATTCATTCTGTGCAATCTTTGTAAATGGGCTTGACTTCTGTGGTACGATCTTGATGTCAAAGTATGGCTTCCGTCCGCCAAGATAGAGTCCGAAATCCTCTTCAATCGGTTCCGCCCTCAGCATCTGATTGTCGATAGAGACGTACTGATCTTGTCCATTATCTCCAGTAATGCGGAATACGCGGGAAGTGGTATAGAACTGCCTGATCAGCTCAATCACCTGATATACAACCGCCTTATGCGCCCGATAGGATGTCTTGATCATGTCTCTGGATAATTTGCTTCCCGCCTCCTGAAGGGCAGCAATCGCAGAAGCAGCCGTTACACCGCTTGTTGTCGTACCCTGTGCAAAGTCTCCATTACCCGAGGTTTCCTTCAATTCGTCAATTTTGTTTGCGTGTACCGTCACATACACGCCATCCAGCGGGTAGTGCTCCGCCGGTTTGAGATCATCCGGACTTCCTGTGTAGTGTACAATCTCCCTGTTCGGATCCGTGTACTCCTTCTCATTGATTCCGCCGCCATCCTTTGAAAAATACCGAGGTTTTGCCCCCAAGATTGCATTCTTAAGGATTCCCTGGCTCATTTTGTCAATGTACATCTGACAGTCTTTCATGATGTCAATATATCCCCGACCGGCCGGGGTATTCTTATCCGGGAATAGCGTGTCAAGCACGAACGGATACAGCCCATGCTCATACAGTCCGCTTCCCATTTCTGGGTCGTTTTCTGTTGCATACAGGACTTTTCCCTGACAGATCTTACACAGATGGACCGTCGTTATCAGGTGCTGAATTCCGTCTTTGTCTGTGATAACATTTGAGCGTTTATAGTACCAATCTGTTACCAGGCTCTTTCCCTCTGTAAACTTCTTATTGTCTCCCTGATAGTCCTGGATTTCTGATAAGATCCCATCACCAAGCTGTCCCTGCATCCGGGGATACTCGGCTTCCAGGATCTTATTGTCTACATAGCTCTGATAAAAAAGATTCGGGGATTCCTGAAGATCCTCTGTTCCCGGCTCCCACGCCATTTGCAGGATATCACAGCGTTTGATCGTGATGTCTCCGATTCCGTTCTTAAGCTTGTCCCAGAAAATCCCGTAAAGTCCGCTTCCAGACTTAATCTTATCCCAACATGTATCGCTGTATGTATTCTCATATTCGCACTGATCGAAGATACACGGAACCACCTCACTCAGGATTTTTGCAGCGTCCTTATCCGACTCCTCACGTGCCAGAATATTAGGAGCCGGGAAGTTGTCCATGAAATCCGCATGCTTATTGATGATGGAGTTAAACATCCAGGCAGACTTCGGCTCCGGATCCACGCGTTCCGCTTCTGTCTTTCCCCCGTTTACAAGATCCCACTCATGGAATTTCCACCATTCTTCATTCTCCACCAGTCTTTCATCCAGCTCCTTCTTCTGATCTTTATATTTCTGGAGCAGTGTCATAGCTCTTCCAGCATATTCATCTGTAATTTTCATAGTTCTGCTTGTCACACCCGGCATGATACCGGTCTGTGCTGGTGCAGACTCCTGGTTTTCCGTCGGTGTCGGCATATCTTTTACATCCATAATCTCATTCTCCTTAGATTCTGTAATAATTTCCCTGCTTGATTGGGTGTTGGTACATGTTTAGCGGGTCTTCTTGCGGAATGTGTTCTCTCGCATTCTTACGCGGCGAGATCGGGTTCTCCATCAGCACATACCGGCATTCGTCATAGATATGGTCTTCCTGCGTTGTATCAATGTCCTCCACACGCTTTTCATCATAGGTCAGAGATGGGATTGTACGGATAAAGTCCTTGCAGGTATTGAACGCATAAAACATCGCCCTTCCGTTCGCGTCGAACGCGAGACGGTAATGATACTGCATCTTTCCCGCAATTCGTGTGTTGTCACCAGGCGACCAATAGATCCGGCACCGTTCCATGATCGCAGCTACCGACTCTCCGCGGGACTCGTCAAAGATCGACGGGTCAGCGATCCCAATGATCTTACGCCCACGCAGGTTCGGATCTGCATCCTCCACCTCATGGATCTGTCTTGCAATCTCTGATGGCTCGATCTTGACACCTGTATTCGGTGTCCCGGTGCATCCGTACAGCTCCTTGATCCGGTAGATACACCCTTCATGATCTACTGCATGCCAGCCTACAGAAAAAGGTTTGGCATATCCAAAATCAAACCCTCGATAGATCAGCCAGTCATCCGGGATCCGGAACGGCTCAATCACGTGTGTGTTGCGCTGTGACAGGTATCCATCCGGATCGTCGACAAACTCCGTAAAGACCTGTCCCTCGAAGGAATCCCAGTCTCCATACAGCAGTGCATCCCGGTCCTGCTTAGGCAGCAATGCCAGAGAAGCAAGGTAATTCGGGTTCTGGTCCAACAGGATTTTGTTATCAAAAACGCTGGACGGAATGAATATCTTCGTCCGGTGCTGCTTGATTTTCTCGCCTGTCGGCGATAAGATCTCAACCTCTGTTGTGATCGGTGTCCCTGGTTTGGAAGCCTTGACGAAATACTGTTTTACCCATCCATGGCCGACGCCTCCAGGGTTTGCGGTCGCTCTCATATACACACGGGTTCCCGGGCCTGATGGACGATTACGGGAATACATATAGCTGTACTCGTCGTATGTAAAGTGCGTCAGCTCGTCAAACCCAATAAAATCAAAGTGCTTACCTTGATATTTCTTGCGGTCTCGCGTATACTGCATCGCTCCAAACGCAATCTTCGCACCCGATGGAAAGCTCCATCTATGCTTTGTGTCGTTATACTGCGCTCTCGGATATGCCGCCCGATAAAGCTCATCAGACCGGTCGATCAGGTCCTGAAGCTCCGGGTATGTCTTTCGGATTATGATTGCACGGTAGTTTTTGATATTTACCTGACGTAGAGCCTCCACCAGCAGATAATCGCTTTTTCCCCCGCCTGCAGCTCCGCCGTACAGTGCCTCATATTCCGGTCGGGACATCATAAGCGCCTGCTTGGGCTGTGGCCGCCAGATGATATTGACGTTTTTCGGCGGAGATACCGTCACTTTAGATTTCCTGGTTGCCACTTCCCGCCTCCTCATATATATCTGACATCATGATCACGCCGGTTTGCATTGTGTCATCTGCATCCGCAAGATCCGATACAGCAAAGCGTTTATCTTTCCACTTCTCCGGTAGACGGTTCTTGAGCCAGAAGATCATGGCCGTCACATCGGCGGGAATGTGGACTTCATCTTCTCCTACTTCCAGGACTTCCTCCTCTTTAACCTTCTTTCCAGTCTTGTCGTACTCGATCTTTTTGAGTTTGAAGGTCTTCTTTACCTTGGTGGTATATCCCTTCGCTCTTTTGAGCAGGGAGTTCTCGACTTCAGTGTCCACAATTTCTTTCCCCTTTTTTAGGGTGTCCGAAATGTCCGGATACTTCTTCTTCCACTCGGACAGCGTGGACCGAGAAATTCCTATCTTTTTCGCTATTTCCTCGTCGGTCAGCCCATCCCTCGCCCATCCAGACAATAAAAGCTTCTTGTCCGGATCGTTACACCACTCCTCATACTTCCCTTTTGCCATGATCTCACCTGCCTCTCTATCTGCTATTGTGCCTAAAAAAAGACGGGATTTCTCCCGTCATACGAAATGGATCTGGTGCATAAGCTCCGAGTCCTCAATTCAATTTTCTTCTGCTGCCTGTCTCTCCTCACTGTCTGGTCGGGCGTGATAGCAATACACTCTCCCCTCCTCGGTATCTTCGAATCTTCCATCCAGGTGATGCTCTGCAGCGGTCTTAATATCTTCCGCCTCCACTTTGATATCCCCGCCATTTTTCAGTACCATGGCGGTCATAATCAATTCTTCCATATCTGCCCGAGCTTTCTGCTCTCGGGCTTTTTTCTTCCAGAGCTCCATGATCCGCTCTGCTGCTGCAATCTTCCTCTTTCCCTTCTCAACTTCTTTTCTAAGATCATTTACGATTCCCATCTCAGCACTCCTTATACTTGTTTTTATATATCACTTCATAGTACGGGCAATGTTCACACATCTTCACATCCATGCAGAACAGTTCCATGTAATCCAACCTTTGTTTTTCATTCACGAATGATAACCGGTTCTTCATGTTGAACCCCATATTGGTTTTTATGTTCTCGCATGTGATTGTGATGGAATTTCCTGCGCCTCGATTATGTGCCACATAGAAAGGGCATTTTATACGAGCTGTGATGTTATCATTCATGACTGTATCCTCTACTTCTCTGTGCTTTTCTTCGAACTCACATCGGTCCCTTCATATGCCGGGTGCGCAGCGCTCCAGCTCTTAGGGAGAGGATCCGCAATCATGGCTTCATACTCGCCTTCCCGTTTTCTATGCACGAGATTTTTAAGCGCTCTATGCTCATTCTTCGTCTTCATGCTCCCACTCCCTTCTTAATCGCACACATCGTACACAATCCACGGGCTCCCTGCTCTTCCGCAATATCCGCCAACGGCATCCTCCAGCACTGCGCTCCACACTCCGGGCACTGTGTGATTCTCCATCCAGGCTTTCCATTCTGGATATTGGTGTACAGTGGCATACAGTAGTAGCCTCCCCGATCAGTAGCCTTTCTCGGCCTTATCTTTACTTCCATCCCGTTCTCCTTACTCAAATTTCAGTTTGGGTAACAACTTTTTTTCTATCTCTTGCCGCAGAACGAAACATCATCAACAACATTTCAGCCACTGGCTTGCTTCTATCTTTTCTCTTTGCTTTCTTGATCGCTTTAAGGTTGTACCACCCGCCACGATAATCCATTCCGTCCGGAACGTACACGCCTACCTGGTAAGGAATCTCTTTCTTGATCTGCTCATACACTTCCTCTGGCATTACATAATAGTTGTAGTCTCCTAAGAAGTTATGACCGTTTTTTGAATGGAAATCCTCTACTGATGACTTAACCTCATAACAATAGAAATCTCCCTTCTCTATGCCAGACACAGTATTGTTTACCGGCTTGAATTTCATAAAATCCACGCGAACCGCATTTGTAGTTGAGTAATCAAAAGTCACTTCCCTGGCCCAGTAAATTCTTTGATCATTGTTCGGGCAAATGTGCCGCTGAATTGCAAGCGACAACATTGCTGTTGTCTCTGGTCTACTATCCATCTAAGGTCTCCTTTCCCAAATCTTAATTTTCTCCTGCATGTTTTAAGCCTTGCTTATAGCCTAATACAAATTTTGCTTCCTCTTCGCAGCCACAATTTTTACATCTATACTTTCCAAATCTGCTGCCATCTACAAAATCATGCTTTTTACAATTATCTCTTTTTAAACTGTTTTCATTGATCTTTTGCATGATTTCTATTTGTTTTGGTTTTAACCCTCTGCTTTTGGCTTTTTCAATATCAAACAATTCGCACCTCCATCTTAATTTTTTACACCTCATCTAAATCTTAATTTAGCTCACTACTTCTGTTATTTTTTCGATCAGATATTTGACCGTTTCGGCCTGCGTATGAGGCGCTTCTGCATATTGCAAAATCTCATCTGTCAAAAACGACGAATCAACGCTATTCATGAATGTCTGGATCATGTTTTCCAACTCTTCCTGTCCAAACGGAACAAATTCCACCTTACGTTGAAATCTTCTTAGGAGAGCTTTATCCAATCTGTCTGCTCTGTTTGTTGCAGCAATCACGATTTGACCATCTACCATCCCATCCAAAGCTTGCATTAAGGCTATTGTGGTTCTGCCTAATTCCCCATCTGCGCCGGTATCATGTCCTCTTTCCAGCCCGATACAATCAATCTCATCCAGCATAAGAACGCATTTCTGTCCCTTGCAGTAGTCAAATACTCTTTGAAGATTCTGTGCTGTTTTTCCCATATAAGATTCAATCAGATATGAAAAGTTCAGATATGCATATGGTAATCCAAGTTTATAGGCTGTGTACTTTGCAAATTCTGTCTTTCCTGTTCCTGGGGCTCCATATATCAATGTGCTATTCATATAAGGAATTCCATACTCAAGCATTTTTGTAGTTGTTATAACGCCCCTCTCAATTTGTTTAAACAGTTCTTTTTGCTGATTACCGAGATAGTATCTATCCTCTCTGAAATCAGAAACATCCTTCATATAGAGTAGCCCTCTTAGATTAGCAGGAAGCTCAAACATATTAGTAGAACCGTTCTCAAGAAGTTTCTTATAATACGCTGTTTTTCCTGCATTTTTTTTAGTATTATCATTCAAAAAACAACATATAGCTTCTTTTTTCGCATCCTGTATTCTATTCTCTGCCAATGCCTTAATGCATGACAACATATGATCATCCATTCCCATTTCTCAACTCATCCCTTTCTCCACTAAATCTCAAATCACTCTGCGTAATAAAAGCAGTTTCCGTTGCATGTTTCGTATCCGAGTGGG
>ERZ780144.1852-NODE-1852-length-20644-cov-9.947399_pt1 | contig 20644 bp, 20 predicted proteins | sample MGYA00511380_ERZ780144 | MGnify/ENA primary metagenome ERZ780144 (study PRJEB29588, sample SAMEA1965858) | human gut metagenome | biome: human gut; feature: human-associated habitat; material: faeces | place: Denmark | collected 2008/2010 ... | reverse complement strand
TGCAGTTTGCAGTTAACAGAACAACAGCTTAAGCTGTCTAGACATACAGTCTATTAAATAACACATACAATAAAGTAATAATTAAAGTAGTAATTATTACTATTTTATTGACTTATTTATGTAATTTTTATATTATATAATATAGATTTAAGATGTTTGAGGATTGCGGGAATTACATAGCAATTAAGCGGTCCGGTTACATCAGTAAGTGGCAAAATTTATTTTTGACATTCTCATCATTATATAGATATAATTATATAAGGTATAGATAAAGCTAGAAATAATATGCGTAAATAAAATAATATGAAATAATGTACAATAAATATAAAATTGTGTATTATTGAGGCGTTAGTATGGAGAAAGAAGAACAATCATATAGGAAAAGTAAGAATATGGTAGGAATTATCCAAAGCTGTTTAATATTGATACTGATAGTTCTTATTATATTTATTATGGTGAATATCAGCAGGCTGCAGGGTACAGCCCGCGTAATAAATTATGCAGGTATGGTACGTGGAGCTACGCAGCGTGAAGTGAAGCTGGAAATTACAGAAAACCAGAATGATGAATTAATTAAATATCTTGATGATATTCTTAATGATTTGAAATATCAGAATGGACAATACAATCTTGTAGATCTTAAAGATAAGGAATATCATGACAAGTTACAGATTCTAAGTGACTACTGGGAAGAATTAAAAAAAGAAATCAAAGCAGTAAGAGAAGCAGGCTATCAAAATACAGATATTGTTAATATGAGTGAAATATATTTTAAGATGGCAGATGAAACAGTATCCGCTGCGGAAAGCTATTCAGAAAGGATAGCTGTTAAAATCCGTACTTTAGAGCTGTTGTCAGTACTTGACATGCTATGTCTTGTGATATTGATTGTTATACAGACCTTAGCAGCCATGAAAATGTCTGTACTAAACAAGCTGTTAGAACAAAGAGCATATACAGATGCCCACACGGGATTGCCAAATAAAGATGCCTGTGAAGTGCTTCTTAACAATAAGGAAACAGTTGCAAAGCATACAGCGTGCATGATGTTTGATTTAAATAATCTTAAGATTATTAATGATACAAAGGGACATTCAAAGGGAGATCAGCTTATATTGAACTTTGCCAGGCTTTTACGCAATGTAATTCCACAAAAAGATTTTGTTGGAAGATATGGCGGAGATGAATTCATGGTAGTTATCTACAATACAAGTAAAACGGAGATTGAGGATATATTAAAGCAACTAAGCAGGGAAAAAGACAGATTAAACAGCAGAGGTAATGATATGCCAATCGACTATGCATGTGGATGGGCAATATCAGATGCTGATAGTGAGTGTACAATACAGATGCTATTAGATAAGGCAGATTATTATATGTATGAAAACAAACAGGCATATAAAAAGTCTAAGAAATCCTGAAATAAAAATTAGAAAATGATATTTTGTACATGTCGGTATATAATTAGGTAGGATTGTGGGAGAGTGTAGCACAAAACAAACTGCAGGTATCAAGGGGCTGTTGTACCTAATAAATGAACTGCTCCCTGTCAAGTAGACAATTGAAAAAAATATAAATTTTTCCTGCCAGCAGAAATTTATCTGCTGGCAGTTTTTATGAAATGTCCTGTTCGTATATTGGAATCCTCTGTCACTGTGAAACAGTGGATGCGAACCAGGATTTCTAAGTAAAGCATTGTCTACCGTATCAAACACCAAAATGTGCTAATATGACAAAATTGAAGATAAGGATAAAGGAAAGGTAGTATTTGTAGTTGATGGAGGGGTTGTGTGTAGAATAATTTACCATTGACGAATCAGAATGACAAGAGTATAATACATTATGACAATTAAAATTGTCAAATAGACAAGCAAAATTGTCGAACGGAGGTGCTATATGATACTGCGAAATCGTTTAAAGGAACGCAGGGCTGCATTGAATGTTAATCAGCAGGAAATGGGGCACTTATGCGGTGTATCAAGGCAGACAATCAGTTTGATTGAACGTGGCGATTATTCGCCGTCCGTTACCCTTGCCTTAACGATTGCAAAAGTGTGCGGCGTTGCGGTGGAAGAAGTTTTTTATTTACATGAGGAAGAAGATAATGGATAAAAATGAAATTAAGGGGGCAAATCGGAAAGCTCTGCCCCAATTTATGCTCATTATGGTAATATGTTTCATTATCGGCGGAACAATAGGCTTTTGCTCGGCAAAATATGGGCTGAACACGCTGGCGGGCGGAATGAAAACCGCAGGAATGTTTTTTGGGACATATATCGCTCCGTGGCTGATGTTAGCGGCAGCGGTAATTGTGCCGGTGGTTTGTGTTCCTATTTATCAAAGTGCAACAAAACTACTCGCCTCTTGGGACGGCGAAAATGAGGAAATGTCCGATACGATTGACGAAAAACTATCCATCGTGATTTGGGTAACAAGCACAGCCCTTATCCTCTCTTACTTCCTTATTGCGGCATCTTATGCCAATGGATTTGAAACTTTTAAAACTGAAACCAGTGGTGCTCTGTTTTTTGCGGGCATTATCGGTTTCTTGACCATTATGATCGAAGCGGTCATATTCCAGCAGAAATGCGTTGATACTACCAAAAAGATGAATCCCGAAAAAACGGCGTCCGTCTATGATATGAAGTTTCAAAAGAAATGGATGGAGAGCTGTGATGAAACCGAAAAAATTATGATTGGCAAGTGTGCGTTTAAAGCTTACGCCGCCACAAACACAGTTTGTTCGATTTTGTCCATTGTACTTGCCGTCTGTGCCCTTGCTTTTGGCATAGGATTCTTACCTTCTCTTGTAGTGTGCCTGATTTGGATTGTAAATCAGTCTGTATATTGCAAGGAAGCGTTAAAGTATTCAAAGGCAGGAAATAAGATATGATGATATTAAGCAGGATATGCTTAATATTGTTTTGATTGGATTGGCAAAGAAGTTACCTCGTCAGGATGAAAAGCATGAATTACATCGTCTGTTGGGGGCATTGCTTTCAAAGAGTCTTACACAAAGCGGGAAGCTAAATATAATTGAGAAAGAGTACGATATTCCATTAGAAGAAGATTTAAGAAAGAATTTTTCGAGAATCCGAAGACAGAACGGTTACGGAAGTTTTTACAAACTTTTACTTACGAGAGTGGAGAGGATAAAGAACGGACATACTAACAAAAAAGTTGGAGGTATGTCATGAAACCCAAAAATTATACGGATAAATCAGCGATGCTTGTAGGAACGGATGCAGATCCGGTTACCGCAGGACCAAAATATTTTGCGGAGAACACACCGGAACAGGAAAAAGAAAATGCCGCAATCCGGCAGAGCAGTATGTACAACGACAAAAACCGCGCACGCATAGATAACAATCAGTTTTTTGAAACCAGAAGTAATCCTTTGAGCAGCAAGGGGAATTGAGGATTTGCTTGACAAAGGTTCTGTCCGAACATCATAATGAATGATAGAGATATCATGTAAAACAGGACGGAGCATAGTATGAATCAGATTTGCAGGGACATTTTCCGGGCGATTCATGAGGGAAAGTGGCTGAAAATCGAATATCGGAACAAAGCGGATCAGATTACAAAATACTGGATTGGAATCCGTGATCTTGATCCGGCAAAACGTACCCTCAAAGTAGATGGTCTGCACCTCGGAATGTATACACTGGGGGAATATGACAAAATTTTTGTGGATTCCATTCTGTCCACGGAAGTCATTGAAGGAACGTACTGTCCGGAAAATAGGCAGCTGATCGAAGATATCGAGATGTATCCGGAGCGTTATAAAACTATTTTTTCCAGCTCTGCAAATCTGAAAATACTAAATTATCTGGAACTGTGTAACCGCATGGATACGACGCCTTACATCACCGATTATGATCTGATCCATTATATCGATGGGGATCGTGTGAAAAACGGACGGTATGCACTTAACGATCAGCAGTTTCAGGAGGTCGTGTCAAATTTCCAGTATTCCCTGTCTCACGAAAAGAAAAAGAGCACCAATTTAAGAATTAAGAAACTGGCACTCAATGTATTGAGTATTCACACGGCGAAGGGGCTGTATGTTCTGGCATACCGGAACCTGAACCTTGATGTAAAAAACAGAGTGTTTCAGCCGGATGAAGATATCACAGTCTGCACACAGTTTGGCATTGACGGACAGACGGAAAATGCGCGTAAATTTCTGGATGCGGACGAGTACGAACTGCTGGAAGATTTTGAAAATAATCTGGAAAAAATCAAAGATGCGATTACCGGTCATGGCGGGCAAAAGCCGGTCGTAGATGATATGCCGTATGTGCTGGGGCTTGGGATGGATGTAGTGCTGAATCTGCATGACGAGTACAAAGCCATACTTGATATGTTTGAAAAGCAGCAGGTTACTTATCCAGTCAAAGCCTTCTTCGGGGAATTGTTAGAACGGCCGCGCCGCACCAAGGCGTATCCGATTGCACTGATCAATCAGAACATCAATCTGGATCAGCTGCTGGCAATCAACAACGCCATGAAATATCCGCTTGCCTACATACAGGGGCCACCGGGCACGGGAAAAACAAATACGATCATCAACACGATAGTAACGGCGTTTTTTAACAATACGACCGTTTTATTTGCGTCCTACAATAACGTTCCAATCGACAATGTATTTGAAAAACTGACACATCTTGAGTACCATGGACAGACCATTCCGTTTCCGGTACTGCGGCTTGGGAATATAGACAAAGTTAAAGCTGCAATCAGCTACATCAACCGCCTGCGCAATCAGGTGCAGACCGTAAAAATATTTACGTCCACGCTCGATAAGCGCAAGGATGACCGGATTGACCGTGCAAAACGTCTTTCTGCGAGACTGAAAGAGTATGAGGAAATTCTGGATTTAAAGGAGCGGAAAGAGACACTTTCGCATCTGATGGAATATCAGGAACATATCAAAAATGCCATGAACCTGCTCCCGTTTCAGATGGACCTGCAGGGATACCAGATGCAGAGGCTCGATCAGAGAATCCACCAGATTGGCGAAATTTCCGATTCGGATGCCCTGCAGCTTCTCGACCGCAACGAAGAAGAATTTTATCAGTATTTATTTTATACGTCTGCGCGTTATATCAAGACACTCGAAGAACCCAAATATCATGAACTGCGGGAGATTTTAGATTCTGGAGAAAATCCAGAGACACAGGCGCGGGCATTCAACAAATACATGCAGAAATCCGAAAATGTAAAAAAGCTGCAGCGTGTTTTTCCAATCATTATCACTACCTGTATATCGGCACATAAGATCGGGGAACCGGAGCCGCTGTTTGACATGACCATTATGGACGAGGCCAGCCAGTGCAATGTTGCGATCTCTCTTGTCCCGATTATCCGTGGAGAGAAACTGATGCTTGTGGGAGATCCACAGCAGCTGAATCCGGTTATTCTGCTCGGAGAACTGATCAACCGCAAGCTGCGACGGCGGTATCATGTGGCAGAGGAATATGATTACAGAAAGAATTCAATTTACAAAACGTATCTGGCATGTGATGCGGTGAGTGATGAAGTGCTTTTGCGCAGCCATTACCGCTGCAACAGAGAAATTATTGGATTTAACAATAAAAAATATTACAATTCCAAACTGCAGATCTGTTCAAAAAGCAAAGAGCCGGAGCCGCTTGTCTATGTAGATGTAAAAAGCGATCGTGCCGAGATCAAAAATACATCTCCGGCGGAAGCAGACGAGGTCATTGCATACGCGAAGCAGAACACGGACAAAAGTATCGCGGTGATCACACCGTTTGTAAACCAGCGGGCACTGATCGAGCAGGCGATCAAAGAAAACCACCTCGAAAATTTAGTCTGTGGAACGGTGCATGCTTTTCAGGGAGATGAAAAGGATGTGGTGCTTTTTTCCACGGCACTGTCCGACCGCACCAATGCCGGTACCTATCAGTGGCTGAAAAACAATAAGGAACTGATCAATGTTGCAACCTCACGGGCGAAAGACAAACTTGTTCTGCTCGCAGACAGCAAAGAACTGGAGCGTCTGCATGCAGGACAGGCAGACGATGATCTTTATGAACTTGCGCAGTACATCAAAACCAACGGGAAGTCAGAAATCACGGAAAAACATATCAGTTCCCGTGCACTTGGCATCCAGCCGTTTTCTACCGCTACCGAAAATGCATTTCTCGAAAACCTGACGCATGCGCTCGAAAATATCTGGCTTTCCCAGAGTAAGTATGTGATCCACAAAGAAGTTGCCATATCGCAGGTGTTTCAGGACAACATGACATATGATGATCTGTTTTATATGGGGCACTTTGATTTTGTTGTGTACGAAAAACAGGGAAAAAAGGAACTGCCGGTTCTGGCAATCGAACTTGACGGGAAAGAGCATTTCGAGGATGCGGTGGTGCAGGAGCGTGACCGGAAGAAAAATGCCATCTGCCAGGCACACAATATGGAGATTATACGGGTGGAGAATTCTTATGCCAGAAGGTATAATCATATTAAGGGAATTCTGATGGATTATTTTTCGAGGGTGCATTAAAAGAAAAATGCATTTTTTGTTATGAAAATATAGCAAATCCCAAAAATCAGTGCTAAAATATACACAATTCATCCGTGCAGAAATGCGGCCTTCGGGCTTTCACATGACACTTTTTTCGATAGCGTAGGCTTAGCGGTGTTATCATGTTGAAGCGGATGAATTTTTATGTACAGAAAAGGGAAACGTGTCAGTAAGGAGAAACTGGTGAAAAAACAAAAAGGAATGATCATCACTGCGGCCGTGTTACTTGCAGCTGCCGCAGCCGTAACCGGAAGCCGTCTGATTCGGCATCCGGAAAAATCAAACACAAAAAAGTCTGAGGTTGCGGATCAGGAGAACAGTGAAAAAGAACAGGATCACAGGACTTCAGGGACAGAACTGAGTGAGAAAAAACAAAACATGAACAAAAGTATCACAGAGGAAGCGTTCTATATTTCCAAAATCCCGGACGATATTTTTGAGAAGATGCAGGGAAAATCATACAAGGCAGATTGTACCGTACCGCGGGAAGATCTCCGCTATCTTCACGTGCTCCACATGGGGTTTGACGGTCAGACAAAAGAGGGAGAACTTGTGGTAAATAAAGCCATTGCAGAGGATGTCCTTGCCATTTTCAGGCAGTTGTATGAGGCAGAATATCCCATTGAAAAAGTCCGGCTGGTGGATGAATACGATGCGGATGATGAGGCATCCATGAGCGATAACAATTCCTCTGCGTTTAATTTCCGTTTCATTTCCCATACGACAACAATCTCAAAACACGGTCTGGGCATGGCAGTTGACATCAATACACTTTATAACCCCTATGTAAAAACCGTCAACGGAAAGCTGTCGATTGAGCCTGCAAATGCAAAAGCGTATGTTGACCGGAGTGGGGATTTTCCGCACAAGATTGATCACAATGATCTGTGTTACAAGCTTTTTACCCGATATGGATTTACCTGGGGTGGGGACTGGACACATTCGAAGGATTACCAGCATTTTGAAAAAGACTGATGAAAAGTTGTGGGGACATATAGAGAAAAAGATGTAATGTATGGTCCATAAGAACAAACGTGGAGGTCAATCAGAAAAGCAGATGATGGAAAATTTTTCTCTTGACATATTTTGTCAGGAGTCTATAATAGGCAACATAAAGAAAATATTGTTCACCGAAATTCGTTGACGAGAACAGCATCGTATCTTATCGTTATTTTCAGAGAGCCTGTGGGTGGTGCGAACAGGTAGTAGCCGGATATGGATGATCCTCTCTAAGAAGCGGGCTGAAAGCAGACAACTGTGAGTAAACTTTGCCGGTTTCCTCCGTTATGGGATAGCATATGTTGGTATGTGAAGTGTCACAGAGTTTTTCTGTGGAATCAGGGTGGTAACGCGGATTTTATTCGTCCCTTTCCAGAGTAGTATCTGGGAAGGGGCTTTTTTAATGTCTGAATTCGTTTTTCAGTGAACAGACCAAGGAGGAAAAGTTTATGAAAGCACTACAAAAACTCAGCAAATGGTTATCGGACTACACATCAATTGTGGTAATTGCAATTGCGGTAGTAACATTTATCGTTCCGGGAATGATGGGATGGGTAAACCATCAGTTATTTACCGATCCGGTTTCCAATAAGTTTACAAGTCAGTCGATCATCATCGGTATTATTATGTTCAGTATGGGTCTGACACTGACAACGCAGGATTTTAAGATTCTGGCACAGAGACCATTCGATATCTGTGTTGGTGCACTGGCACAGTATCTGATTATGCCGTTTCTGGCATTCGCACTGACGAAAGTGCTGCATCTTCCAGCAGGCATTGCACTGGGACTCATTCTGGTAGGTTGTTGTCCGGGTGGTGTGTCATCCAACATCATGTCGTATCTCTGTGGTGGAGATGTGGCATTTTCCGTAGGAATGACAACCGTATCCACGATTCTTTCCCCGATCATGACACCACTTATGGTTTCTCTTCTGGCAAGCGGAACCAATATTTCCATCAAGGCACTGCCAATGCTTGTTTCCATTGTGGAAACGGTTATTCTTCCGGTAGCACTGGGCTTCCTTTTAAACTATCTGCTGGGGAAAAAGAAAATGTTCAGTGAGTTACAGAAAATTATGCCGGGTGTGGCAGTACTGGGGCTGGCGTGTGTTGTTGGTGGTGTGGTATCTTCCCAGGGCGCGAAGTTCTTCCAGTCCGGAGCTGTAATCTTTGTAGCTGTTTTTCTTCACAATGGACTTGGTTATCTGCTTGGTTATGGAGCAGGAAAACTTGTTGGCATGAATACCGCCAAAAAGAGAACCATTGCCATCGAAGTTGGTATGCAGAATGCAGGACTGGCAACAAACCTTGCCACAACGACCGCACAGTTTTCCGCAACACCGGAGTCTGCAATCATCTGCGCTGTTTCCTGCACCTGGCATTCTATTTCCGGAACACTGCTTGCCGGCATGTTTGCTGCTTATGATAAACACAAACAGAAAAATGCATAAGTTTTTCTATTGACATAGACATGGGAATGATGTAACATAACGGTGTTATCTAACATAACAACGTTATGTTGCATTTTTATTTACAGGGAGCGTACCATGGCAGGAAAGAAGATACATGACAGCGAGACGAAGATACACCTGATCCAATGTGCTAAAAAAGAATTTATGGAGAAAGGGTTTGCGGGGGCATCCCTCCGAGGAATCTGCCAGAAGGCGGGTGTGACCACAGGAGCACTGTATTTTTTCTTTCAGGATAAGGACGATCTGTTCTGTGAAGTAGTGGGAAATTTTATGGATCGGCTCAATGAGATTCTGCGAGAGCATTTTTCTTTTGAAGTCAGGGAGATGGAGAGCGGCAAAGCAAAAGAGCATGATGACAGCAGCGATTTTGAAGCAGTCGCACAGGTTGTTCATGAACTGTACACCTACCGGGATGAAGTGCTTTTAGTGCTGACAAAAGCGCAGGGATCAAGCATGGAACGTATGCCGGACCGGTTGGTCGACCAGATGGATGAGCACAATGCATTTATCTGTGAAGCGATGTGCAAAGCTTACCATGTGCCGATGGTGGAACAAAGCGTTGTACACTGGATGTCCCATTCACAGATCGATATGTTTATATTTATGGTAACGCACATGGATGACGAGGAAGAAGCACTGCGGTTTGCGGAAAAAGGTGTAAAATATCTGCTGGCAGGCTGGTACGGACTCGTCAGACCGTAGGCTGTCCGCATGTTTTGACGGAAGGTCGGGAAAAGAAGCACAGATCGTCCGCGTTTGGACAAAAGGTTTAGAAAAGAAGCACAGGTCTTTCGCTTTTTGCGGGAGACCTAAAAAAAGAACCAGAGGTTAGATAAAACTAATATTAGTATGAAAAGTAAAACCAAAAAGAAAGGGAGTTTCTATGTCAGAAGAAGAAAAGAAGTTTTTGGAAATTGTAGATTTAAAGAAAGGATTCGGAAGCGGACAGACGCGTCAGGAAGTCCTGCGCGGCATGAATTTTTCCGTTGCAAAAGGGGAGTTCTGTGTGCTGTTAGGACCATCCGGTTCCGGAAAATCCACACTGCTCAATATCATTGGCGGGATTGACAACGCTGATTCCGGTTACATCAATATCAACGGCGATAAGTTAGAGGATATGAGTGAGAAAAAGCTGACACAGTACCGCAGAAAGCATCTCGGCTATGTATTCCAGATGTACAATCTGATTGGAAATCTAAACGTGAAGGAAAACATCGAAGTGGGAGCGTATCTGTCAGACAATGCGCTTGATATTGACGATCTGTTACATACGCTCGGACTTTACGAGCACCGCTACAAACTGCCGAACCAGTTGTCCGGCGGCCAGCAGCAGCGTGTTTCCATCGGTCGTGCGATTGTAAAAAATCCGGATATTCTGCTCTGCGATGAGCCAACGGGAGCACTTGACTACAATACCTCCAAGGAGATCTTAAAGCTGATTGAGGAGGTCAACAAAAAATACGGAAATACCATCATTATGGTTACACATAACGAGGCGATCAAAAATATGGCAGACCATGTGATCAAGCTCCGTGACGGTGCGGTGCGCCACAACGACATCAATACAAACAAGGTATCCGCGGAAGATCTGGAATGGTAAGGGGGCTGCTATGAAAAAAATCAAAAATCCCCTGATCAGGAGAATACCGAAAGAACTGATCGGGGACTGGAAAAAATATCTGGTTGTATTCCTGTTTCTTGTGCTCACGATCGGCTTTGTGTCCGGTATGTATGTGGCAAACGAGAGTATGATTACTTCGGCAAACGAAGGCGTGACAAAATACAAACAGGAAGACGGTCATTTTGAGCTAAAAAAACAGGCAGATGCCACCTTGCTTTCGGCAATTGAGACCGGTGAAAAAGCGGATTTTAAGGCAACAAAGACAACATTGTATGAAAACTTTTTCCGAAATGAGGAAGAAGATTATAATAACGACGGGAAAAAGGATGGAACGATCCGCATATTTGCAAAGACAAAGGATATCAACCTGGCATGTATGCTGCAGGGAAGTTTTCCACAGAAGGCGGATGAAATTGCCATTGACCGTATGCACGCCGACAACGTCGGAATAAAGGTGGGAGATACCGTCACAGTTTCCGGAGAGACTTATAAAGTTGTGGGACTGCTTGCGTATGTCAATTACTCCACCTTACATGAAAAGACCACAGATCTGATGTTTGATGCACTGAAATTTGATGTGGCAATGGTGACACAGGATGGTTTCGACCGGCTGCACAAGAGTATTCACTATACTTATGCATGGAAATATGAAACGGAGCCTGCGGATGAGGCCGGGGAAAAAACACGCTCTGATAATTTTATGCGTGCATTGCTCACACAGGTGGTTGTTGCGGACAATGAGCTCGAAGATTACACACCGAAATACGGAAATCCGGCGATCAATTTTGCAACCGATGATATGGGATCGGACAAAGCCATGGGCGGTGTGCTGCTGGATATCCTTGTGGTAATCATCGCATTTATCTTTGCCGTGACGATCAGCAATACGATTGCAAAAGAGTCCTCCGCGATCGGAACGCTGCGCGCGTCCGGTTACACGAAGGGAGAGCTGGTGCGGCACTATCTGTCCATGCCGGTTATTGTAACACTGCTGGCTGCGATTGTCGGAAATATACTCGGCTATACGGTGTTTAAAAATATTGTTGTGTCGATGTATTACAACAGTTACAGTCTGCCAACGTATTACACGATCTGGAATCCGGATGCATTCTTTAAGACCACGGTGGTTCCGGTGATCCTGATGCTGGTTGTCAACCTGATTGTGATCGTGCGCATGATGCAGCATACACCACTGCAGTTTCTGCGTCATGACCTGAAAAAGACAAAGAATAAAAAAGCCATGCGTCTGCCGGGATGGAGCTTTTTTGGCCGGTTCCGCCTGCGGATCATGTTCCAGAATGTCGCAAATTACCTGATTTTATTTGTCGGTATTTTCTTTATCATGGTCATGCTTGCCATGGCAGTGGGCATGCCGGATACGCTTGATTATTATAAGAGCAACACGGATGGCATGATGTTTGCAAAATACCAGTATGTGCTTAAATCCTATGAAGATGACGATAATAAACGGATTACAACGGAAAACAAAGATGCCGAAAAGTTTAACATGACATCGCTCGTAAAAAAGAGTGATGCGATCGATGAGGAAATTTCCGTATACGGAATCGCGGATGACAGTAACTATGTAAAGATTAAAAAGTTAAGTTCCCTTAAGAAAAACGAAGTTTATATTTCCGCTTCGTTTGCCGATAAATATGGGCTTGCAGCCGGCGATACGGTATCGCTGGATGAAAAGTATGAGAACAAATCTTATAAGTTTAAAGTAGCAGGACTGTATCATAAATCCCAGAGCCTTGCGGTCTTTATGTCCATTGACAATTACGGAAAAGTATTTGAACTGAAGGAAAATGAATTCAGCGGATTCTTATCCGACAGTAAAATTACCGATATTGATGAGGATAACATTGCAACAACCATTACAATCCATGATATTACAAAAATGGCAGATCAGCTGGATCATTCCATGGGTTCTTATATGACATATTTTCAGGTATTGTGTATCCTTCTGGCAGCCGTTATGATCTATCTTCTGACAAAGCTGATCATTGAAAAGAATGAGAATGCAATTTCCATGACAAAAATCCTTGGGTACGAAAACAAAGAGATCGCGAGTCTGTATCTGCTTTCGACGAGTATTGTGGTTGTAATCGCGGATCTCATCAGTGTGATTCTTGGAACACTTGTTATGGCCGCGGCATGGCGGATGATGCTCTTTTCCTACAGCGGCTGGTTCGCTTTTCGCGTAACACCGATTGGTTATGCAAAAATGTTTGGATTTGTGCTGATCGGATATCTGATTGTTATGGTATTTGATTTCCAGAGAATCAAGAAGATTCCGATGGATCAGGCTTTGAAAAATGTAGAGTAAACAAAGAAAATAAAAAGAACTGGTACTTTGGAGAGGTACATAAAACGCCCCGGTAGTTGTAGCTGCCGGGGCGTTAATTTATGTAATGTGGGATTACGCCTGCTCACCAAGAGAGGTATTACGCAGTACCGCAAGAATGATGATAGCATATACCCCGCCGATCAGAGCGGTAATTAACTGTGTGACAGAAAATTGAAGCTGCAGGACATGTAACATTGGCTGCATTTTTGCCGGGAGCATATTCGGCAGAATGATAAGAGAAATCAAAATTCCCATAAACAGAGCCTTTAATACAGCGCCAATTACAATGGATACGGGCAAACCGGCTTTTTTACCGAATTTACTGCGGAGCAGGGCAACTGCCAGAACGAGAATGATATTTCCAATCATAATACATGGGAACATTGCAGGAATGGCTGCCATAATCGGGCTTCCGGTGATGAAAAAGGAAGTGATTGGAGTGATCACGCTTAAAATGATGCCACAGGCCAGACCAGCGTATACCGTGGTTAAAATCAGAGCGGCATTGATGATCGGGCCTGTGATGTATACATTCAGGTTTTTGAAAAACTGGCTTACAATGCAGATTGCGAGTAAAATTGCTGTAACAGTGATTTGTCTTGTTTTTAATTTCATAAATTTATCCTCCTAAAATTCGTATCATGGTAATGATACTCTTAAAGGCACCGAAATGCAACGACACGGGGATTTTATCTTGTGTTACCATAAAAAATGAGGTAGAGTAAAGACAGTGAAAAGATATTTTGCTCCTACAGGGGGATAAAAACTGTCGAATGTTTAGAAAGAGGAGTGTATATGAAAAAGGGGATAGTATTTCTAATTGTATTTTTGATGGTCATCAGTTTCCCGATATGCGGATATGCGAAGGGGAAGGAGAAAATTTATCTGGACTCTTCCTGGAAATATGCGGATCATGCCAGAATTACATCGGGCTATGCCGTTATGTACAAGGCGAAAAAGAACCGGAAGGACATTGTGATTGCAGTCAATGCGGGACATGGGACGAAAGGCGGTTCATCGGTCAAAACGCTGTGTCATCCGGATGGCTCTGCAAAGGTGACCGGAGGAACGACAGCGGCAGGCTCTGTGAAAGCAGTGGCGGTTTCAGATGGAATGGCATTTCGGGACGGAACGGCAGAACGTGATGTGACGATTCGTATGGCACGGATTCTGAAAAAGAAACTGCTGGCAGAGGGGTATGATGTGCTCATGGTCCGGGATGGAAAGGATGCACAGCTGGATAACGTGGCGCGTACCGTCATATGTAACAATGTAGCGGATTGTCATATTGCACTGCATTGGGACAGCGATGGACTTTCTTACGACAAAGGATGCTTTTATGCTTCTGTTCCCGAAAAACTCAAAAAAATGCGTCCGGTTGCATCTTACTGGGAAGAACATGACGCATTGGGGAAATCACTGATCAAAGGGCTGCGTTCCCAAAAGATTAAAATAAACGGAACCGGTGCTACGGAGATTGATCTGACGCAGACTTCGTACAGTACAATTCCTTCCGTTGATATTGAACTGGGCAACCAGTGTTCGGATCATAGTGACAGGAAATTGCAAAAACTTGCGGACGGACTGGTACAGGGGATCAACAAATATGTAAAACATCATATCCATGTAGCACCGTTAAGCAGCCTGTGAGATTAAAAATGGAGGTGACATATGGAAACATGGTATTATGAAGTTGTCAGTATTGATGGAGATTATGCAAATTTGAAGCGGACAGATATCGAAAGTGATGATCTGAAACTTGTGGCACGGGCACTGCTTCCACCGGAAATTATGGAGGGAAGCAGACTCAAATATGAGCTGATGCAGTATGAAATCATAGCGTAGCTATTTGGAAAAGAGGTTTACACAATGGACGTAAGAAAAATGAGAAATGAGAAGCTGGGAGCGCGTGTTGTGGAGGCACTTAATTCCCGCAACATGGAAGCATATTATGTAGAGACAAAAGAAGAGGCTGTAAAGAAAGCACTCGAATTGATCCCGAAGGGCAGCAGTATCAACATGGGCGGTGCAACTTCTGTAAAGGAGTGTGGCCTTTACGATGCCATTTCCAACGGTGAGTATGAATTTTATGACCGGGATAAAGTAAAAACCCCGGAGGAAAAAGAGGAGATTGCGCGGAAAGCATTCAGCTCGGATTATTTTTTAGGCAGTGTCAATGCCATGAGCGAGGATGGCGTGTTTATCAATATCGATGGAAATGCCAATCGTGTGGCTGCGTATGCCTATGGACCAAAGCATGTTCTGCTGATTGTGGGTATGAACAAAGTCGTAAAATCCGAGGAAGACGCCCTGCACCGTGCGCGGAATGAGGCGGCACCGATTAATGCACAGCGATTTGGCATTGACACACCATGTTCCAAAAACGGAAGCTGTTTTGACTGTAAAAGTCCACAGTGTATCTGCTGTCAGATTCTGACAACCCGATTCAGCAGGGTCAAAGGACGGTTTCAGATTATTCTGGTGGATGAAAATCTGGGCTTTTAAGAAGAAAGACGGGTTTTCTTGTGATGATTACGGGCATATAGCATTGGCAGTGGTGGCACTGATTCAGCTGATCCGGCAGGTTTGTAAGAAAAATGAATAATAAAGGATAAAAAGTTCTGGGAAAAGAATATACGATTACATGGGATATCAAAGAAAATCATGTGAAGTCGGATACGGCAGAATAGACAGAATAGTAAGCTTTTTACGATGGCTTGGAACAATGTATTCTAAGCCATCGATTTTTTATGCAGGTATGCGTTACAGTTGGTAAAAAATTAACATTTGCCTAATTAAACAACAGAAAAATTGATAGAAACGATCAAGATAGACTCTTGAAAAAAGTAAATTTCCTCATAAAAATGTAAAAAATCAATATAATTCGCTCATGAAAATGTAATTTTGAAGAAAAAATCGCTCATAAAAATGTAATTGAGATCAACTTTATTACAGAGCCATCTTATAAAGTTATTGTTGAGGAAGGGTTTTCAGCAGAACATATTATCAAGCTGATCAGCAGGATTGATCCGACGAAACATTTTGAAGAAAACGAATTGGTAGATTATGAAAATGATATTGTAAAGTATGCACAAGGGCTGGATAAGGCGAAAATTCTGAGTGTATATCGGTCAATTCCAGCACAGCTTGCTAAAGAAAATAAAAAATTTCAATATTCGAAAGTCTCTAAGGGCGGAAGATCTAAGGATTATATGGAATGTGTAGAGTGGTTGAAAGATGCCGGGCTTATTAATGTATGTGAATGTTTGCAATTTCCGGAATTGCCATTAAAAGGAAATGTGGATGAAAGCAAATATAAAGTATATATTTCGGATACCGGATTATTGGTGGCAAGTCTGGACGATGAATCACAAATTGACTTGCGTGCAAATAAAAATCTTGGCATTTATAAAGGTGCGCTTTATGAAAATTTTGTAGCAGAGGCATTGGTAAAGCAGGGATATGGGCTTTATTATTATTCGAAGGATAATTCGACACCAGATGAAGCTGGTTACCGAAGAGATTACAAAAATAGGAAAGAAATTTATTGCGCGAGTGCGGATAAGGATAAATCTGCAAAGAAGCGCCAGAACAGGCTTCATCTGCCGGATCTGGCGTTTCTTTTTCAGAGGTGTTTTACAACTGATAATTTGAATTATTTTTTCTTCACAACACAGCGTTTTTTATAGAATGAAATCCCATAACAAATGACTTCATCATAATCATCTTCAAAGGATTTGGCATACATGAGATCATCCATCTGCTGCACAGCTTTTTCACATGCGGTGTCTAAATCGTTGAGAGATTTGGCGTACTTGGCTTCAAAGACAGCAACGCGGCCATTGAGGGAGTCGTACACAACCACATCACTGCGTCCTTCCCCATGTTCTTTATTGGAGTCTACCATATAACCGGCTCCGGCAAATATGCCAGCTAAAAAAGCATGATAATAATCTTCTTTGTAATCATGGTAACTGATTGTTTTGCGCAGAAGTTTTGTCATTTCAATAGAAATTGTCTTTGCATCCTGATTCCATACGGCATGAAACAGAGTTTCACGGTTCCAGGTCAGGGCGCTCTCCTGAAACCATTTTAAAATGGTTGTCTCAAAAATTTCCCGGATTTCTGCATTCGGAATCATCAGTGCGGATATACCATCCGGCAAATGTTCAGGGAGATCTGCATCGCGGGCTTTCGTCAGATAACCCGTGAGATAAAGAATACTCCAGAGATTGTCTTCGGAAGAATGCAGATAGTCGTAAGTAAGATTTTCATCAATCTGTTGTGTAATATATCCGCCTGAAAGCAGGGTTTCCAATTTCCGGGTAATGGTATTTCCGGCATAATCAATAAAAGAACGAACAATAGCATTATCACTGGTGTTTTTCCAGTAACTTGCCGGCCTGACATCGGGATTGTATTGCAGATCACGCATATAATTCATGACATCCCACGGACAATAGACATCGACATCTCCAAAGTGATAACCATCATACCAGAATTTCAAATCTTCGGAATGTTCCATGGCATCGGCATCCCGCAGAAGCTGTTCTACATCCTTTTGTGTAAATCCAAAATATTCATTCAAACGGCAATCTGTAATGGTGTCAGATACAAAATTATTTGTCCCGGTAAAAATGCTTTCTTTTGCAATCCGAAGGCATCCGGTGATCACTGCAAACCGGAGGGCAGCATTATCTTTTAAGGAAGTACTGAGCATTCCTTTGATAATCTCAAGCATCTGGTCATAGTATCCATTAGAGCTGGCTTTTGCAATTGGCACATCGTATTCATCTAACAACAGGATGACTGGTTTTGCATAATAAGAAGCCAAAGCTTTTGTCAGCAATACAAGACTTTGTTTGATCTCAGAGACAGTGGCTTTGCGTTCTGCAATATGATGTATGATTTCTTTATCATAATCGTTTACAGAATCACTTTCTAACAGATAAAGGTGCTGCTGGTATAAATCGGAGATGGTGTACATCAGCATGTCGCAGGCACTGGAAAAGGTAAGTCCATCCACATCTTTAAAAGATAAAAACAAGGTTGGGTACTGATTCATCCATTCATCACATAAAGCAGTATTTTTGGAAATTTCCAGCCCTTCAAATATGGTTCGGCTGTCTTTTCGAATATCAAAAAAACTTGCCAGCATACGCATGCCAAGTGTTTTCCCAAAACGCCGGGGACGTGTAATTAAGGTTACTTCAGCAGATTTCGTCTGTAGTAATTTAGAAATAAATCCGGTTTTATCGATATAGTAATAATTATTTTCCCTAAGCTTTTCAAAATCCGAAACGCCGACGGGAATGTTCAGATCTACCATATACCTGTCTCCTTGTATACATCATTTCTTAAAAACCAAGTATATCATATCATGAAGAATATTAGATGACAATGAAATTAATATTGCGCATAATCAAAGAATGTAGCAGAATAAAGGTGCGCATAATCAAAAAGTATGGAATTCTGTGCATTTCTCCATACATGGTAATGATGCTGTATAGACACCCTGCGTGCCAACCGGGAAATCTGTGTCTGAGGAGGTGAATGTGATGTTGTCGATTGCAATATGTGATGATGAAGAATATTTCCGAACAACAGAAAAGAAGCTTATATCAAAATATATGGCAGGGAAAAACTGCGAATGTATGATTGATATGTATGAGTCAGGAAAAGAATTATTAAATCTGAGAGAAGAACTTACTCAATATCATATTATTTTTCTTGATGTGAATATGGAAGAAATTGATGGAATAGAGACAGCAAAGGAAATACGGAAAATAACAAAAGATGTTTTTATTGTTTTTGTGACGGCTTTTATTACATATGCGTTGGAAGGATACAAGGTGGATGCAGTAAGGTATCTCATAAAGGATCATGAAAGCCTTGAAAAAGCAATGACAGAGTGTATGGACACAATCCTTGATAAAATGGATTACGAAGAAAATGAAATGACCTTTGATTTTCAGGAGGGAAAACAACAATCAGTCTGGAAAACATTCTTTATATAGAAAGCAATCTGCATCGACTGGTATTTTATATGGTGGGTGAGGATGCAGTTCATTATACAATATATATGAAATTGGATGATATTGCAGAATTGCTGCCAAATAAAGATTTTTGTCGGATTCATAAAAGTTATCTGGTGAATTTAAAATATGTAGAAAGCGTGGAGCGTTACCGGGCTGTTCTTTCAAATGGAAAAAGTCTTGCAATATCTAAGGCGAGATTTTTAGATACAAGAAATGAATTTGCTTGTTACAGAGGTGAAATTTAATGAAAATGGATATTTATGGAGTACTATATACAGTGCTTTTTGTAATATTGTGCATAATGTTTATCGGGACTTTTGCAGAAAAAAGAGAATTACCAGGTAAATGGTGCCGGTATGCGATCGTCGGTGGTATGATCATGGCAGACTACTTTATTTCAGTAAAACTGGATGGTGACATTATCCTGAAAGAAGTGGCTATTATCGGGGCAGGAACAATTTTCATGTGTTTGTATTTCAGACAGCGGTGTATAAAAACAGCAATATTTGTTATATCCTATCAGGGAATCTGTTTTATAATGGATTATATTTCTATTTTGATGCTGTCTAAATGTTTTCCGGCAATTACCGTAGAACGTTTATCAGAACCATTATTGATAAATGCGCTGCTTGGAATTTTAAGCCAGATGCTGCAGGTCTGTTTTATTATGGTGCTGCGAAGATATGTTGTAAAAAAATCTTCGGAGATGCTCACCACATTGGAATGGGTGAGATTTACGATCGTTCCGGTTTATACAATTATTGTCCTGATTGCACTTCTGACGAATTTTGAAATCCCGGAAAGCAGTCATCAGAAAAATATATTGATCTGTATTGCATTTGGTCTATTGGTGATGAATATTATCATTTTTTGTCTGATCAATGATATATTGAAAAGAGAAGTACAGATAACAGAGAACCGCTTATTGCTGGAACGGGTTAAAAATGAAACCGGAATGTACCGGACAATTTCAGAAAACTATGATAAACAGAAGAAAAGGGAACATGAGTATAAAAACCAGCTTGCACTGATTGCTGCGTTGGCCAGTGAAAACAGAGCAGACGAGATTAATCATTATTTGAAGCAATATAATCATGAAATCATGCAGCACACAGATTTCATTGATACAAATAATGTAATTGTTAATGCAATTTTAAACTCAAGGTATCAGGAGACAAAGGAAAAAGGCATTGTATTTATTGTTAAGGTAAATGATTTGTCGGCTTTGAGAATCAAAGACGAGGATATTGTTCTGATATTGTCAAATTTATTAAATAATGCGATAGAAGCAAGCGAACAGTGTGAAAACCCAATCATAAAAATGAAATTTGTAAAAGAAGAACATCAGATTGTTCTGTCTGTTACAAATACATTTTCAGGGAAACCGGTAATCGTAGGAAAAAGATACATAACGACGAAAAATGAGGAAGCAGACAGACATGGGATAGGACTGGAAAATATAAAGGAAACTGTTGAAAAATATGACGGTTCCTGCGTGATAAAACATGATAAAAATAATTTTAAGGTTGCAATTTTAATACATAATCAGGAAGAGTAGATGCGATTTATAGTTGTATCTACTTTTTTTATTTCCAATTCTGCTTTAAA
>ERZ780144.1849-NODE-1849-length-20702-cov-3.949048_pt1 | contig 20702 bp, 19 predicted proteins | sample MGYA00511380_ERZ780144 | MGnify/ENA primary metagenome ERZ780144 (study PRJEB29588, sample SAMEA1965858) | human gut metagenome | biome: human gut; feature: human-associated habitat; material: faeces | place: Denmark | collected 2008/2010 ... | reverse complement strand
GATCATAGTTATTTAACATCGCGTTCAGCGCATTCGTTTTATACCGCCACTCTTTCCCCTGCGGAATATACCAGAGTTTGGGCTGCACGACGGATCGCAGCCAGCTGTATTCCGCCAGAACGATCTCTGGATCCGTAAAATGGCTGCTCCACGCTTCGAGTTCTGGGAATTCTTCTGTATCTTTCCATGCTTTTCTATTATGGGGCCATGCATCCTGGCAGGCATCGCAGCCGTAGATCCATTTTTCGAATTTGTTCTGCAGCGGTTCCGTCCTTAGATCCCAGCCATCCCATGTTGTCAGGCAGGAAACGCAGGTGTTTCTGCACATCATGTACGGCGCTTCCAATGATTCTGTCGGACAGGATCGCATGCACAGGTTACATTTCTCAGCGCATGGTCTGATCTGATTCTCCACAATGTACTGAAGCGGCTCATCAATTAAAAAAGCCTCCAGATACTGATAAGACCCTTTCTCGGTATAAAAGAAATTGTTTTTTCGTATGATTCCAATTCCCGCCTTCATTCCTGCCCACCGCAGAGCTGTAATTCCAAAGTCTCTGTCAGTCGCCACCTGAAGACCGCAGTCTGCAAGGTATTTTTCAAATGCCACGCTTGTCTTATAACCTTCTGAATCTGTATGTCTTCTTCCGTCTGTCAGATAATATTTTGCAACACGGCCTTTCATTCTTTGTCCCCACCTAATTTCTTTTTCTTCCAACTGAGTTTGCCACCGGCAGCTTCCGGTGACAATAGCAGTAAAAAAGTGCGTACTCACCTCATAAGCAGCTTTACCAGTTCTTTTTTTCTTTGCTGCTGTCATGCTGCGATTTGCGCTCCTCAACCATTTTTACAAACCACTCCACCATTGCCGGATCCTGATGTGAGAAAAAAGCACTTATGGCAGTATCCATCTGTGAAATCTGGTTCATATCATTCTCATCAAGCGCAAAGTCAAATACATTAAAGTTTTCAATCATACGTTCTTTATGTACAGACTTCGGAATTACGATCACACCTCTTTGGATATGCCAGCGGAGCATTACCTGAGCTGTTGTTTTTCCATATTTCTGTCCAATCGCTTTCAGGACTTCATTCTCAAAAAGACCGTTTCTTCCTTCGCCAAATGGTGCCCACGCTTCCAGCCGGATATCATATTTGTCTGCCCATTCTTTTAATGTTTTCTGCTGGTTAAGGGGATGCGTTTCCATCTGATTTACCATCAGCTTAATATTTGTGAAGTTTGCAAATTCTACCATACGGTCTGTAACTTGTTCCCAATGTAAAAAGGGATAAAAGAAATTACCGGGTGTTTGATGATCACGATATTAAATGGATCCAGAGTTTAAACTGCCTGAAAAATTGCGGTATGAGCATTGCTGAAATGAAAGAGTATCTCGCACTTTGCCTTGAAGGAGAAAAATCTATTCCAACGCGAAAAATTATTCTGCAAAATAAAAGAGAAGCTCTGCTTCAGTCTATCGAAAAATTGCAGCAGGCTGTCGCATTTATTGACTGGAAGCAGAGCTTCTATGATAAAGTCTTGTCTGGGGAAATGAAGTATTATAGTAATTTACTGCCTGAATTAAGAGAATAACCCCTCGCTTTCAGCTCAGTCAATTCCCAGCGCCGATGAGTCTCCGGGCACAGGCGCGCCTGGATCCCGGGAGCTGGCTTCCTCTTGGCTCGCAGGAAAATGCGTTGGAAGACAGGGAACACTTGTCTGAGCGTCAGCGAGTTGTGTTCCCTGTTCTCCGTCCTTAGCATTTTTCTGCAAGCTTAGAGGAACCCTTCCGGAATCCCACTAAGCGTCTGCGCCCGGAGACTCATTGGCGCGTACCTCTTGCAAAAAATGTATAAAGAAAGCAAACTCGTTTCCTTAATATTGAAATCCCCCAAAAACAAAATCATTCAGAACCAGATCAAAATGCAGCGATATGTCCGGCTCCGATCACACGAAAAGACCGGATGAAATCATCTCTATTCATCCTCCAACATACATCCTTCCGGCGCATACATCCCAAACAGCCAGTCCTCCAGCGCATTCAGGTTATCATCGGAGTGCTCGATCTCCCTCGCGTACCGCCAGGAGAGTTCCTCCACATCCTGCATGGACAGTTTTTTTCCATTTTCCATCCAACGGACGATCAAAAATTCCTGAATCCACCGGACAGAGAACAGCGCCAGCTCCAGTTTGGAACAGACCATATCGTCATAGACGGCTCCGCAGAAATATGTATACACAAAGAACATCAAAAGCTGCTCGCCCAGATTTTCCCACTCTTCCTTATGGCTGCTCAGCGCCCCATACATCCGGTGAAATTCCTCACAGATCTTAAAATATTCCTCTTTGCTTCCCTGATACAGCCGCTTTTCCGCCCCGTCAAGCACCTGATCCCACTCCGGACGCAGACGTTCCAGGCCATAAAGCACTTGAAGTTCTTCCTTCTGCCACTCCCACTGATGAAAAGATGCCGCATCCACGCCCTTTTCTGAGAGACTTTCCGATATAAACTCCCGCAAGGTTCCCTCCCTGTGATGGCGTTCGCATTCCTGAAGCAGATCATCGATCTCAAACTCTCTTCCTTCCTCCATACAGATCTGGTATCTCTCCGCCAGCTGCTCGCACGCTGCCATACGCAGTGTCAGCGGCAGATTTCGATCCTGTAAAACAGAGAAAAGAACATCTCTGGTGTCTTCCAGCCTCGAAAACATCATAAAATCAAACTCGTCAAAATCATCCTCCTCGTCCGTCTCCTCCTCAAGAAACCGGACCGGCTCCTTGCAGGAAAGGATGATTTTCGCCGCCTCCGGGCAGGAAATGGATAAGGATAATTCCCTGAGTCCCTCAAATTCCTCCGTGTGTCTCGGATAAAGGCGGCAGGTATCGCAGAGCGCGTCCGGTCCCAGTGCCTTATAGAGATCACACAGATTCTCATCATTCAAAAACGCGCACCGCCTGTCATTCTGACAGAAGCACTCCTCTTCCCAGTTGACCGACCCATGCAGGCGTTTTCCAAACTCCCCCTGCACGTTTTTATACTTCTCCAGAGAAGCATCATCGATCATGATCTGCCATCCCGCACAGCAGGTATCCGGGCAGTCTCCGGCCGTACAGACAAATTTATCGTAAAAGTGTGGTTTTAAATATCGCATCGTTTATTTTCCTTTCTGAATCACATAACTCTCCAACTGCAGCTTTTCTTCCGTCGCATATCTGCGTCTGCCGTTAATGATATTCCCTGTAATAATCATCCGGATCTCCGTATTTTAAAACAGCTTCCTGCTGTTCTTCATCACTCAGACTCCTCATAAACAGCCAGTTTTCCTCATACATATAATGCGGATACCGAAATCTCGTTCTCACAAATGTATTCGTTACATACAGGGCAATGTGTTCATCATACTGTTCCACTTTCTGCTCAAATCCAAGACTGTAAAGAAACCAGTTCCATGCAAAAAACAGGAACAGAAAAACCGCCGCCACGATCACCGGTATCCTGATAATCCTTCTCATCCAGCCGTCGAATTTCTTTCTGACCCATGTCATCAAAAAACATGTCCCCGCTGTCAGCACAATCTGCCAGAACACGCAGAACACAAGTGCAATGGCGATCGCCCTGTCCGGTATATAATACCAGCCATCACGCAGCCATTTTTCGCCTGAAAAAAAGAGAATTGTGACCACGCCAATCACACCTGCTGCAGCCAGCAGTATATAGAGCCATTTTTTCTGTATTTTCATGCCGCACCTCAACGCAATCTAAATTCTTCCGCTACCATAATATCATAAAAAACAGGTGTAATGCAAAAAATTCGTTTTTCTGCACTACACCCATCCATCATTAACACCAATCAATTATAAAAAAGAATATACTTTGACACATTCGGATGTCTTACACGGTTGTTTGTAACCCCCTGCATCTTCACCGAGAACAGTTTCCGGAAACCATCGCTTTACAACGTTTCTTACAGAAGGCAATTCCATAAAGTGTGATATCTTTTCGACCATCATTTAAAAGATATTCCTGATAACGCCGGTCATTGATCTGATCCAACGCCGCCCTGCAGGCCTGCTCCATCTCATCGTAATCCTTCGTATATTTCAGTTCCACAACAATGCCTGCATTCGGATCTTCCGTTTCTACGATAATATCCGCAAATCCCTCTCCTGCCTCAACATTAGATTTCACAAGCCAGTCTGCGTTCCCCGTTAAAATACCCACGAGAAGATTATGGTATGAGATTTCTTTTTTTTCTTCTCCAGTTTTTATGTCAAAAACACTGATGGAATTGCTCATGATCCGATTAAGATACATCTCAACTCCATCCGTATTTCCCTCTTCAAAAGCTTTCCAGAAAGCAGTTAGCTGCTCCGTATTGCTGAAAATTGATTTTTTAAACCACTCCTGGATCTGCAATTTAAACACTTCACGGATCTCCCGGTTTGGTATCACGAGCCTGTACGCGCCATCCTCTGTCATTCCCGTCTGTGTGAGATATCCAGTGGTAAATAGAACACTCCAGAGATTTTCGATGCTGTTATCGATCTCATCATAAGTGAGATCAAGACGGAGCATTTTTTCAATTGCATTCCCGGCAATCAACTGTTCGATCTCATTCCGGGTCGTTCTGTTTGCCTTATCCACAAAACGCTTTACAAGGTCATTCCCGCTGGTATTGATCCAGTATGCTTCTGGTCTTGCATTCGGATCATCCTTGATTCGGTCGATATGATTAATGACATCCCACGGACAGTACACGTCAACATTGCCAAAACGATAACCGTCGTACCATTCCTTCGTTTCCGAAAATCTCGCTTCCAAGTGATAATCCGCGAGAAGTTTCTGTACTTCTTTATCTGTAAAACCAAACTGTTCATCAAACCGCGAATCCGTAATCGACAGGATCTTAAAATTATTTAATCCCGTAAAAATACTCTCTTTAGAAACCCTGAGACATCCGGTCAATACTGCAAAGGCTAAAGCCTCATTTGTTTTCAGTGCCCTTCCGAACAGCGCCCGGATCAAAGCGACCATCTCCCGATAATAACCATGCTGAAAGGCCTTATCAAGCGGTACATCATATTCATCGATCAGAATAACCGTCTTCTGATTAAAATACTTATACAGAAGTTCGGAAAGCGTCTGCAGAGAGCCGTACAGTACATCATCACTCATCTGATAATGTCCATCTGCAAATGCTGTCAACACTCTGTACTTTTCCCTGTCACGGTCCGATAAATTTGTGTCCTTTGCCAAAAAAGGAAACCGCTCTGCCTCCCTCGCAATGAGTTCGACCATCTGATATTTCGCTGTATCAAAATTCAATCCCTCTGCATTTTTTAATGAAAGAAAGATCACCGGGTACTTTCCCATATGTTCAGAACAGATCTTTTCATTGGCACAAATATGGAGTCCGTCAAAAAGCGACCGGTCCGTCCCGATTTCAAAGAAATATTTCAGCATGCTCATATTGAGTGTTTTTCCAAAACGGCGCGGACGGGTAAATAAATTAACTTCCCCCCAACTCGAAAAGAGCTGCTCGATCAAGCTCGTCTTATCGACATAGTAAAATCCATTTTGACGAATCTTTTCAAAATTATCGATGCCAACCGGCAGTTTTAAAAATTCATCCATGATATCAGCTCCTTCCGTTGCTTTATAGCTAATTACACTTTATCAGAAATTTATTATGAAAGCAATCGCTATCCATCTTTACAATAGATAAAGCTGTCGTTCCGCAAAAAATTGCCGCAACGACAGCCCTGCTGTTTATTCATATTTTCCCGCTACAGCGCCGTCCCTTTCTTCGGCACAAACATCCCAGACATATCCGTCCGTTCCAGTTTCAGCAGCCCGATTTTCTTCTCGATTCCGCCCGCATACCCAGTGAGGCTGCCGTTCGTTCCGACCACCCGATGGCACGGAATCAGGATCGAGATTGGATTATGACCGACCGCGCCCCCAACAGCCTGGGCAGACATGGTCTTTTTCCCCGACATCTCAGCGAATTTCCTGCCGATCTCCCCGTATGTCATGGTCTTTCCATACGGGATCATAAGCAGGATCTTCCATACCTTTTTCTGGAACTCTGAGCCCTCCGGCGCCAGCGGCGGAAGAAACTCCGATTCTTTCCCGGCAAAATAAAGATCCAGCCACTCTTTCGTCTGCTTCAAAACAGGCGTCTCCTTATCTTCCGTCTCTTTCTTATCCAATCCAGAAGCAAAGTACTTCTGCCCCTCAAACCAGACTCCTTTTAATACGTCATCATCCGCCGCCATATAGATCATTCCAAGCGGTGAATCATAGTGTGATACAAAGATCATATCCTCGTTCCTCCCAAATATATCCTCTGCAGCAGTCAGTCCGCAGTTTCTTTACCTGTCACATGATTTCCAAGTTTCTGAATCTATCATACCACGTTCTCCCAAAACTTCTTTGCAAAAATGGAAATCTAATTTGCTCTCTTTCCAAGCCACACAGCCACCCCGAAATGCACCAGGCAGACCGCTGCTCCCAATACAAACACCCACTCCGGACCTACAAACTTCCAGACAGCTCCCAAAAGCCCGGAGACCGTCACTGCCAGCACATGATCCACACTGAGTCCAAAGGACAGGTTCTCCATCACGTCCGCCGGAGAGTCGCTGAGTTTTTTCATTAACATCACATGAACCGCGTTAAAATGATCTGCGATCATAATAAAAATATATGCCGTGAACGCAAAGATCTGCTCCACTCTCCCCGTAAACACACCTGACGTGATCCCATGGACTGCCCAGGCCGCATACAGAAAGATCGCCCCGATCGTCACACTCTCCAGAACAAGTCCCTTTTTCACACCATACCGGTCAAGAAATTTTCCGATCTGCGGAGCAATCATACTGCTGCCAAAATGCGCCGCGATTCCAAGAAGCGCCACCGTATCTGCCCCCATCGCAAGGAGCTCGATAATGATCCACGGTGCAAACACCAGACGCATCCGTTTCTGGAAACCATAAACTCCTGTAACGATATAATAAGGAATGTATTTCTTCTTAAGCGGCAGTCCTTTTTTCTTCTCATCATGCTTCCGCACATCAAGGGCCGGAACCTCTCTTCTCAGTCTCCACAGGAAGAATAACGCCGCCGCAACAACTACAAGTGACACGCAGAACGACGGAACGATCGATCTGTCCGCCCGGAACCAAAACGCCCCGTACCGGAACCCGATAAATACAAGCAATGATGCCGCCATGGACCCCATCGTCGCATATCCCCGGTATTTTCCAAGAAAGGTTCCCGTCTTCCCCTCATCCGCGAGATCCATCGCGATCGCATCCCGGACCGGCATGACAATATGATCCCCGAGAGAATAGGTAAACACAAACAGCTGCATTAAGAGATATCCCGGAGATAAGAGTCCAAGGACAAACATTCCCACCGCGTACAGGCAGAAGCTGATCATCGCCAACGTCAGATTCCCACATCCCGACAGTGCCGCGATCACAAACACTCCCACAACTCCCGGCAGCTCCCTCGGGATCTCCAAAAGCCCCCTCTGCACCGAGTCCACTTGATACACGCCCTTAAAATAATTCGAGATGATACTGCCGCCAAATCCGTTCGCAAACGTAAACAGGACGAAAGCGATCAAAAACAGCCGCCTTGCCCTCTCCTTCTTCATCTGTTCTGTCATAACCTTCCTCCCATTCAATCTCGTCAATATCCAGCACAAGACTGCCGCTGGACGCGGATGCCTGATTTTCAAAAACCGAAACAGTACAGTTTCCTCCATCCAGATATCTCTTTCTTCCTCGTAAAAACGTTATCTAACCCCAATTATAATACATATCTCTCATATGAACAAGCGTTCTTTCCCACAGTAACAACCAGATCATACATTCTCCAGGTCTATCCTTACGCCTCCAATCCCCAGCGCAGGTCAGCCTCCGGAACCGGGTGCCTGATTTACAGGCCTGCGCGTACTTCCGCCAAGTTGACCCACTCTCTCTTTTCCTGACTCAGACCATAAAAATACCGGAACAGCAGTCTCCCCGCCATCCCGGTATTTCTCAATTCCTATAAGATTTCCCCAAGGAACCTACTCCCCGAGGTCCACCATCACATCAGAAACCTCAACCTTCTGATCGATCAGTCCACTCTCAAGCATCCAGTCGATGTTCTCCTGCCAGCACTCCTCCGTCTGTGTCAGGAACGGAACATCCTCCGTCTCCATAAGCGGCAGCAGAGTCTCACAGGATTTCTCCTCAACGCTCTGTGTCAGCGGGAAATTCTCCTCATTCTGGTTGTTCATGAGGATCGCGAGGCAGCCGTCCGGATCCTTCTTAAAGTCCTCAAAGCCCTTTGCAGATGCACGTAAAAAGCCCTTTAAGACCTCCGGCTCACTCTCGATCATCTCATTATTTGCGAGGAACACTTCCTCATAATAATTCGGAATGCCATATCCGTTTGCCATGAAATAATTGACATCAAAGCCCTCTTCCTCCAGCTGCGGAACCTCATGGTTCACAAGGCAGCCGATGGTGGCATCCACGTTTCCGGTAGTCATGGAGCTCATCAGGTCAAATCCAACGTCGATCAGATTTACATCTGACGCGTCCGCGCCCACATACTCCATCATGGTCTTCACAATAGACTCACTGAGAGCTGTTCCGCCGTATCCAACTGTCTTTCCGACAAGATCGGACGGGCTTGTAATATTCTTATCCTTTAAAGAAAGTACAATGCTCAACGGAGACTGCACGATCGCACCGATGGACTTGATCTTCGTTCCCTGATTTGCAACCGCTTGGATCACATCCTGCTGATAATACATTCCGATCTCCGCCTTGCCGGCAGCGACAAGTGCCAGAGCATCATTCGCATTCGCCGGGAAGCGGACCTTCACATCAAGTCCCTCTTCCGCATAATATCCGCGTTCGATGGCGGTATAAATAAAGGTATGGATCGCGTTCGGATACCAGTCCAATACCACGTTGACCTCACGGAGATCCTTTTTCTCATCAGAAGCAGCCGCTGTCTCTGCCGCGCTGCTGTTGTCCGCTGAAGCCGCTGCCGTCGTCTCCGCTGTCTTTGTCTCACTCTTACCGCATCCTGCAAGTACTGTCATACTGAAAGCCGCAGCCATCACCGCTGCAGCGATTCTCATTCCTTTTTTCATGTCATTTCCTTTCGTTATCAAAATAATTTGTCCTGCTCTTTCACTGGTCAGCCAGAATTTCATGTTGTATTTTCTACTCATTTCTCCAGTGAATGATCCGTTTTTCAAGCAGTGTGACCACCCAGACAGCCGCCATCGCTGCCACCGATAACAATAAGATCGGTGCGAACACGCCGGCTCCATCAAGCTGTGTCATCATCCTCCTGCTGAAGTATCCAAGTCCGCTCTGAGCTCCCAGCCATTCACCGATGGCCGCTCCGATGATCGATAACGGAACCGCCATCTTGATTGCTGAGAAAAAGCAGGGCAGGACAGCCGGAACCTTTAACTTCATAAAAATCTGGCGTTTATCCGCGCCAAAGGTAAACAAGAGCTCTTCCATCTCCGTCTTCACCGACTTAAATCCGTCGAATACCGTGATCGTGATCGGGAAAAATGTGATCAGCACCGTCACAAGCACCTTGCTCCAGATCGTGTATCCGAACCAGAGTACAAAAAGCGGTGCCAGAGCTGTTGTCGGAATCGTCTGCGACGCGATGATAAGCGGATAAAGTGCCTTTTCCGCTGTCTCGCTGGCATCCATCAGAACGGCCAGACCAAGGCCAAGAATAATGGAGATCAGAAGTCCGATCCCCACCACCGACATCGTTGCCGGAAGGTGTGCCTTAAATAACGGACCTCTAAGCTCCCAGAGCCGTACCACCACCTGGGTCGGTGACGGCAGGATATACGCCGCGTCGATCCCCATAGCCGCCGCCTGCCAGAAGATCAGCAGAGCTGCCACCAGAATCGCCGCCGGAAGATTCGTACTCAGAAAATTATGGGTCTGTCCGCGCGAAGCCCCGGAAGGAACCCGCGCATGATCCTTCTTCATCTTCTTACTCATGACGTCTCCTTCCTCAGCATACCGATCAGCTCCTCCTTCAGGGACAGTATCTCCGGTTTCCGAAGCTCGTCCCTGGATCTCGGATATTCTGCCGGAACATCAATGGACCGCAGATGGGTGATCGGTGATTCCTCTACAACCAGGATCCGGCTGGACAAAAAGACCGCTTCCTCCACATCGTGCGTGATAAAAAGGACTGTCTTTTTCTCCCTCTCCCACTGCTCTAAAAGCCATTCCCGCATGGAGATCCTCGTCAGGTAATCGAGGGCTGAAAATGGCTCATCGAGAAGCAGAAGGTCGGAACCCGTGAGCACCGTTCTCGCAAACGCCGCTCTCTGGCGCATGCCGCCGGAAAGCTCCTTCGGCATCTTGTCACCCCAGTCCTTAAGACCAACCGATTCGAGCGCCGCGTCCGCTTTCTCTCTCATCTCCATTTTCGAATATCCGCCCCGGATCTCCATCGGCAGCAGGAGATTCTCCCTCACGGTCCGCCATGGAAATAAAAGATCCTGCTGCGGCATGTATCCACAGTAGTTTCTCTTCTTCTCAATGGACTCTCCGTCCACCAGGATCTCGCCGGAAGCCGGCAGAAGGAGCTTGTTCACAAGCCGGAAGATCGTACTCTTACCACAGCCGGAAGCGCCGATGACGGACACGAATTCCCCGTCCTGTACATCGAAGGAGAAGTGGTCAATGATGGAGAAATCTTCCACATCATATTGAAAGCTTACATTGTCAAATTTCAGCATCCTACTGCCTCATTTCCCATGCCATATCCCAGAATGCCGCCTCGTAGCGGGAGCATGCTGTAAAGATGTCCACGAGATGCTGTTTCCGCTTCTCGGAATAGTCCTCCGTCAGGCGGTTCATCAGGTCTGCCAGCACCTCATTGTCCTCGTGGTAGGAATCGGACGCATATCCGCTGACCCATTCCCCATAGAACTCATGCTTATCTGCGGCCGGATACTCCGCAAGGATCTTCTTCGCGATAAACTCATAGCTCAGCGCGCAGGAAAGGATCGCCGCCATGACCTCCGCCTCTCCTTCCTCGTAAGCGACACGAAGCATATAAGAGGTGTAGGACAGATTATCAAGAGCGACCGGTGTCTGCTCCGCCTCCTCCTTCGCGATTCCAAGTCTCGTCATGTACGCGCGGTGGATATCCATCTCACCGTCCAGGATCGAATGGATATAACCCGCGAACAGGCGCATTGCGTCGAGGTTTTTCGCCTTCGCCGTGCCGATGGAAAATACCTTTGTATAGTCAAGAAGATACAGATAATCCTGTATCATATAATATTTAAATTTTTCATGATCCAGACTGCCGTCCGCGATTCCCTTTACAAAAGGCGTTTCGTTATAGCCGGCCCAGATCTCCTTTGTTGCCTCTAAAAGGCGTTCTGTCATCGTCATGCCTGTTCCTCCGCAAATCCTTTTCCGCGAAAATCAAATCCGTGATCCATCGGTCCGGATCCATGTCCGAGATCCAGCATGGCTGCCAGCGCTCCGGAGATGTAAGCCTTTGCGCGTTCCACCGCCGTATCGAGGTCATAACCCTTCGCCAGATTGGAGGCGATAAGGTGCAGCCGGTCCCGGGGGTGTTCGGGTTGTCGATCCGCTTTCCGTTGAACCAGCGGTAACCGCCGTCCCGGTATAAGAGATCGTTGGCATCATTTAACTGATGACCGCCTTTGCAGAGAACCGCACAGTGATATGTCTCACTGATCAGTTTTGCCGCCGCGATCATGTCCTCGGCGGACTTTACTTCCATCCCTGATAAAACCTCTGTCTCCGGGATATTCGGGGTCAGGACTGCCGCCATCGGAAACAGGTATTCTTTTAATGTGCCGATGGCATCGTCGCTGATCAGCTTTGATCCGCTTGTCGCCACCATGACCGGGTCCACAACGATATTTTCTGCTTTGTGTTCATGAAGCTTCTTTGCGATGGACTTGATCAGTCCCGCAGAAGAAACCATTCCGATCTTTACCGCGTCCGGACGAATGTCCGTAAATACGCTGTCGATCTCCTGTTCCAGGAATTCCGGTGTTACCTCGAAAATTCCCTGGACGCCGGTCGTGTTCTGGGCCGTCAGTGCTGTGATCGCGCTCATTCCGTATACTCCGTTTGCGATCATCGTCTTTAAATCGGCCTGGATGCCGGCGCCTCCGCTGGAATCGCTTCCAGCGATCGTTAATGCTGTCTTCATCATAAAAACTCCTTTCAGGCATCAATAACTTTTTATTAGGCGACGCAAGGTGGTGCCCCCAATGTGCCGCCGCGGATATGTTTTCCGCTTGATCTATTCCAAAACCCAGATGGAAAATTGCTGCTCTGTGAATTTAGAATTCATATTTTCAGGCAAGTAGTATTTTTCTTCTGGCTTATTGGCTTGTTTGAATGTAGTGTTTAAAAAATTATATTATAAGATTTCTCTTACCGCCTCTTTCAGTTCTCGTGTCGCCTTCTCAATATCCTCTGCCGCAAAGATCGCGCTGACGACTGCGACACCATCCACACCGGTTCCCTTAAGGGGCTCTATGCGGTCCTTATTGATCCCGCCGATGGCGACTACCGGGATATCCACCGCCTGACAGATCGCAGAAAGCGCCTCCGGTGTCACCGCTGTTGCGTCCTTTTTTGTTCCTGTCGGATACATCGCTCCGACGCCGAGGTAATCTGCCCCGTGCTTTTTCGCGAGAAGTGCCTGCTCCACATTCTTACAGGAAACACCGATGATCTTATCCGATCCCAGCTTTTCTCTCACTTTTCCCGCTTCCATATCGCTCTGTCCCACATGAACGCCGTCCGCGTCCACCTTAAGGGCGATATCCACATTGTCGTTGATCACAAAGGGAACATGATATTCGGCACAGAGCTTTTTGATCTTCTTCGCCTCTTCTAAAAACATCTCCTCATCCAGCTCTTTTTCCCTCAGCTGAACAAAGGTTGCTCCGCCCTTTAAAGCCTTTTCCACCTGGCTCTCCAGAGTCTCACCGTTTAACCACGCGCGGTCTGTCACCGCGTAGAGCAGCATATCTTCCGGTCTGCAGTTCATATCTTCTACCTCCTACAATACATGAAACGCGCCTCGCACGGCCGCTTGCGACAATCTACATCTTCGCGCGAGTGCACAGCATTGGCACGTCAGTACCTTTTGTGTAATAGGGAATTCCCCGGAATTTCCTGTTATAACAAGTGAAAACACGCTTCGCGAGTTTCCCCTTGTTATCGCGACAGTCGCCAAGGTCTCGCGCAAGCGCGGACTTTGGCTCGTTGTTCGCGTAAAAAAAGGAGACACCCGCAGGTATCTCCACTTCTACTCTTTCTCTTCAGCAGCTTCCTACGTTGGCATGATCCAAATCAGGTATACGGGTCTTGGCGATGCAGCCAACTCTCAGCCTGATCTGTCAGGCTCCCCGGTCTGTTTATTTTCTTTTTTGACAAGATTTACTATATACTTTCCGCGCGGAAAAGTCAAGTTTGCACCCGGTTTCGTACATGATTTTAAGACTGCGAATTTCGCATGGATTCATCGATATTTTTCATGTATTCCGTGCAGCCTGCTTACAGCCTTGTGTTCCCCGCCCATCGCTTTTTCCCGGCGGACCTTTCAGAAATTTCCTCTCTTGCCTTTTTTCATCTCCTGTGCTACAATCCAAATCGGTTAACGGAATGCAGCATGAGGGGGAGCGCCCTGATGCTGCGGTCAATTCAATCACTTGATGACGAAGACCAGATTGCGAGGGAGCCCGTGTTCCGGGCTGAGAGGATTCCAGAAAGGATCGACCGTCCCATGCTGCGGATCCATGTCCGCGGCTTGTCAGCATTCTGCCTGAAAGTCATTTTTACGGCATGCTGCAGAAGGCATGCCTTTTTCTTTATCCGCCTGTATCTTCAGGATCTATGGCAGCTGAACGCGTTCTATTTCATTTTATCCGGAACGATCACGCTCTCACATTGTCCTGACCATTAGCGGATATTGAAACTATTTCACCGTATTTCCCGGTGTCCCATTCTTTCAGCAGAAAATATATTCTGCCCTGACGGGCTATGGAGGTATTATTATGAGAAAATTTGTTGTACCCGCTCTCTCCCTGGCGCTCTGCCTCGGACTCACTGCAGGATGTTCTTCCAAAACGGACGCACCGGCTGTTTCCACAGGGGAGACCACATCTGCCGCTTCTGCGGAAAGCACTTCTGAAGCAACCGCTTCCGCAGAGACAAAATCCATCGATTCCTTAAAGATCGCTTTCTCCCCATACGCAGATGCAGATACGATCACGACAGCAACAGAGCCGTTAGAAAACCTATTAAAAGAGACACTGCTTGAAAAAGGCTACGATGTCAAAGACATCGACATGACCGTCGGAACAAGCTACACTGCTGTCGGTGAGGCACTGAGCGCAGGAAGCGCTGATATCGGATTTATCTCCGGAGGAAACTATGTCCTGTTCTCCGATGACTGCGACGTTCTCCTCACGGCTCTCCGCTACGCCATCAATAAGGACTCCGAAGATCCGAAGGAATGGAACGACGGCACCATCGAGGAAAACACAGACAAAATGAGCACATATTACCGCTCCATCATTCTCGCAGGACCGAGTGAAAAAGGTCAGGAGCTCTTGGCAAAGGTCAACAACGGCGAGGAACTTACCTGGGATGACTTAAACAGCGCCACCTGGGCAGTCATGGGACCGACCTCCGCGTCCGGCTACATTTATCCGTCCTTATGGTTAAACGAGCGCTACGGAAAGACCATCGCTGACCTCGCAAATGCGGTCCAGTCTGATTCCTACACCACCTCCCTCGCCCGCCTCGCCTCCGGACAGGCAGACCTCATGGTCTCCTACGGCCATATCCGCACAAAATATGCGCCGGACTGGAAAGAGAAATTCGGCGGCACTGATGATATGGTAAAGCAGACAGGCATCATCGGCGTCACAGAGGGAATCTACAACGATATGATCGCATACAGCAAAACTTCCGAACTGATGCAGGACGCTGACTTCCGTCAGGCTCTCGGTGATTCCTTCATCGAGATCGCAGGAACTGATGAAGGCAAAGACATCATCAAAGTCTTCAGTCAGGTCGGCTACGAGTGGGGCGATGACGCGAACTATGACGGGGAACGCGCCGCACAGGAAATGTTAAAGTCTATGAACTAAACAGGTTCCAGTTTTTTACTGATTCATTATTTGTAAGGCAGGTATCTTCATGGAAATCGTTCTTCAGAACATTGGAAAACAATTTAAAAACGGGACACGCTCCCTGGACCATGTAACCTTTACCATCCCTCAGGGCGAGTTCGTCTCCGTGATCGGTCCGTCCGGAGCTGGAAAAACCACACTGTTCCGGATCTTAAACGGCATGGAGACGCCGGGGGACGGGGCTGTCCTTTTTGATGGCAGCGACATATCGTCCATGTCCGGAACTGCCAGAAAAAATGTAAAGAGATCCATCGGCACCATCTATCAGGATTTCTGTCTCGTGGAAAATTCCACCTGCCTTGCAAATGTGCTCACTGCCTGTCTGCCGGATATGGGATTTTTCCCCGCTGTGTTCGGAATCTACGGAAAAAAGCGCCGGGCAGAAGCACTGAAATTTCTTGACCGCGTGGGACTCTTGGAAAAATCAGAAGAACCGGTAAAAAATCTCTCCGGTGGTCAGAAACAGCGCGCCGCCATCGCGAGAGCCCTCATGCGTCATCCAAAAATCCTGCTGGCTGATGAGCCCGCCGCCTCCTTGGATCCGGTCACCGGGCGGCAGATCCTGACACTTTTAAAGGAGATTCAGGAAAAGGATGGCGTCACGATTCTTATGAACAGCCATAACCTTGAATTTTCTCAGGAGTTTTCCGACCGGATCATCGGGCTGAAGGACGGAAATGTGGTTTTTGATGGAACGCCATCGGAAATGAATGAGGAAATCCTGAGAAACATTTATCTCAGTCTCGAAGACTCCCACCTGTCTTAGGTTATGAATAATAGAACTCTGCTATTTATGCATTTATCCGTCCCAACGGATCCTTGCAGAGAAGCATTTCAGAGGAGGAAGCAATCCATGTACAGAAATCGAAAAAAATATATAAAACATGCCGGCTGGATCCTCTTCCTTCTCTGCTTTTACGCCGCCGCGTCCTTCACCGGATGCGATCCGGCTCTTTTTATTTCAAGGAGCTCCCATCTTTCAGATCTGGCGGCCGACATGATGCGGCCGGATCTCTCCTTTTTTCCGAAGATCCTGCTGCCTCTCTTTTACACAGTCCAGATGTCTGTGACAGGTACCGTGACCGGATCCGCTCTGGCGCTGATCGTTTCCCCTTTCGGCGCCGTATCCCTGCATTTTCCGTCCTGGGCAAGGCGTTTGCTGCGTCTCCTAATCCAGGTACTCCGGTCTTTTCCGGCGCTGATTCTGGCGCTCGCCGCAACCTTTCTCTTCGGACTCGGAACCTTTGCGGGAACCTTCGCCATCACGCTCTACACCTTTGCGATCATGACAAAGCTCACCTACGAGGATGCAGAACACGCGGACACCGCTCCGTATCAGGCCCTTATCTCTATGGGCTGCGCCCGTTTCCCGGCATTTATCCATGCCGTTCTGCCGGAGATTTTGCCCGCATTTCTGACAAACGCCCTGTACCTCTTTGAGACGAATGTGCGGCACAGCTCCATTCTCGGATACGTTGGGGCAGGCGGGATCGGCCTGATCTTAAATGAAAAGATCTCCTGGCGGGAGTTCCACAAAGTCGGAACGATTTTGCTTCTGCTCTTTCTCACGGTCTGTGTCATCGAATCCGCGAACCGGTATTTTACAGCTGTGATCCACAGCGGACAGATCGCAGAACTTTTTTCAGGCAGAAAGGACTTGTCCAAAAAGACCCGTATCTCTGGACGGATGATCCTTTTCGGTTTTGCAGTGCTCTTCCTCTTCTGCCTCGCGACACAGACTCCGCCGGATTTTTCAAGAACAAGTGCCGCGGCGTTAAAAAGTATGGCAGCCGGACTCACACATCCGGACTGGACCTTCTTTTTCTCCGCAAAGAAAGACGGGCTCGGCTATCTGCTTCTTGAGACCATCTGCATTGCCATTGTCGGAACAGCCATCGGTGCTTTCCTTGCCGCACCCCTTGCCTTTCTCAACACAAGACGCTTTGTCCCTGCTCCGACCGCTTTTTTCTTTAACCTGATCATCATGGCGATTCGGTCGATCCCGTTTCTGATCTATGGTCTGATCTTTATCCGGGTCTCCGGTCCCGGCGCCTTCACAGGTGTCCTGACGTTAGCCGTCTGCAGCATCGGACTTCTCACAAAGCGCTTCACCGAATGTCTGGAGGCCATCGATCCCGGCCCGTACCGGGCGCTCCTCGCCATGGGTGTCCACCCGGTTCCAGCCGTCTGCCACAGTGTTCTCCCGCAGATCACCCCGGCATTCTGCTCCGCCGTCCTCTACCGTTTTGACGTCAATATCCGTGAGGCGTCCGTTCTCGGACTCGTGGGCGCAGGCGGGATCGGCGCACCGCTTATCTTCGCGATGAACCAGTACGACTGGAATAAGGCCGGTGCGATCCTTTTGGGACTGATTCTGCTTGTGTGGGGCGTGGATATTCTGTCTTCACGCAGATAAAATAAATCCCTGCTCTTTCATCTCTTTTTAGGACTGTTTCCAGAAATTCCATTCTGCCCAGGAATGTACATTCTACGACTGACGGTCAGCATAAACTACATAGATTTTGTAAATAGTAAAAAGACCTTTTGACACAAAATAACAAACGATGTCAAAAGGTCTTTTATTCATTTTTTGACCCGGACACACAGGTCATCAGCCGCCTGTCCTCAAATTCAGTATTTTACCGATTATTTATCCAGATGCACCGTCTTAGCTCGTCGGTTTCCTCCATTCTGTCGCACCTGTCGATGCAGCAACAGGTTTCAGTCCCTGTTTTTCTACAAATTGATGGAGCATCTCCGCAGTCTCAGCGCGGGTAACCGTGCCCTTCAGATCAGGAAGATCGCTGCCGGCTGCCATGCCACCCTGTGTGGTATCATAGCCCCTGAGCTGTGCGTAACGATAAAAGATCGATGCAAGCTGTTCGCGCGTAACAGGATCATCCGGACCAAATTTCTTGTCGTCAAAATCTCCCATAATCCCGTTTTGCTGTGCCCAGGTTACCGCATCGTAAACCCCTACGGTACCGGGACCGTACTCAACATCCGTAAAGTGGTTCTTTCCCTCAACAGCAGGGCTGCCCGCCATACGGTAGAAGATCACCGCGATCTGAGCGCGGGTGATATTGGTGTTCGGTGCAAAGGTCGTTGCGCTGATTCCGGACATCAATCCCTTCTCATAGACAAACATCACAACCTTATAAAACCAATCGTTCGCATACACATCTGTAAATGGATTCGTCCCTGCGTCTGGATCGCTCTTTATCCAGCCGGCGTAAACTGTCCTGTTTCCGATCATCCTGAGTTCCGTGATCCTCTGTGTCAATTCCTGATCGGAATCCCAGCCGGTAAAATCATAGCCCTCACGGGTCGGAATATAATCGGAAAGGCTGACCGTCTTACCGTAGGTTCCCCCAATTGCACTTATGCCACCGCCACCGTTCGCATGGAAGTTCAGCGTATAGCTGGTGGTATCGTCGCTGCTTCCGGAACTGCTGCTGTCCTTTTTCGGGATCGTCGGGGTCGTTGGAATCGTCGGGGTTGTCGGGATTGTCGGTGTCGTCGGGATTGTCGGTGCCGTCGGTGTCGTCGGGTTCGTCGGTGTTGTCGGGGCCGTCGGGGTCGTCGGAGTCGTCGGAGTCGTCGGGGTCGTCGGGGTCGTCGGGGACGCCGGATCCTTCGGTACCACCTGTCCTGCCGCAATTCTGATACCACAGCCCTTACAATAGGTGTCCCCCGTATAGCCATCCGCGCTGGCGGTGGCCTCAACTCTGCCGCGCACCTCGGTGCCGCCCGTGTGATGATCTGGATTCAGTTCCCCATAAGCCGCGCCGCAGACAGAACACACCGCCTGATCTTTGCAGGTGGCCATTCCGCCGGAGTGATCTTCCATGATACCACTTGCCTCACAGTGGGAACATTTCTTCCAATGTTTATCGGCATCGCTCTGCCATTCGCCCCATGCGTGAATACACACCGCAAGTCTCCAGCTGGCATAAAGCACCACATTCTCCGTAACAGGAAAGGTCTCTCCCGGGCATCCCGCTTTCTTTCCATCAGGATTGTCCAGCGCCCAGTGATCAAGGATCGCTGATTGATATGTAAAACCAGACTCCGGAAGAACATAATTCCCGGATATGCCTTCAACTGACTCCATATATCCCGGTGCTCCGTCTCCATCAAAAGAGACCGTGTAAGTTTCGCCCTTTACCTTCCATTTTTTCCATGCAGCTGCAAATTTGTCTTTATACGCGTCAGGAACGTATATCTTCAGATTCTCCGGCCATGATTCACCGGGCAGATAAAATGCCAATGACAATTCTGCTTCATCCGGATCTTTCCAATGGGTGTGAACTTGCCCAAGTTGCGGGCATTTATGAAACGCGAAGGGCATCACATTTTTAACACTATTTGGAATATCAATCTGCCTGAGGGTGTTACAGTCATAAAAAGCGGAACTCCCTATTGTTGTGACTGTTTTTGGAATTTGCACCTCACTGAGTCTTATGCATTTACTAAATGCATGTTGTCCAATCGTTGTCACTCCTTCCTCTATGACCACCTTGTCAATCTCAGACTTTTTGTCCTCCCAGGGACACCTTTTACCGGAACTAGTATTGTCGAAATCAGGCATTTCCCCTTTACCGGATATCGTAATGGTCTTATTGTCTCTGCTGATCGTCCATTTAATGTCTGTGCCGAGGATAGGATTCTGGATGTCAGGAAACGGTCCATACAGCACCGCGGCAACCTTCAGATAGCGAGCGATATCAAGTACGACCGAGTCCTCAACGGAAAGCTGTATCATCGCGTCCTCAACAGCTTTAAACTGGAGCCTTACATCCTCGATGTTATCGTTATTGATATCTGTTACGTCCGGCAAAGCATCGATCATCTCCTGTGCTCGATCGATAGAAGAGACTTTCCGCGCATTGGACCGGGTTGCGATTGCTTTATTTTTCATAAGCGCTTTCGCTGTGATTGGATTTCTTTCGCTGTCATATTGACAATTTAATTCTTTCGTGATGCAGCCGCTTTCCTCACTGCATACATGGCGGCACTCGGTGGCCTCCACCGCGTCAGATGAGGTGGCTGCAGATCCCGTTATCTCCTTCTGCGGATAACATTCCGGCGTATGCTCATGGACACATTTTTCCATCCACGTATAACACTCCCGGGTATGTTCATGGCTGCCCGCTCCTTTTCTCATTTCTGCTGCCAATACAGGCACAGAAACTAAAGAAAGCATCATACAGATACCGAGCAGTGCCGCATAGATCCGTTCTCTTTGTTTCTTTTGTTTTTCTGGCTTTCTCATTGATTTTCCCCCATTTCTATGGTATCTGTTTCCTTTTTCTGAACTTGATATAGAAAGCAGTGAGCACAACTGCCGCGGTAAAGGAAATGACCGCTTCCAGCACATATCCGCCCACACCCTCATGCAGCAGGATCGCCCCGTACATTCCCGCGGCATCCATCGGCTGGCT